>Ga0209089_10004823_pt1 | contig 11163 bp, 9 predicted proteins | sample ArcticOcean_MG_C_FD_187431 | JGI IMG/M metagenome (GOLD analysis project Ga0209089, IMG submission 187431) | Marine microbial communities from western Arctic Ocean - ArcticOcean_MG_CB2_150 (SPAdes) (version 2) | ecosystem: Environmental > Aquatic > Marine > Oceanic | place: Arctic Ocean: Canada...
ATATAACCATCGTGTGTTCCAAACCAACCATTAACCCATAAATCTAAGTCACCAGCAGCTGCTGCAAGGTAAAAAATAGATGGTTTCATAGCTTTAGGTTCCGTAACCTTGTAACCCATTTTTTCTAAAGCTTGTTTGTAGACCTCAGCTTGAAAATAGCCTGTGTCCCAATTAGCTTTTGCCATTCTTATCTCAGCAGTATTAGCTCCACTGCTAATAGTTATCGCTACCCATATTACTACTAAATATCTAAAATATTTCATATTCCTCCCTTTTTTTAAAATTAGTAACATGCCTAGCTCTATAATGTAACCGTGTTTCAACTAAAAAGTGAAGAATGGAAGATATGTACATTAAAAAAAAAATTTTCTATAGAGAGCGTTAGGAATAAGGGATTAAGTGAATGAATGTTTAAGCACCAGAAACCTAATCCTTTAGAATTGAAAATGTGCTAACAACAATATAATACTTTTTAATTTATAATGTAAGTAGTCATAATTAATCTAGACGAGATCGCTAAAAGTTTTTTCATACTAAATAATCTTAACAAAACTATCTCTCCATGTACTTATTGTGTACTAGAATGCACAAATTAATTAGTGTTGATTACCAGAGTGAATTGAATGGGTAAAAATAAAAGTTAGGTTTGATAATGCTTTAAGATTAACTGGGAATATCAGAGAGTAACTACTTTGTGAATTCCTTTGATTACAAATCCTTTTATCCCAGTTCAATTCTGGGTATGGCCTCCAAGAAATTGATTGTTTTATTTTTTTAAAAAAAGTATGTTGCTTTTATTCCTCGGTAGCTCAGTTGGTAGAGCAGTTGACTGTTAATCAATTGGTCGCAGGTTCGAGTCCTGCCCGAGGAGCCAACTTAGCCAGTCTGCTTATTTAACTCTTCAGTGTTTTGTAAAACCTGTAAAATTTTTTCTTTTTCATCTTTAGATAGAGAAGCAAAAGTTTTTGTTAAAAAAGAATAGTTTAAATTTACAAAAGTATCATTTTTAGAACTTAATTCTTTATAATCTTTATATTCCTCGTAAAAATAAGTAATTGGCACTTTTAAATATTTTGAAAGCTGCATTAAACGACTTGAGTTTACACCGTTGGTTCCTTTTTCGTATTTTTGAATTTGTTGAAATGTTACGTGGATTGCTTGAGCGACTTTTGTTTGTGTTAAGCCCAAGGATAGTCTTCGCATCCGAAGTTTTTTCCCTAAATGTATATTAAAATTTACTTCCATACAATCTTTATATTAATGCTAAATTAAAGCTAATTGAACAATAAAAAATAATTTTTAGCAAGAAATAAAATTTAAAAAAAAAGGTTTTAGGGCTAAAAAACCCAACTATATTTGAAAAAACTTATTGACAAAAAGGTAATTATTAGGGGGAAATTTCCTAATTATATTTTTTTAGTCTATATTCCCAATGACCAGTTTTGTCAAAAGCAGCTTTTAACCAAATATGACTTTCATTGTCATACCAGATATCTGTATTTAGTTTTTTATTGCTAGGTAGAGTCTCGTCACTTGAAGAAAAATTAAAATGTAAAGCATTATATGTTTTTCCATATAAATTTAATTTTTTTTTACCTAAAAAAATAACTTTTTGTTCAATGATTCTTCCGGAAATAGCACTAATTTGAGCCTTCGCTTGAACAATTTCATGATTCCACCATGTTCCAGCCATGTATTCTTTTGGTGAAGTTAATTGATTTTCAGAGCCTGTTATAATTAACTTATCTTTTACTTTATCAAAGGTAATTACTGTATTTTTAATTTTTTTATTTTGTTTAGTCTTTGATGAAAATTTAATTAGTTGTTCATTTTCATAATCTTCTTCGCTTATTGCGTGATATTTATAAAGGTCTATCCCTATTTTTGTAATTTTAAACTCTATAATACTTTTTACATTTAAATGATTATCATTTCTCTCAAATTTGTAATTATGATACCCAATATATTGATCGTTTCTGAATAGTTCATACTCTAAAACGTTAATATCTTTATAATCTTCTAAGTGGGATAGTGCATTTGTAGCAAAAAATAAAAACAATATAATTGAAAGAATATTTTTTTTCATATATTTGAAAATATGGTAAATAACAAAATTTTAAAACAAATTGGAAATACACCATTAATTAAATTAACACAAGCCTCAGAGCTAACTGGCTGTGCTATCTATGGTAAGGCTGAATACTATAATCCCGGTGAATCAGTCAAAGATCGCGCCGCATTATTTATTGTCGAAGATGCCATAAAAAATAAAAAAATTCAAAAAGGTGGAATTGTCATTGAGGGAACTGCTGGAAACACAGGTATAGGTTTAGCGTTTGTCACAAAAGCATATGGATTAAGTTTAAAGATTGTCATTCCAAGAACACAATCAATCGAAAAAAAAAAAACACTTAAAGATTTAGGTGCTGAACTAATTGAGGTTGATGCTGTGCCTTATACAAATCCTAATAATTATATTAAACAATCAAAAAAAATTGCAGATGAGCTATCTAACTCTAATAAAAATGGTGTGTTATGGGCTAATCAATTCGATAATACCGTTAATACAGAAGCACATATTAAAACAACCGCTAAAGAAATATGGACGCAAACAGCTGGTCAAATTCATGGATTTGTTTGTGCTGTTGGAACGGGTGGAACTTTAGCAGGTGTATCTATAGGCTTAAAAGAAAGAAATAAAAACGTAAAAATAGCATTAGCAGATCCAATGGGTTCATCTTTATACTCTCACATTAAATTTAATAAATTAGAAAACTCTGGTAATTCCATTACTGAAGGGATTGGAACGGCTAGAATAACAAAAAACTTTGAAAAAGCTCTTGTTGATGATGCTTTTCAAATTACAGATGAGGAAGCTTTAAATATTATATTTAAACTTAAAGAAGATCAAAACATTGGCTTAGGAGGTTCCTCTGGAATTAATATTGCAGGAGCTATAAAACTTGCAAAAGAATTAGGTCCTGGGCATAATATCGTAACTATACTTTGTGATCTTGGAAAACGCTACGCTAGTAAAATTTATAATAAAGAATTTTTAAAAAGTAAAAACTTACCAATACCAAGTTGGTTATAATATTTGGCTTAAGAATAGTTTAGTTCTATCTGATTTAGGATTTTCAAAAAAATCTTTAGTTTTAGCTTTTTCTACAATACGACCTTCATCCATAAAAATCATATTATCTGCAACTTCTTTAGCAAAACCCATCTCATGAGTTACCACAATCATGGTCATTCCACCTTTTGCAAGATCAACCATAACATCTAAAACTTCTTTAATCATCTCAGGATCTAATGCAGATGTAGGTTCATCGAATAACATGATTTTTGGTTCCATACATAAAGCTCTAGCAATCGCTGCTCTTTGTTGCTGGCCGCCTGATAATTGACCTGGAAATTTTAAAGCTTGATCAGTAATTTGCACTCTCGTTAGATTTTCCATTGCAAGTTTTTCAGCTTGTTTTTTAGGTAATTTTTTAACCCAAATAGGAGCTAGACTGCAGTTATCTAAGATTGACAAATGTGGAAATAAATTAAATTGTTGAAAAACCATTCCAACTTCTGCTCTAACTTTTTCAATGTTTTTTGTTTCAGAAGAAATTTCTATTCCGTCAACAACTATGGAACCATCTTGATGTTCTTCTAATCTATTAATACATCTAATTAATGTAGATTTACCAGAGCCTGATGGGCCACAAATAACAATTTTTTCTTGTAGGTTTACTTCAAGGCTTACATCTTTTAATGCCTGGAATTTATCAAACCATTTATTTATATTTTTAAGCTCTATAATCTTTGACATATTATCTCTCTGTGCTTAGTTCTTTCTCTAATTTTTGGCTGTATCTACTCATAGAAAAACAAATAACCCAAAATACTACACCAGCAAAAACATATCCTTCTGTTGCCATTCCGAGCCATTTTGGATTAGTTTTTCCTAAACCTATCATTCCAACTAATTCAAGTAAACCTACAACATAAATTAAAGGAGTGTCTTTTACTAAAGCTAGGAAAGTGTTTGCTATACCAGGAATGACTAATTTTAAAGCTTGAGGTAATATAACTAAAAAATTCATACGCCAATATCCTAAACCTAAAGATTTAGCAGCATCATACTGCCCGCGTGGTAATGCTTGCAAACCACCTCTTACAACTTCTGCCATGTAAGCAGCTTCAAATAATGTAATTGCTATAATGGCCCTAATGAGTTTGTCCATATATACTCCATCTGGTAAAAACATTGGAAACATTACTGCTGACATAAATAGTACAGTAATTAAAGGCACGCCCCTCCAGAATTCAATAAATCCTATAGATGAATATTTTATAGCTGGAAGATCAGATCTTCTGCCTAAAGCTAAAAACACCCCTATAGGAAAACAGAAAATTAAAGCAAAAAATGAAACGATAAAGGTAAGTGAAAGCCCTCCCCAAGCTCCAGTCTCAACCCATTCTAATCCAAAAAAACCTCCTGAAATTAAAAAATATATCAATATAAAAGCAATAAGTGGCAAACCTAGTATAGAAAAAGAAATTAAATATTTTTTATATTTTTCTGGAATAAAAAAAGCTGATCCAACAGTAACAAATAAAATCAAAAATGCTGTATTTATTCTCCATTGTTCAGCGTTTGGGTACATTCCATACATAAATCTTTTAATCCAGACTTTTATAAAAACCCAACAAGCACCATTCCCCGTACAATCTTCTTTTGTTGTACCAGAAATATTGGCCTCAAATATTAACCAATTTAATAAAAGTGGTATGTATTTAACTAAAACAAAAATAGATAACAAAGTTAAAACTGAATTGAATGGGGTTAAGTTTATTTTTTTATTAGCCGTATCTAAAAAAACATTACCAGTATGTTCAATTCTAATCAGGTAAAAGCCTATAAATCCTATAATCAAAGGCAGAAAAAAGCTGATGAATCCTGGCAAAGCAGAAGTAAGATTTATTTTAAATAGAGAGTTAAGAAAAACATCTAAAAAACTAAAGGTTAAAAACAATAAGCCTATAGAAACATATTGTTTTAAATTATTTACATTTGGTTTTTTAAAAATTAAATTATTGATCATTATTTTTCCTTTATAGCTACTTTCTTGTTGTACCAATTCATAAGTGCAGAAATTGATAAACTAATTGTTAAATAAGTTAACATTGTAATGGAAATTATCTCTATTGCTCTACCCGTTTGCATCATTGCAGTACCTGCAAAAACTAATACTAAATCAGGGTAAGCTATAGCGGCGGCTAATGATGAGTTTTTAGTTAAATTTAAATATTGATTTGTTGTTGGTGGAATAATTATTCTTAGTGCTTGAGGCATAACAACTAATTTTAAAATCTGACCAGTAGTTAGACCTATAGATGCCGCAGCTTCCTTTTGGCCCTTTCCGACTCCCATAATTCCAGCTCTTACATTTTCGGCAATAAAAGTTGATGTGTACAATGAAAGAGCTAAAGCTAAAGCCATTAGCTCAGGAGGGATACCCACTCCTCCTTTAAAATTAAAAATTGTTTTCGTCATCTGTGAGAGCACAGGATATTCAAAAGATAAAGAAACACCAGCAATCAAAAAAGTAAGTGCAGGCACTATTATAATAGTTAAGAAAGATAGTAAAAATGCTGGAACGTATTTTCCCGTTTCTTCTCTTTGTTTTTTAGCAAATCTATAAATAAAAAAAATTGAAATTGCAGCTACTATAACAGAGTAAAAAAATATTGAGAAATTAGTCCAAACAAATTTTGGAATATACCAACCTTTAACAGACAAATATGATATGTCAAAAAAGTTTACTGCATCTTTTGGTAGGGGTAACGCTCTTAAAGCAGCATAATACCAAAAAAATAATTGAAGCAAGAGCGGTATATTTCTAAAAAATTCTACCCAAATTGTTGCTAATTTTTCGACAAGGTAATTAGGTGATAGTCTTGCTATACCTACAATCACTCCAATAATAGTACAAAAAAATATACCAATAACCGAAACTAACAGTGTGTTTATGAGACCTACTAAATAAGCTCTGAAATATGTATCTGTACCGCTATATTCAATTAAAGAAAACTGTATATCAAAAGAAGCTTCTTGCTTTAAAAAACCAAAACCAAAGTCAATTCCTCTATTGTCCATATTAATTTGGGCATTAAAGGTAAAAAAACCAAAAATTAGAATTATAGTTAAAAGGGTGAGTATTTGCGGTAAATAATTCTTAATTTTTTTAGAATTCATTCTGCACAATAAAAAAAAGGGCCGGATAAATCCAGCCCTTTAATTTATAAATTATTGAGTCTATCTAGCTGGTGGTACGTATAAAAGACCACCTTTAGTCCATAATTGATTTGGACCTCTGTTTGGTAAAATACCCGTATCAGATATATTTCTCTTATAACTTTCACCGTAGTTTCCTACTTGCTTGATAATGTTTATACTCCAATCATTACCTAGACCTAAAGCAGCACCTAGTTCACCTTCTGCTCCAACTAATCTTTTGATTTGTGGATTTTCAGATGTTTTCATGCTGTCTGCGTTCGCAGAGGTAATACCGTATTCTTCAGCTTCGATCATAACGTTTAATGACCATCTAACGATATCTTCCCAAACTGAATCTCCTTGACGTACTACTGGTCCAAGAGGTTCTTTAGAAATAGTCTCTGGAAGCACTATGTGTTCATCAGGATTTTTCATTTTAGTTCTTTGTGCAGCTAGACCAGATTTATCAGTTGTGTACGTATCACATCTTCCTGAGTCATAGGCAGCAACAACTTCGTCAGCTTTTTCAAAAGCAACTGGTTCATATGTAATTTTTTTAGAATTAAAAAAATCTCTCATATTTAACTCAGTTGTAGTTCCGATGTTTGTACACGCAGAAATACCATTTTTAAATTGGTTTACTGATGTTATTCCTGAATCTTTTCTCACCATGAAACCTTGTCCATCATAAAAGTTAACACCAACAAATGTTAAGCCAATGTCAGCGTCTCTTGATAATGTCCAAGTTGTGTTTCTTGATAAAATATCAATTTCTCCAGATGTTAATGCTGTAAATCTTTCTTTGGCACTCAATGGAGTAAATTTAACTTTACCTGAGTCACCTAAAACTGCAGCAGCAACTGCTCTACATACATCTACGTCTACACCTGACCAGTTTCCCGCAGCATCAGCATTAGAAAATCCTGGTAAACCTTGCGAAACTCCACATCTCACAAAATCTTTTTTTATTGTATTTTTTAAAGTTTTAGATTTTTTTGCAGCAAAAGCTTCTGATTGTAAGCCAATCAATAAAGCCACTGATACTAAAAGATATGTAAAACTTTTTAATGATTTAATCATATTAAGATATCCTTTTTTTTTGTTTATATTTTGATCGATCAAAATAATTATTAGAACTTAATCAAAGTTCTACTTAAGGTTCAAGATATTATTAAAATAAAAACTATATATAGAGTAGTCACTCTTTTTTTTTCTACATGGAGTTTTTAACAACTTAAGTTAAGGTATTGGTGCGCCCTGGTGGATTCGAACCACCGACCCTCGGTTTAGAAAACCGATGCTCTATCCAACTGAGCTAAGGGCGCTTTTGTTAGTCTCCCAATAGTTATTCGTCTATTGCTCTTGCAGAAATAATATCAATAACTTACTTTATCATTCCTCGTACTACTCTCGTACTACTTTTCAATAAATTACCTAAATAAATCCTAATGTTTTTATATCATGAAGGTGTGGGAAATCTATTTCAAAAGATAAGTGTTTACTTGCTTTTCTTTCTTGTGAACAGCTGAATCAATTTTCTTAATTTGTTCTAGATATAGTCGCAACCAAAAAGTCAAGACTTTCGTTGCTCCTTCGTAGGAAGGGTTCAATCTCTATCCTCACTCATCAATAGAAACTCTGTAGGGGAGTTTCCTTGGCTCCTTTAGAGCCTTCTCTTAAGAAGGCTCATTCGAGTTCCAACTTTCAATCTTTTCCAAGAGGTCAATCCCCTTAAATTAAAAAAGGGATCCCACTACTTTCGCCTTTATTGCTTACTTCAGACAGTAATAGTCTCTGAGGGCAATACAGAAGAATATTGTGGAACTAATGTTACATCATTAAATGTGAACGAATCTTTAATGACACCCATATTTAACTATATATATGTTTAAAAAAACCAATCTTAAAATATTATTTTTAGTAAAGTATCAAACTTGAGAGATACACGCGCATGAAGAGATAAATTAAGTGAAATCTTAAAAATACTGAGATTATTGGCGCACACCACCCTAGAGTCTTCGATCCGCCAGCGTTTGACTCATCCATGCCTCTCCGGGCACAGGCGCTTGAATTGGTGTTGGCAACAAACCGACAGGACGCAAACGAGTTGGACGATTGGTTAATTTATTCTTAACAACTTTTTCATAATAATCTGATTTTTTCGTTACACTATCCCATCCTGTTTTATATATTCCAGCAGACGGTCTGATTTTTCTGCCAAGATATCGGAAAAAAGGTAATAACTTCTTTACAATAGTAAGTGAAAACCAATGCAGATGTAATTTTCTCGTTATTTTATGAGTCAAGAAAAACATTAGGATCGGAGAAATGCCAATCGCAACTCTAGAATAATCTTGCAATAAAAAGAAAAGAGAGTTCAAATAAGTTTTTTTAATATGACGAAAGTGTCTACGATAAACTTCATTTACGTCATCTTTACCGGTTATTATACCTTCTGTTTTTGCTCGTGTGTAAATACCAGTTCCTGGAAAAAAAACCAAAGAGCAAAGCCATAATTCATATGGAGTTGGAAGTTTTGACATAAACATTAGTGTTTCTACTAAATCCTCGTCAGTATCCCAAGGGCTATCTAAAATAATATTATAAAATATTTTTGTATAATTTTGGTATTCACTTAGCAATCTTGCAGCATTTAAAACTTGGATATTTGAGCTTGGTCGTTTATAAAATTTTTTAGTCGCTTTAGCTGCCGACTCTATACCCATTCTTATCGAAATTAAGCCTGCATCTATAAGTATAGCAAGTTTTTCTCTGGTAAGAGTTGAAGGAGTAGCTCCGGTAATTGCCAAAGGCATTTTTATAAGTTCTTTATATTTTTTTCCAAATTCCCTTATTGTTTCTAGAGGTATTATAAAGAAAGCATCATCCTCAAACAGCATTACTTTTACAAATGGTAAATTTCTTTTTACCTCTTGTAATTCTTTAATTATATTATCTACACTCCTTATTCTTATTGGCTTTTGGTGAGGATACATTGCATTGTAGGTGTTATTGATACAGTATGTGCATCCAAAAGGGCAACCTCTTGTAGGTTGAGTTTGATAAAACTCGAGATATCTAGTTTGCGTTATCAGTTCCTCAGTCATTTGAACAATGTCATCGCCCTGCATCATATAATGAGTTTTATACTCATAGTCTTGAAATGGTACTTGATCCAGAGATGTATATTTTGAACCTTTAGTACCAGGCAATGCACGATGACCGTTATTAATTATTTCTCCGTTAACTTTGAACGCCATGCCTTTGGGTGTCATGGTAATGTTGTCCTATTTCCATTTTTTTTGCTAACTCTGGAAAAGATTCTTCTGATTCACCTATACAAACCATATCAGTGTGATCAAGGCATTCGACAGGTCTTATTGTAGGATGAGTTCCTCCCCATACTACTGGGATACCGTAATTTTGTTTTATTTTTTCAGTAATTTGAATCGCATTGTCCCAATAATTTGACATCACTGTAATTCCAACTAAATCAGCTCCTTTTGTTAACTTAACGAGGTCATCCATGGTTTTGTCTGCAAACCGTTGGCTAAAATCTTTCTGTAAAAAAATCATATCAACATCATGACCATCTTTTTTCAGACATGCCGATATTGTTCTTATCCCAAAAGATTGAAGGTCAGGAAATATAGATAGTAAAGTTATCTTCATTATTAATTAAGCATTTTAGAGCTCATTTGAGTTGTATAGAATCGACTTTGAATTGTAAAGGGTTTATATGCTTTAGTTTCAATTAATCTCTTAATTTCATTAAGTAAAAGTCATTTAAAATTGCAGATTTTAAATGATTAAACAGTTCCATAAAAAGATAAATAGAGTTTTTTTTTGCACTTTATATATGCTAAATATCTAATCATCTAATCAATCAAGAATTTAACAAAGAATTTAATTTTAAGGTAAATTAAAATGAAAATTAAATTAAATGTAATAAATAGAGATAGTACACAAACTACTATTAATGTTGAAGAAGGCACAACAATAAGAGACGCCATTGAGGATAAAATAGAACCTGAAAGCTTTGGGCTCTGTGATGGAAACTGTCATTGTGGTACATGTCATGTCTTTGTTCATCCTAAAGATTTTAGTAAGCTAAAAGCTTTAGGTGATGATGAATATAAAATATTAAAACAATTTGTTGTCAACCCAAAAGCCAATTCAAGACTTTCTTGTCAGATTAAGTTAAAAAAAGAGCTGGATGATATTACTGTTTCTATAGGCCAAATATCTTCAGAAAATTATTTTTATTAAATCAAAATATTAGAAATCCAAATTATGTTATTAGGTATGGGGTTGGAAATAATACTCAAGGCAAATCTTTATCTCAATTAACAAAAAAACAAATCAATGACACAAGACAAAGATTAATAGAAAGAAAAAAACATTTTGAATATATAAGAGCTACAAACCAAGCAGCTTATAATGATATATTACAAGATCTCAATACTGTTGATTTAGCTGTTAATAAAGCAGCTACAACTATTAACTCTCCTAATATTAATAAAGCTGGTTTTAATAAAAACGAAACTAAATTAGCAGAAGATATTGAAGGAGTTAAAGATTTTATATATCATAAATCTGATAATTTCAACGAGATCTACAAGGCGTTATCTAAGAAGGTGGATGATGTTAAAAAAGACTTACAACCGATAAGAACTATGAAATTTATAAGATAGAAAAAGTTAAAATTAATTAAGAAATTGAACTTGGCCTAAATATTTTTACAACTTCTTCAAGACCTTCACTTAATTCGTGTATGCCTTCATAGGCAAAATAAACTGCAAGTAATATTAAGAATACACTTGAAGCTCTGAAAAACATTCCAATTGGAATTATTTTAGTAATTTTATTTAAGCCAAAATAAACAACTATAA
>Ga0209089_10004824_pt1 | contig 11162 bp, 7 predicted proteins | sample ArcticOcean_MG_C_FD_187431 | JGI IMG/M metagenome (GOLD analysis project Ga0209089, IMG submission 187431) | Marine microbial communities from western Arctic Ocean - ArcticOcean_MG_CB2_150 (SPAdes) (version 2) | ecosystem: Environmental > Aquatic > Marine > Oceanic | place: Arctic Ocean: Canada...
CTGTTGAACCATAAACTAATTGAAAACCTTTTTCGCAAGTTCTTTCCCAATGATCAGTAGGAATGCCTTTACCTACAACTCTTCCAGTTACAGAAATAAATTGAAAAAATATATATTCAACACCTAGCTCGTTAATTTTTGCTCTAACTTGTTTAACAAGCTTATCTCTTCCTGGTTGATTAACGTGTTGTTCTAGATCTGTCATTTTTCCCCCTTCAAAGAATTTTTTATAAAATAAAAGTTAACTGATAATTTAATTTGTGTCCACATTGTATGTTTAGCTCCAAGGAAAAGGACTACTTGATGTTGGATGTAGTTCGCCTTTCTCGTATCGGTTGAATCTAAATGGTTTTAACAAATCTCTTTCTCTACCTAGCATTTCATCAGCTACTAATTCTCCAACACCAAGCATTTTATATCCATGATTAGAGTCAGCAATTATATATACATTTTCGCAGAAGCGATCAAAGATAGGAAAAGAGTCTGGAGTGAAACAACCTAATCCTCCCGATGGTCCGGTATGATAATTTTTTATTTGTCCTTCAAATCTTTTTTGGCAATGAGCTAATGCAGAGCACCACATATGTGCAAATTCATCTGTCGTTTGAAATTCTAGAGAATCAATTCCATAGGGATCAACTTTTACTTCTTCAGCTGACTTATCTAATTTATAAGGAGAAGCCCCACCTTGAATTCCATTAAAGTTAAAATCAGGTTTGTAATATATTCCCCACATTTTATCAGTTATAAGTGAACCATCTTCGCATGAGTGTAATGGCGCATCACTATCAACATGAATTACTGGAGGCATTTTTCCATCATTTGTTTTTTGAAAATTAGGATCAACACCTAAAACACCTTCAGTTAAAAACCAATAGACCCACATTGGGTTATCTTTATGAAGAGTGCCATTTTTATCTTTAATTGAAATTTTATTTGGCAGATCAAGCATATCCCAAAAAGTTTTTACCCATGGGCCTGCTCCTACAACTACCTGTTCACAGTCAATTCTGCCTTTTGAAGTCTCAACTCCAGTTACTGCTTTACTATTACTTCCTCTTTTAAAACCTGTAACTTCAGTACCTGTAATAATTTTTACTCCAGCAGCTTCCGCCTTATCTGCTAAACCGTAAATTGCTGCAGAATTATTTGCATAACCTCCTCTTTTTTCATGCAATACAGAAGTTATACCTTTAGCTTGCCAATCATCTAACATTCCTTTCATGTATTTCATTGAATCTTTTTCACCCTCAACAAAAGTTGACTCATAGCCAATTTCTTTTTGTTGTTCGTAAATACTGGTTACATCTTTTCTCATACTTTCAGGGCTTATTTGCATATAGCCGATTTGATGATAATGAAATGTTTTTGGGTCACTTTCCCAAACTTTAACGGAATGAGCCATTAGCTCCCTCATTGCCGGCTGGAAGTAATTATTTCTTACAACTCCACAAGCAATTCCACTTGCTCCTGAAGCTATTCCACCTTTGTCAATAACAACTATATCGTTATTACTTCCGTTTCCGTTTTTTTTAATTTTTTCTGCTAAATGCCAGGCAGTGCTTAAACCATGAATTCCAGCACCGATGATTACATATTTAGCTTTAGTTGGAAAGGCCATGATTTAGAAAAAAATAAAATTTTTAATTTTCATTTGCAACAAGTAACAAAAGTACAAAACTTAAAAAAGTTTTTTTTTTACTACTAAAAAATATATATAAAAAGAATACTCTAATATTAGTGATAAATTTTATTATTTATTAGGTATATCTTAAAAATTATACTCTTCGTATGAGTCACCAGTATTATCAACCTGCAAGATCAAGATTGCAAAGAAGTGAGTTGGCAGTTCCCGGTTCATCACCAAAAATGTTTGAAAAAGCATTAAATTCAAACGCTGATTATATTTTTTTAGATCTAGAAGATGCTGTTTCGCCAAATGATAAAATTACAGCGCGTCAAAATGTTATTAAAGCACTTAAAGAAATTAACTGGAGAGAAAAAGGCAAAACTATATCAGTTAGAATTAACAGTCTTGATACTCACTATATGTATAGCGATGTTGTTGAAATTGTAGAGCAAGTTGGTGATAAAGTTGACACTATATTAGTGCCAAAAGCTGGTACAGCTAGCGATGTGTATATGGTTGATTGTTTGTTAACTCAAATTGAAACTAATAAAAAATTTAAAAATAAAATTGGAATAGAGTGTTTAATAGAAACTGCTCTAGGAATGTCAAATATTAAAGAAATTGCAAAGTCTAGTAGCAGATTAGAAGCACTTCATTTTGGAGTTGCTGATTATGCTGCAAGCTTAAGGGCGCGGACAGTTGTAATTGGTGGATTAAATCCTGATTATCCAGGGGATCAATGGCATCATGGATTGTCACAACTGGTTATGACTTGTAGAGCTTACGGATTAAGAGCAATTGATGGACCTTTTGGAGATTTTAATGATCCAGATGCATATGTTGCATCTGCAAAAAGAGCAGCAGCAATTGGCATTGAAGGAAAATGGGCAATACATCCTTCACAAATTGATCTTGCAAATAAAGTTTTTTCCCCACCAGAAGCTGAAGTAAATAAAGCAAAAAAAATTTTAGAAGAACTGGATAAAGCAGCAAAAGAAGGAAAAGGTGCTGCACAGTTAGATGGAAGAATGATTGATGCTGCTTCAGCTAGGATGGCAGAAAATATTGTAAATATAAATAAACTTATACAAGGCAAATAAATAAAATGGATATACACGAATATCAGGCAAAAAAAATACTTTCAGGTTTTGGAATAGAAATTCCAAGAGGAGGAATTGCTTACAGCCCAGAAAATGCTGAAAATAAAGCTCGTGAAATTGGTGGATCAAAATGGGTTGTAAAAGCACAAATTCATTCTGGAGCAAGAGGAAAAGCTGGTGGTATTATAATCTGCAATAGCGCTTTAGAAGTTGCACAAGCAGCCGACAAGCTTCTTGGTAAAAAATTAGTTACAAAACAAACAGGCCCACAAGGTAAAATTGTCCATAGAGTTTATATAGAAGAAGTTTCGGATATTAAAAAAGAATTATATTTAGGTTTAGTTTTTGATAGAGGCTCAGAATGTATCATGGTTGTTGCTTCAACAGAAGGTGGTATGAGTGTAGAAGAAATTTCCAAAGAGAAACCAGAAAGTATAATTAGATCAAAAATAGAAGTTGCCGTTGGAATGCAAAAATTTCAAGCAAGAGAGATTGCTTTTGGTTTGGGTATTGACCCTAAGCTCATTTCTAGAACTGCAGAAGTAATTATAGGATGTTACCGTGCATTTAGTGAATTAGATGCGACTATGGTAGAAATTAATCCGTTAATAATATCAAAAAATGATCATATTTTAGCTCTCGATTGTAAAATGAGTTTTGATAATAATGCTTTATTTCGTAGAAACCAAGTTTCTGAGTTAAGAGATAAGGCACAAGAAAATTCAAATGAGGTTTATGCATCAGACAGAGGCCTTAATTATGTTAGCCTTGAAGGCAATATCGGCAATATTATTAATGGTGCTGGTTTAGCTATGGCATCAATGGATATGATTAAATTAGCTGGAGGTGAGCCAGCAAATTTTCTTGATGTTGGTGGAGGGGCCACTCCTGAAAAAATGGTTAAAGCGTTTAAATTAATTTCTCAAGATGAAAAAGTGAAAGTTATTTTAGTAAATATTTTTGCTGGTATAAATAGATGTGATTGGGTTGCTGAAGGAATAATTCAAGCTCTACAAAAAATAAAAATTAATATGCCTCTTGTAATACGTTTAGCAGGTACAAACGTAGAAAAAGGTAATAAAATTTTAAAAGAAAGCAAAATAAATTACATTGAAGCCTCAACTTTAGAGGATGCAGCAAACAAAGCTGTTAAGGCACTTAAAGAATTAGGGAAAAATTAATGCCAGTATTAGTTGATAAGAAAACAAAAATATTAGTTCAAGGTTTTACTGGTAAGTTTGGCTCTTTCCATGCGGAAGAGATGATTAAATACGGTACTAATATTGTTGGAGGAGTTACTCCTGGAAAAGGTGGACAAACCCATTTAAACCTTCCCGTTTTTAACACAGTTAAAGAAGCAGTCAAAAATACTGGAGCAAATGCTTCAATTTTATTTGTACCGCCTGCCTTTGCGGCAGATTCTGCCATGGAGGCAGCTGATGCCGGAATTAAGATTTGTGTAGCAATTACAGACGGAATTCCCTCACATGACATGATTAAAATTAAACGTTACATGAGAAGGTATTCTAAAACAGAGAAGATGACTTTAATAGGGCCCAATTGTGCTGGTGTTATTAGTCCAGGAAAAGCCATGCTAGGTATTATGCCAGGACACATATATAAAGAGGGCAAAGTTGGAATTATTGGAAGATCTGGTACACTAGGGTACGAGGCAGCTCAACAATTGAAAAATCTAAACATAGGTGTTTCAACAAGCGTAGGTATAGGAGGAGATCCTATTAATGGAAGCTCCTTCAAAGATATTTTAGAAAAATTTGAACAAGACAATGAAACAGATGCAGTGTTAATGATTGGCGAAATAGGAGGACCACAAGAAGTGGCAGCAGGCAAATTTGCAAAAGAAAATATGAAGAAACCAGTGATAGCTTACATAGCAGGATTGACAGCTCCAAAAGGCAGAGTTATGGGACATGCAGGAGCAATTGTGTCTGCTTATGGAGAAAGTGCAGTTGAGAAAGTTGAGCTCTTAAAAGAATGTGGAGTTACTATTTCAAACAACCCTTCAGTTATGGGTGAAACTGTAAAGTTAGCTTTAAATGGTAAAAAAAATTAAATATAAAATAGCAAATATTCAACTTTCTAAAATCGTAAGTTTATTAGGAAAGATTTTAGGTGTTGTAGTTAAAGAACAAGAAGGACTACAACTTTACAATAAGATAGAAGAAATAAGATCTTTGTCTAAAGCAAGCAGAGGTACAAAGAATAAGAAAAAAATAAAGCTAAATGAAACAAAAAAGTTTCGTCAACTAATAGCAACAATCAACAAATTAAAACCAAAAGAATCTTTAGTTATAGCTAGATCTTTTAGTAAATTTTTAAACTTTTCAAATTTAGCGGAGTCTCTTGATAGTGTTCATAAAATTGACGAAGGTAATATTCAAAAAGCACAAGGCACAAATGCATTTACAATTTTAGAGGATGGTATTGATAAATTGCTGAAACATAAATCCAATTCTAAAGAAAAGTTTTATCAAGTAGCAAAATCACTTAAAGTTGATCTGGTTTTAACTGCACATCCAACTGAAGTAAAAAGAAGAACACTTATACAGAAATATACTAATGTGAATAATATTTTAGAAAAATTTAACAAATCTAGAATATTTAAAATCAAAAATATAAAAACTGAAACACTAGCTATGGAAAGAAACCTCCATGAAGAAATTACATCGATATGGAAAACAGACGAGTTAAAAAGAAGCAAACCAAAACCAACTGAAGAAGCTCAGTGGGGACTTGCAGTAATTGAGGATAGTTTATGGAATGCAGTCCCAAAAATATGTTCAAGATTTAATGAATCGGTTGAGTTTCATACAGGAAAAAAATTACCGATAGATTTTTCTCCGTTAGTATTTGGATCTTGGATGGGTGGTGACCGAGATGGAAATCCAAATGTTACTGCCAAAACAACAGAAGAAGTTATCTTATTATCACGATGGGAAGCAGCAAATTTATATGAAAAAGAATTTACAAAAATAATTCAAAAACTTTCTATGCACGAGTGTTCAAAAGAGTTAAAGAAAAAAGTTGGAGGTAGTCAAGAGCCTTATAGAGACTATTTAAGACCAATAAGAAACAAACTAAAAACTACTCAGCAAGAAATTGAGATATTTTTAAATGAGAAAAAACCTTTAAAAGAGTCACTGTTAGTACAGTCTGTTAGTGAAATAATTAATCCTTTAAAAGTTGTTTATAACTCTTTATGCGAAGTCAAATGCAAAGCCATCGCCGATGGTTCTGTATTGGATATACTTAGAAGGGCTTATTCTTTTGGTCTAAACTTAGCTCGCCTTGATATACGTCAGGAATCTAAAAGACATTTAAAGTTAATGAGAAGTATTTGTAAGCATTTAGGTCTAGGTGATTTTGAAAAATGGTCTGAGAATGAAAAAATTGCTTTTTTGTCTAAGGAATTTAAATCAAAAAGATCTTTAATATCTAAAAATATTTCTTTTGATAAAGAGGACAAGGAAACTTGGTCTACATTTAAAATGATTTCAAAATTACCAAGAGAATGCTTGGGAGCTTATATTATTTCAATGTCATCAAAAGCGTCTGATATTTTAACTGTAGTTGTTTTACAAAAAGAAGCTGGAATGAAATCATGTTTAAGAACAGTTCCTTTATTTGAAACTTTAAGTGATCTTGAAAACGCTCATCATGTTATGCAAGAAATTTATAAAATACCTTGGTACTTAAAGTATTTTAAAAATAAACAAGAGGTAATGATTGGATATTCTGATTCAAGTAAAGACGCTGGGAAACTAGCTGCAAGTTGGGCTCAATATTGCACCCAAGAAAAATTACAAGAGTTATCTAATAAACATAAAGTTGATCTCACTTTATTTCATGGACGAGGAGGTTCAGTTGGAAGAGGTGGAGGACCAATTTATGAAGCATTATTATCTCAACCTCCAGGAACAGTTAATGGAAGAACACGCGTAACTGAACAAGGAGAAATTATACAACAAAAATACGCAACAGAGTCTTTGGCTGAGTACACCCTTGGTACTTATATTGGATCTGTATTAGAAGCAACGTTGGCTCCACCAATTAAACCAAAAAAAAATTGGCGAAAATTAATGAACGAGATGAGCACAGTTTCTACTAAAGCCTATAGAAATAACTTTTTTAATAAAGAATTTTTAAGATATTATTTTAATATCACACCTCAAAGATTATTAGAGCAACTTTCTATTGGTTCAAGACCAGCGAAAAGAAATAAATCAAAAGATGTAAAAAGTTTGAGGGCAATACCTTGGGTTTTTGCTTGGACACAAATTCGCTTCCTTTTGCCTGCATGGCTAGGAATTTATGAAGCATTAAATTTTGCTATTAAAAATAAAAATATAAATATTTTGAAAGAGATGCTGAAAAAATGGCCGTATTTTTATGCCATGACGGATATGTTAGATATGGTTTTAGCTAAAACAGATCAGAGAATAATTAAATTTTATGAGGAATGTCTAGGAGACAAAAATCTAAAAATTATAGGTGAAAAGCTTAGAAAACAATTGTCAACTTTAATTTATTTGAATAGAAAAATAATACCAAATTATATTTTAGAACAACGAAAAGAATACAGAGATTCTATTAGAAAAAGAAATACGTATGCTGAAGTTTTAAACATATTGCAAGCTGATATTATGAAAAAACTTTATAAAAAAAAATTAAAAATTAAAGATAAAAAATTTCTAACAGATGCAATGTTAGTTACAATTGCTGGGATCGCGGCAGCAATGAAGAACGTAGGTTAAAGAGTAATACCTTTTAGAGTTGTAAGGTATTCGTTAAATTCTTTTTCAAAAGATTCAGTTGGCTTAATATTTTTTTTTCTTTGATCGGTTGAAGTTCTTTCCAAAACAAAAAAACCTTTTTCACAAGCTTCATTAATTATTAAAGCAGATTTCGGTCTTGATGTTTTAAATAATCTTGTTTTTAATTCTTCTACAGATACATTTCGCATTTCCTTATATGCCGCCATTACAATTAACATCATATGATAATGCGAAGGTGACTTTCTAAAAAAGTAATTACTTGAACGATGAGATTGTTTCATTTGCTCTTCCCAAAATTTTAAAAGTTCTTTTGTAGTTCTTATCATGTTATGCTTTTACCTTTGATTTTGTTGGATCATAAAAAGGAAAAGCAATAACTTTTGCGCCAATTCTTTTTTGATGACCATCAATCTTTCCAACCTCAACATCTGTACCAATTTCTGAATATTTTGTATCTATTCTACAAAGAGCAATATTTTTATTAAGAGTTTTTGACAACATTCCACTAGTTACAATGCCCACTTGTCCTCTTCCAATATGAACCGTATCACCATTTGCAGCTGGCTCATGACCAACAAGTTCTAAGCCAACTAGTTTTTTTTGTGGATTTGCTTTTCTTTTTATTAATTCTTCTTTACCTATAAAATCATCCTCTTTTGTTTTAAGAGGTACGGTAAATCCTATTCCTGCTTCAAAAGGATCTGTTTTGTCATCAAACTCATACCCATAAAAAATTAGTCCTGCTTCAATACGAACCATGTCTAAGGCCTCTAAACCAAGGGGAGCTATATTAAATTCTTTACCAGATTCCCAAACTTTATCCCAAACAGCACTAGCATCTTTTGGGTGACACCATATTTCATAACCTAATTCCCCAGTATAACCAGTTCTTGAAACAACAATAGGGATCCCCGTTACATTATCTATTCTTGCTATAGTTAATCTAAACCATTCAAGATTTTTAATGGATGGTTGAGTGTCAGGTGTCCATACAAATTTTTGTAAAATTTTTCTGCTATTTGGTCCTTGAACAGCAATATTGTGGATTTGATCTGTTGATGATTTTACCCAAACTTTAAAATTTTTCTTTTTTGCTTGTTCTTTTAGCCATTCACCACCGTATTCTTGGCCACCAACCCATCTGAAATTATCTTGTCCTAATTTCATTATTGTACCATCATCAATCATACAACCGTTTTCATAACACATTGCTGTATAAACAATTTGTCCAACTGATAATTTTTTTACATTACGAGTAAGAGTATATTGCATTAAATTTTCTGCATCTGGACCTAAAATTTCAAATTTTCTTAAAGGAGAAAGATCAGTTACGATCGCGCTTTCTCTACAAGTTGCGTGTTCTTTGATTGCTCCATAATTTGTATAATTATTTGCTAACCAATAACCATTATAGTTTATAAAATTTTTTGTAAGGCTCGAGGTTTTTTTATGAAAACCAGTTTCTTTTGTTAGTTTAGGTTCTGAATCTGTATTCACTCTAAAAGCTACTCCTTTCGAAATTTTTTTTTCTTTAGGGTAAGTTCTAACAAATATATCAGTAGGATTCCATCCATTTGCTGGATCAACATCGCAAGGACAGGCAGAAGAAGCGCAAGTTAAATCCTTTAAGGCCCTGAATAATACATAATCACCTGGTCTTGACCAGGGCTCATCAAAAGATGAAACATTATTAGCATCAATAGCTGTGTTAAAAAAAAGATTTATTGCTGTCCAACCTTTTTTTGGTTTAACTTCATATTTTTTTAAAACACCATTAAAATTTTCTGAACAATTGATATGGCCCATATAGCCCATATCCTCATAATATTTTGCAGTACATGCATAATTAAAAGTGTCATGCCTACCAACAGTGTCCCTTATAACTTCAATTACGGGATCATGTTCTGCATCAAAAAATTTTGAAAATAAACCTGGAGTAGGGTAGGCAGAACCCATGAAAGTTCGAGTTGCAGTAGGGTCAATTAAACTTTCAATTCCATCATTTAATTTACGTGAGTCAAAAGCTAAAAAATCAGAACATTGTCTTCCAGCAGGATCGATTATTTGGATATATTCTCCGGCTTTCACCTCATAAGTTTCGGCAGTTCTTCTTTTAATAAGTTTTTCATTAGTTGGATCATAAAGAGGTTCTGGCAAAACATACTGTTCTACTGTTTCTTCAAACTTAGATTTATTTAAAAAAACTGTTAAATCTGTTGGAGGATTTTGTTCATGAATATTCATTGATTCCCCGGGTGCCGCAAGCATAACAGTACATTTATCTTTTGATTGTAAAGTTATTTTTTCACCCATTACACAATCTTCATTAAATATTATTGATGATTTTGCTTTATCTAGATCAAATTTTTTACGCTTAAATAATTTAGAAATTTTTTCGTCTTGAGAAATTGTTTTTTTTGAGAAATTAGCGTTTGAATTTTCTTTTAAATTTAGTATTGATAAATCACTTTTACCCTTTGAATTAAAAACAATTATTTCACAAGTTTGTCTACCTTCATCATTAACAATTTCTATTTTGTCTTCAGGCAAGACTTCTATTACTGATAAACCACCACCTCTTACATAATATCTTTCAACCCCAGGTGGTAAAGTTCTTAAACCTGGATTTTTTATATCAAGACTTGTTAACATTATAGTTAATCGTATCAATACATTAACTCTAAGTAAAACCTATATTAGGAACATATAATTAATACATATAATTAATATACGCATTCCAAAGTTGACTAAACATTACAAATAAGGGCATAATTAAGAATATTAATAATTATTAATAATAAAATAATAAAGGAGGGGTAATGAAGAAACTATTGTCTTTTATATCTGCTGTATTGTTTTCTGTAGTAAGTTATACTGCAGTTCAAGCGGCTGATAGTAAAAAACCCACAAGAATTCCAGTACACAATTGGTCAAGCCAAATTGTTATGGCTTATGTAATTGGTGGAATTATTGAAGATATGGGTGGAAATGTAGAATACGTTCCGGCAGACTCTAATGCAGTTTACGAGTCAATTCGTATTGGTGATGTTGATATATCACACGAAGTTTGGCAATCTGCGTTCGGTAAATCATTCGATGCAGCACGTGATGCTGGTGGCTTACTTGACTGGGGTGACCATGAAGCTAGATCTTTAGAGGATATGGGATTTCCAAACTGGGTAATGGATAAAGGTTTATGTCCAGGTTTACCAAGTTGGGAAGCTTTAAAATCTGCGGACTGTGCAAAAAACTTTGCAACACCTGATTCAGGTGGAAAAGGTCGTTGGTTAGAAGGACCTCAAAGTTGGCACGGTGATCTAATGCCTCAGCGTATGACTGCGCTTGGACTAGACAGCTTATGGGTTGTTAAATTTGCTGGTAGTGCTGATGCACTATGGGCAGAAGTAGCAGCAGCTGAAAAAGAAGGAAGAGGAACAATAATCTTTAACTGGACACCAAACTTTACAGATGGTGCAGGATTTACGTTTATTGATTTCCCTCCATATACAGATGGTTGTAGACCTGCTGATGGTGGTGATGGAAAATGTGGTTCACCAGATGGTTATCTGAAAAAAGCAGTTAACGAGAACTGGACAAAAAGTCATCCAGCTGCAGCAAAAATGTTTAAAAAATTGG
>Ga0209089_10004827_pt1 | contig 11160 bp, 14 predicted proteins | sample ArcticOcean_MG_C_FD_187431 | JGI IMG/M metagenome (GOLD analysis project Ga0209089, IMG submission 187431) | Marine microbial communities from western Arctic Ocean - ArcticOcean_MG_CB2_150 (SPAdes) (version 2) | ecosystem: Environmental > Aquatic > Marine > Oceanic | place: Arctic Ocean: Canada...
TACTGCCCATTGTCTAACTTCATGTGGAAGTGGAATTTTATCTTCTGTTTCAATTGAGAGTTTATCAAATAAATTAACTAGTTCTGTTGTCTGATTTGCCATTTTTTCAACATCCTTAATATCTCCATATTTTGATTCAGATTGCATTCTAATGCTAGATTGATATTCATTAAGTTTCAAAATTGCTATGACTTCTTTTGAACTATCATCAGATGCCTTGTTTGTAACTCCTTTTACACCTTGTAATTCATGCATAACTTTGTCTGTTTTTTGATGAAATTCTGAGGCAATTTGGTCTGAATGATTAATCATATTTGAAATATTTGATATTTTTTCTTCAATTTCTGATTTGAATGTCTTCATTCCATCTCCTATTAGAGATGAAATTTTTGGACTGGAAATTAATCCTCCAATCTCATTTTTCAAATTGGACATATCTTTTCCAATATCTCCGGTTCTGTTTGTAATTGATTTTATATTTTCTCTAAGTTCCTTGATTTGTGGTGTAATATTTTCGTCTTTCTCTGTTGAAACCGTATCTATTTTTTCTTTTACTTCATCCATTCTGTTTGCAATTTTCATAATCATTTTTGAATTATTTTTTATGGATTCTTTACTTTCTAAAATTGATTTTATAATCTCATTTGTTTTTGGCGTTGAATTCTTTTTCTCATCTATTCCTGCAATTTTTTTATCGAACTCTTTTGTCTGTTTATTTAATTTTATAATGAATTTTTCATGAACTTTTATTTGATTTAATCCTGTAAATAATCTCTGTGTATCTTCTTCGATTATGTTTATTTGTTTTGCCTGTTTTTGCATTTGGGACATTGCAGTATTTAGTGATTTCATCATATCGCTCATGGATACTAAAATTCTTTGGTTCTCTTTGAAGATCTTAGCCATTCCTTTAATTTCCTTTGATAATACTTTTGTTGATTCTGAAACTGTATTCACTTTGTTGAATAATTGTGCTGGACTTGGGTCTCTTTTTATTTTGGCAGATTGTTTTTTGTTACTATTTCTTTCTGCCATTATAATCTGAAGTTAAATTCCTAGTTTAAAAAGTGCGGTATGAAAAAAGAAAAACGTAGAGATTACTTGTTGATAATCTCTGGATCATGTAATAGCTGATGAAATGTCTTCTCAGCTAATCCATTTTGGCTTTCAAAAAACCCTTTGTCACAGTACTCACATTGTATCATGTATACCGTATAGTACCGTACCATATATACTGAGGGTTCTACTGAAATAACCATTTCTGGTCAGATACCCCAGAGATTATTTCTTCATTAATCAGACACTCTGATCATCATCCCAGATATTATAGTGAAAAATCTATTAAGATAAAGCTGTATCCTGAAAATCGTTTTAAGTAAACTATTACATTATGAATAGATGCAGAACATTTTTCTTCAGTTAGGTACTGGAGATGGAGAAAGCACCCTTGAAGGAGGAATTTGGAGTTTAGTTGACAAAATTAATCCTCTACAGATGCCGCATGACACATTTGTAACTGATCTTGCAGTGATAATGATTCTTGCAGGAATTGTTACACTTGCATTCTTTAAGATACGACAACCACTAATCATTGGATATCTGTTTGCAGGAATGTTGATTGGACCGTTATCACCTCTCTGGACTTCATTTCTTCCTGAAAGTGGAAATGTGGAGTCAGGTGGTACAGTAGGAATACTTTCAGATATTGCGGCACTTAATGTTTTTGCTGAAATTGGTGTTATCTTACTTTTGTTTGTAATTGGTATTGAATTTCCATTTGCAAAAATACGTTCTATTGGTAAAGTTGCTATCGGCGTAGGAAGTCTTGGATTGTTTCTTACTCTAATTGTCGTATTTTATGCATGCACTATGTTTGGATTAGGATTCATGGATTCATTATTCCTTGCCGCTGCATTATCTATCAGCAGTACTGCAATAATTGTAAAGGTCTTAGAAGAAACAGGGAAGATAAAAAAGGAATCTTCTATTCTAGTTTTGGGTATATTGATTGTTGAAGATGTAATTGCTGTAATCTTAATTGCATCATTAGAATCAATTGCATTAGCTGGAACTGTCTCTATTGAAGGTGCGATTGCTGTTGTCGTTGTTGCTACAATTATGATAGTTGGAACATTCACTGTAGGAATACGTACAATACCAAAATTGATAGATAAAGTTGCAAGTGCAGAAAACCGAGAGATTTTATTAATTAGTGTTTTGGGTGTATGTTTTGGATATGCATTATTGGCAAACATTGTAGGATTGTCTGTAGCAATTGGTGCGTTTCTTGCTGGTGTATTAGTAGCTGAATCAAAATCTGCAGAGGTTTCTAAAATTTTGTCTAGTCCAATAAAAGACATGTTTGTTGCAATCTTCTTTGTTTCTGTTGGTGCTTTAATGGATGTAAGTCAATTAGAAAACTACATTTTCATTGCAATTGCACTAATTGCAATTGCACTTGGTATGAAGCTTGGAGGAAATTTACTTGGAAATGTTATAATGAGACAAGAAAAAGGAAAGGCATTTCGTTCAGCATTTACTCTTGCAGCCCCAAGAGGAGAATTCTCAATTGTAATAATTAAGGTTGGAGTTGATGCTGGAGTTGTTAGTGCATTTCTGTTCCCGCTAATAGGATTAATTGCAATAATAACTGCGTTCATCACGCCTTTCTTGGTAAAAGCAGGCGATTACATAGTTCCAAAATTATCGAGGAAATAATTTGGCCAATAGCGAGATAGATGAACTATTACATAAATCTCATAAGGATTTATCGGTTGAAGATTTTGAAGGTAAGAAAGTTCCTTGTATAAAATTTGAAGGAAAAAGATTTGATTATATTTTGAATAAAGTTGCAGGAAAACCATTGTCTGTAGATACTAATCTAAATATCTTGCAAGATGGTCTAGGTCATGTCTTTGTTGAAATGCTACTGACATTTTCACATAGTGGAATAAATGAGAAAGTTCTGGTAAATGCAAATGACAATCTTAAATTTTTTGAATCGCTTGCCAAAAATACCATGCTTGCTATTGCCTCCATCAATCATCCTGATAAAATATTCATGATTCAGTTACCAAAGCCTGAACGCACTCGTGAAGCATTAGAAATAATACAAAATGGATTAGGGAAAAACACTCAACAATAAATCAAAAATCTATTCATTAAATTGAAAAATCTTAAATCAACATAATCTTAACATAATCTTATGAACATTGTCCAATTATCTGACATTCATTTTGGATCACAATTTCGTAATGATGTTTTTGAACAAGTAATTGATGAAGTAAATGAATTATCTCCGGATACTGTAATTATCACTGGCGATTTGACCAATGAAGGTCTTAAAGAAGAATACGAAGGTTGTAAAGAATTAGTCTCAAAAATTAATGTTAAAAAAATTATTGCCATTGGCGGAAATCATGATTATAGAAACACTGGATACCTGCATTTTAAAAAATATTTTCCATTTCAAACAATTAATGAATTAAATGATGATGTAGTTGTAGTTACCCTTGGTACTGCTAGACCTGATCGTGATGACGGCGAGGTTGGATATAGACAAACATTGTGGCTTGAAAAAACTATGAAAAAATATGAAAATAAAGTTACTATTCTTGCCATGCATCATCATTTGATAGGTATTCCTGATACTGGATCAGATAGACTCACAATCGTTGATGCAGGTGATGTTTTACGTGCAACTTTGGATTCTAAAGTAAATCTTGTTTTGTGTGGTCATAAACATAGACCATGGATGTGGGATTTTAGCAATCTGCTTATCGCAAACGCAGGTACAACTTCATCTAAACGCGTGAGGGGTTTCTTTGAAAACAGCTATAACATAATCACTGTTAAAAATAAAAAAATCCAAGTTGATCTTAAAGTTGTAGGTGGAAAAAGAACCCCTCTTCAAGATATCACAAAAAATTATGCTAGATTTGAAGATGAATAAATTGAACACATTTCAACTCATTATAATTTCTGCTGTAATTGGGACCATGTTGCTTGTAACACCTCTAAATGCTCATTCAATTCAAAATTGTACATCTTGTATTTAGTCCAATATTTCCAAGTTATACTAATTAACCAACATAATTCAATCAGTTTGAGCGGGGGTCGCCTAGCCCGGTATGGCGTGAGATTGCTAATTTCATGTTCGCAAGAACTCGTGGGTTCAAATCCCTCTCCCCGCGCCAGCTTTAATATTGACTTAATCTTGATATAATTTAGAAACAAAATGGGACGTCGTAAAAGTCAAAAGATAATAAAAACAGGTCCAAAAAATGTCACTACTGGAATGTGTCCTTTATGCCAAACAATTGGTCGAATTTTCATTATTGGATCTGTTGGAGAAGAAAAAGCTAAATGCCCTGCATGTAATCAAGAATTTGATTTGTAGTTAGACTGAGTACAACCATACCTTTTTAAAGAATTTTTCTAATATGAAAATATGAGTTCTGAAGGCGAGGAAACAGTTTATGATAGAATAGAAAAACTTGAAGATGAAATTGCAACTTTACGAAATGAGATTGATGTAATAAAAAATGCTTTTAGAAATGAACTTGCAAGACATGAAGTTAAGATGATCAAAAAAGGTCACGATGTTTCATCAATTATTGATTAATCTTATCTCTAATTTCTCTAATTAATTCTAAAACAAAATCAACATCTTCTGCATTTGGTTCCATTTCCAAGTATTTGTTAAGAAATTTTATTGCATCCTCATAATTTTTTAATTTTTCCTCCAAAATTCCCATATCACGAATCTCATCTGGTGATTCTGGTAGTATTCCTAAAAGCATTCTATTACACATGCTTGCCATGTCATAAGCAAACGAATCTGTGTATGAATTTTTCAAATTTCTTAGCATTCGTACTATTATCTTTTCATCTGAAATTTGATTTAGATAATCTGCCTCAAATTCTACAGAATCACCATAATTTTGGTATAAGATTTCTTGTAAATCTTCTAATTCTAATAATCTACCCCGATTAAATGGATCTAAAATAATATCTTCTCCATATTTCACAATGACATGACTTGGAAATCCTACTATCTTTAGGTCTAAATCAGCATATCTTGCAATCTCTGTGTATAGAATACACAGAGTAATTGGTATTCCTGTTCTTTTTTCTAAAACATAATTGAGAAAATTATTCTTGGGATTATAGTAATCTTCTAAATCTCCTTGAAATTCTATAACATCAAATAGGAATTCATTTAATAGTGAAATTACATATGTAGGATTTTTTGATTCTGTAATCCTATTCCTGAAATTTATGCCTAATTTTTTAATTTTGTCTATTTCCTTAGACATACATAATTCTGGATATTCTAGAATCTGTGCTAGCTTTAGACTTTTTTCAATTAAATTATAATTTTCACTATTAACAAAAGAATTCCATTCTGAAACAAGTGAGATTTCCCTCTCATTCATTACATGTGTTTTGAACCGGTAGATAAATCCCTTTTTAGATACAATTCTGGCTCTTTTAGTTCTCTGGTGCTAGGTGGTTTTTCAATCAAAAATTTGAATGCATCTTTTCCAAATTTTTGATAAACTTTTTCTGTTAATTCCTTACCCATATTTTTTCTGACCTTGTATGATGAAAAATCAGTTCCCATGAAAGTTGTTAGATAATTTTGAAAATCATCGTCATCTTCTAAAATATTCTGTACTGCAAATTCTGCTATTCCTTCCATTGTAGAAAATGCTGCATGATGTGTTTGGATTGGTAATAACCATCTTTGATAAATATCTGATAATTCTGGAACAATTTCTGAAATTTTAGGATCAATCTCTACATGCGAATAAGTCATAACATCTGGTCCTAATACATTAACTACAAAATTATCTGGATTTAACATGAAAAATAGATTGGCACGCTTAGCAATTGGAAAGTTATCTGGAACTGTTTGTAATTGTAAATACCCATAAAGACTATCTGCTGCATTTTGTTCTAAATTAAGAATTATTTTAGCTAATTCTTCATTAATTGAATTCACATTTGTTGCTGCATTCTTGTTCTCTTCCTGTAAATTATCTTGTGTAGAGTGAACTATCTCTTCTAGAATTGTCATTTTTAGTGCTCCTTTGTAACCTGATTCAACTTGCTCCTTTCGTATGTCATATGGTTGACCCTGTTTATACAGGATGATTTTTGGATAACTTGATAGAATAAACTTGTTAAGATACACACAAGAATCTAAATAATCTCCATATGTGGTTGAAATCTTTGAAATGTATGATTTTGCATAAGTAGAGTATACTAAAAATTTCTCAGTATCTTTTTCAATTAATTTTGCAATACCTTTGATATCTAAATCTGATACAGATGAGAATAATTCATCTACAAACTTTCTTGATTGCTTTGTCGCAAACACCTTTTTGCCCTTCAATAATTTAAATTCCTTTAATTCTGGGAATTCAATTCTAAGGTTTGGCTTTACTGTAAACCCTGTAAAGTCTTCCACTTTCTTAGAAATCTCTGGAAATATCTCTTTTGAAAATGATTCCAATTTTGTAAATTGATTAGGAAATTCTGGGTCATCGTTAATCTTTTCTGATAGTTTGGCAATTTCTTTTTCTTCATCAATCTCTACTGAAATTTGATCTAAAAGTGCTTCTGCAAATTCTGCAAATTCTGCCATAACAAAAATAAAATAAAAACTAATTTAATACTATCTTAACATTCTAATCTTTCTTAATATTCCAACCTAAAATAAATATTCATGGCACTCTTTTCCAAATTATTGAATCAAGAAAATTCACGATTTATTTTCTGTGTAAAATGTAAAGGAAAACTATCACTAGAAATTTTAGATGAACAGAAATCTGTGATTAAAGAAGGATTCTTCTCTTGTAGTAAATGTCATTTAAAATATCCGATTATTTCCAAGATCCCGATTTTAGTAGAAGATCTAACTCGATTTTTTACTAATCGTCCTTTTCTTGGCAAGTGGCTCATTAAATTATCCTTGACTAACACAATGAAGAAATTCATCAAAAATAAAATTTCCATAATCTCCAAATCTGAATTTGATTTCTCTGCAAAAGAAGCATTTTGGACTGAAATTTATCGTAACAATAAAACTTCTATATTTTATAAAAATATTAGATTTCAACTTTCAAAAATACCTCCAAAAAATTTTGTGATAGAATACGGTTCCTCCATCGGAACAATATCCAATACGCTTGCATTGAAGCATAAACATGTTTTTGGAATTGATAAATAATTTTTTGCATTAGTTGAGGCTAGTAAGAAATCTCCAAAAAACTGTGTATACATATTATCTGATGTCCTTAAGCATCCTTTCGGTAACAAAAAATTTGATTTTGTGGTAGCATTGAATCTATTTGATATAGTTGAACCTTCTTTTTTAATAAAAACAATTTCAAAACAAATTTCAAATGGATTAATTTTCTTATCTGATCCTTATGATTATAACCGAGGTAAAAATTCTGTTAAAAATCCTCTTGATGAGAATCAAATTCGTGCAACTCTACAACAAAATGGATTTTAAATTACAAACAATACAAAAAAACCCGCAAAAATAACTTGGAATATAAAATTCAATGAAAGAATTTCAACTAACTATAAGGTTGATATTATTATCGCTAAGAAATCTTCTTAAAATCTAACATGCAGTCACCGGGATTTGAACCCGGGTCACTAACTTGGCAAGCTAGAATAATAACCAAACTATACTATGACTGCTCAAACGTTTAAAAAAAAGTTGTATATTAAAGCCTAATGATTCAATATCAATTTTTTAATCCAACTAGTGTTTTAACTCTACATGGATGAAGAAATTACAAAAATTCTTGAAAAAAAAATAGGCGAAATAAAAAATGAAGATAACAAAACTAAGCAAATTATAGATCAATTCTCAAATTTTGATTCTATCTCATTTTCTTCAGGAATGATGATTGGGCGTCTGTTTAATTCATTTTATTATCAACATAGAAGAATTCTAAAACGAAGTCCTAACGATATTGAATTTAATGAATTTCTTGAATTTCTAAAAAAGAAATTAGGATAAATTTTCTAATTTTTTATTTTCAAAGAATTTGATTGATGGGGTTGCAGGTAGTTTTACACAGGCTTTTCGCAATGCACTTTTTGCTGCTTCAAGATGTTCTTTATCTACATTCATTTCCATTATGACTTGTCCTCGTCTTGCTCTTACTGCAAGACTATTTGCTTTTCCAAAAGAACGTCTCATACCTTCTGAAAGTCTATCGGCTCCTGCTGCTGCTATGGTCTTATTTTCTCTTAATCTTACATGTGGATAAACTCTTAGACGTGAATTGTAGCCGGTCTCTCCAGTAGTTTTTTCTAGGGTTTTGTTTGCAGAAAGTCTAGTTGCTTCAAGAGCCATATGTCTAATTTGGACTTTTTCATTAACAAGTAATTGTACACAATACTCAAATTGTCTTTTCTTATTTCCACTGTTGAATTTTGCAATCTTAATCTGGGGTTTACCTTTGATATGCCTTGTATTGCAATAAGGCTGTCCATTGCCCTTTCTATAACAAGCACCGTGCATAAGAATAAACTTTCAACAACCCTATTTTAACGAATAGCATAACAAGTCCAAATTTTCCATAATTTTCAGTCTATTGTGTAGAATTATTATATTGTAATGATTTTAAACGAGGTATGTCGTTTGACTTTGAAACAAAGATCTCAGCAAAACTGATAAATGAAAAAATCGTGGTCATTAATCCAAAAATGCAGAACATTTTGACAGAGAGGGGATTTGGTGAATCTGAAAAAGATATGCTGATTTTAAACTCATTTGAAACGTTATATCTTTTGTATAATGATAAACTTGAATTAAAAAAAATAAACAAAGATATCGTCTTTGACGAATTAATCCAAAAGTACATTCAAAAAAATGATGATATCCTAACACAATTTTTGCTTTATAGGGACTTGCGAACTAAAGGATATGTTGTAAAAGATGGTTTTGGATTTGGTTCTGATTTTAGAGTTTATGAACGTGGAAACTATGGATTAACAGATGCCAAATTTCTCATTTTTGCATTTAATGAGGGTACTCAACAAAAGATTGGCAAACTTTACAAAAATATTAATGAAATAACAAAAATGGGCAAAGAACCTATTATTGCGGTTATTGAACGACGTGGAGAAATAATTTATTACAAAATAAATAAAATGAATTTCCTAGAAAATAAACCAGAACTTGAAATGAAGGACTTTAATTTTAATTAGGATTTACTGCCCATTCTGAAGAATATTTTAACAAATTATTTTTCTCAGCATACTCAAAATCATAAATCTTAACTGAAGATGTCTCATCTAACCATAATCTCTCAAAATCTCCAATTTTTGTTTCTACTCGTGTTTTATCATTCCATGATGTGAATACATCGATAGTCTCAAAATTTGTACTTTTTTTGGCAAACATTACGCTTGATGTACCTGAAAAAACAACCGAATCTCCATTTGTATCTCTAAAAATTCCAATTTTTTCTGAAAATACTCCATCAATGTCCTCTGAACTTGGAATCCCAATCTTTAGCATAAGATTACCATCCTTGACCAATCTTCTAATTTGCTCTAATTTCACATCTCTAATTAATTCTGGATTGAAATTTTTCCAACCATTGCCATTTTTTGAAAATAATTTTTTCATCACATTCAAATCCTTAATTCCAAATTGATGTCCTGAAATCAACCTCATTCTAGCATTTGGTGTTGAGTTGTGAAATCCTAATGATAATGTGATTAGACCTCTCAATGTCACAAATTCAACTGCTCTATCATACTCAATACAATTATTCAAACAAGGAATTAAAAATTCTGAAATTATGTCATCTTCATCTGACCTATATTGTTCTTTTAATTTTAATTTCCTAAGTTCCATAATATTCTAAATACTTACTGAGAGTTAAAATTTTGTTATTATGGTGCTCCCATCGGGATTTGAACCCGAGTCACTGCCTTGAGAGGGCAATATGCTTGGCCGGACTACACTATAGGAGCTGTTTAGACGAGAAATTTGTCATAATTAAACGAATCCGCATCATGCCTTGCATCAAAAAAATTAAAAATTAAACCATATTCTTAAAAAAGTTTTGAGTGATGAAAATAATTACTTGATAGTAGAAAAATTATCATGAATCCAGATGAATTTATCAAAATTATCGGTCCAAGTAACTTTCCAATTGCTTCTGGTGGTTACAATTCAGAAAATTTTGATATGGATTGTGAAATATACAATTTAGTTATCTTTGATGGAAAAGATGCCTCTGATGAAATTATTATACATGGATCTAAATTTTTTAGAGTATCACATGCCAATCTTTCTGAAACTAATTCTGAACGTCTAATTAATTATAAAAATCTCCAAATTATTCAAGATGAACAATGGGAACTTAAAATGTTCATATCTAAAATACACGAGAAGAAAAACACATTATTTTCTGCATCGGCAAAAAACGCTCTTGTTGAATCTCAATTGGCCATATCAAAAGCCAAAATTGCTCTTCAACAAAATGATCTATTTGTCTCATGTTGGATAAAATGTGGAATAATTTCACTTATTGATTCACTCTTATTTCAAAATCAGATTTTACCAAATCCTGTAGGCGCTTTATCATCAATACGAAATCTTAAACAAAAAAATGCAAATCAATTTGTTGATAAAATCATTTCAGAAATAGGAATTGAACGAGCAACTTCCTCATTACTAGCTAGAATGTTGAAATCAACTTCTGGTTTTTCTAACATGATTGAAAAAAATCAAAATTCAGTTATCATTGAAAAAAAGGCAAATTATTTAATCCAAAATTCTCTTCTTTCTGATTGTTATCTCTATTTGAATTATCAGAATAGAAATAATTTTTATAAAATTAAAAACTCACTTAATAAAAATTCTGATAAAATACATGTACTAAAAACCGCATTTGACCTTACACATACTCCATCTGAATTAATGTCATCAATAGATTCTATACGTAATGTCACGAATGCACTATTAACACTTAATCATTAATCCTAACTGGAAAACCTAGATAACTTTTAAAACCAAGTTTAACGTTATAATCCTATGACAGATCAAGCATGCGGCTGTGAAGCAGATTCAGGCGATCCAGATTATTCATGTGATTGTGCAATGCAAAGCCATTG
>Ga0209089_10004829_pt1 | contig 11159 bp, 5 predicted proteins | sample ArcticOcean_MG_C_FD_187431 | JGI IMG/M metagenome (GOLD analysis project Ga0209089, IMG submission 187431) | Marine microbial communities from western Arctic Ocean - ArcticOcean_MG_CB2_150 (SPAdes) (version 2) | ecosystem: Environmental > Aquatic > Marine > Oceanic | place: Arctic Ocean: Canada...
GGATTTGCACTGGGGGGCGGGTGCGAAATCAGCATGGCATGCCATATACGTGTTGCCAGTGAAACGGCCACTTTTGGTCAACCGGAAGTGCTGCTTGGTATTCTTCCCGGCTGGGGTGGAACACAGCGGTTACCAAAGTTAGTTGGAATGGGGATTGCAAATGAGATCATTATAACTGGTAGGATGATTAATGCTACCGAGGCTAAAGAAATTGGATTAGTAAATCACGTTGTACCTATTGAAGAATTAAAAGAAAAATGTGAAGAAATTGCAATGCAAATATTAAAGAACGGTCCCAATGCAATTGCGAAATCTCTAGAGTGTATTCGAAATGGAGTAGGGCTGACTACTAAAGATGGTTTAAAGATGGAAGTAAAGTATTTTAGCAAATTATTCAATACTGAAGAAACAAAAGAAGGGTTATCGGCATTTGTTGAAAAACGTGCTCCTAATTTTAGAAAATAACGATGGATTCAAAACATAAATCCCCATCAATAATTGATGCTTTAATCCCCATAATTTTACTGATTGTAATGTTATCTATGTCAGTTTACTTATATGGTGATGATTCATCTTATGGTGCAAACCAAATTGCTTTAATACTTGGTGCTTCAATAGCTGCATTGATTGGAATGAAGAATGGGTATTCTTGGAAAGAAATGGAGTCAGGTATAGTTAAGGGAATATCTATGGGCATGGGGGCCATACTAATTCTTTTAGCTGTAGGTGCATTGATAGGAACTTGGATTATGTCTGGTACTGTACCCGCGATGATATATTATGGTTTAAAAATTTTATCACCATCTATATTTTATTTTGCTGCTTGTATAATTTGCGCACTTTCAGCTTTAAGTATCGGTAGTTCATGGACTGTAGCAGGTACACTTGGTGTTGCTTTAATAGGAATATCATTAGGCCTTGGTCTTTCTCCTGAAATTACAGCAGGTGCAATAATCTCGGGTGCATATTTTGGTGATAAAATGTCACCCTTATCAGATACTACAAATTTAGCTCCTGCAATTGCTGGTACTGATCTTTTTACTCACATTAGACATATGATATGGACAACAGGTCCCAGTTTATTAATAGCATTAATAATATTTTTGATTCTTGGTTTTCAACCAAAATCAAATGGTGACACAGCTGGATTAGCAATCATTCAAAATACAATAATCAACTCATTTAATATTAGCCTGTTTTCTTTTATCCCTTTAGTCGTGGTATTTATTTTAGCCTATAAGAAAATGCCCGCTTTCCCAACTGTATTAATTGGCGCATTATTAGGTGGCGTTTTTGCTGCATTCCTTCAGCCTCAAATTGTTTCAAATTTTGTTAATAAGCCTGAACTCTCAAAAGGTTTGACGATGCTTTCTGGTGTTTGGACAGCGCTTCATTCCGGATTTTCATTTAATAGTGGCGTCGAGGTCGTAGATGCGCTATTAACTCGAGGTGGAATGTCAAGTATGCTAAACACAATTTGGCTTGTGATCTGTGCGCTAACCTATGGTGCAGTATTAGAGACTACTGGTCTATTAAATATTATTGTTAAATCGTTATTAACTTTTTCAAAATCTACAGGCTCATTAATTGTAACTACAATAGCAACCTGTATTGGTGTAAATATTATTACTGCCGATCAATATATTTCTATTGTACTTCCTGGTAGAATGTATAAGACGGAATTTGCTAGGCGGAATCTTCATCCAAAGAATTTATCTCGAACACTTGAAGATGCTGGAACGATTACTTCCCCATTAATACCTTGGAATACTTGTGGTGCTTATATGTCTGCATCCTTAGGTATTGCAACATTTGCATATTTACCTTTTTGCTTTTTTAATCTAATTAATCCTGTTGTAGCAATTATATATGGTTTATTGAATATAAAAATAGAAAAGCTCGACAAACTCGATGAAGAGTTAGTGGATATTGGGAAATTAAAATAGTTCTTATGACCCAAAAAGACATATTAACAGATAGTGAAATTCTATCACACTATATAAAAATGGGGGAAGTGATTTCTGAAATGTTTAGACCCCATTTGGAAGTGATTATCCATGATTTACGATTCCCAGAACATTCAATAATTGCTATTTTTAATAATCATATTACAGGAAGATCGGTGGGGAGTGGTACATCCGATATTGGTTATAAAAAAATAAAAGGAAAAATTCCGGAAAAGGTAATTAATTATAAAAATGAAAGTCCTGATGGTAAGCCATTGAAATCTTCCACATTAACTATTAGGAATTCCGATAACAAGATTATCGGTTCACTGGGTTTGAACTATGATGTTTCTGTTTTTAATCAATTCGCAGAAGTATTGTCATTCTTCACCCAGACGGATGATAGTACATCAATAAAAGAAAAAGAAGCGTTTTTTTATGGTAGTACAAAAGAAGATATCCAAATTGCCATTAATCATTTTCGGATGAGCCATGGTTTAACCAGTAAAGTATTATCGCGAAAAGATAAAGTGAATGTTATTGCCTATCTAGTAAAGGGAGGGCATTTAAATAAAAGGGGAGCAGTGACAATTATTGGAGAGGCCCTTTCGGTAACACGGCCCACTGTATATAAATATATTAAACAAATTCAAGCTAAAGACTAAGCCTTGAATTTTATATAATGTAAATAAATTTACATCGTATAAAATAGGTTTGCATACTATCTAAAATTATACCTATAATGGGTTGAGTTAGAAGTCTAGTTCATTGATTCTTCCCATCAAAATTATTATGAATGATTCAATACGACTTCAAGAGCATAGATTTAATAAATCCAAGGAGAGAAACTCTAATGAATAGAAATATCAAAATATCACTTCTATTTTCAATAATTATGGGGATAGCAAGCGCTCAGTCATCCATTGAAGGTACGGTAACAGATAATAACGGCAATGCACTGGCAGGTGCAAATCTTCTTATTGACGGCACTGCAGTTGGTTCAGCAGCGGATACAGATGGAACCTATCGGATCGACATATCCAGTGGAACCATGGGAGGGAATACCGTAACCTTAACGGCCTCTTATATTGGGCATACAAGCCAGTCAGTAAGTGTTGATGTGCCTACAAATGGCTCTATTACTCAAAATTTCTCCTTGGCTGTGGATGCGATCGGACTGAAAGCGATCAGCGTAACGGCGTTGGGTTTTGAAACGAATCGCGATAAGCAGGGGTCAACAAGTGCATCAGTAACTCCATCTGATATGACACGTTCAGGTGAGGCTTTGATAATGAATTCTTTATCATCTAAGGCATCAAATGTGATTGTTAATGCTGTAAGTGGCGACCCAGGTTCTGGTTCTTCCATTAGAATTCGTGGTAATAATACAATTTCAGGTTCCAGTCAGCCGCTTGTAGTTGTTGACGGTATGCCGATAAATAACTCCCAAATTTATGGTAATTCTTCTCGGTTTGGCGGTGTAACACAACAGTCTAGAATGAACGACCTTAATGCCAATGATGTAAAGTCAGTCGAAATATTAAAAGGTGCATCAGCAGCTGCGTTGTGGGGCTCTAAGGCAGCCAATGGTGTGATTGTAATTACAACCAAAGAAGGGTCAGCTGGTAGGATGAAAATGAACTACAAGCATACGACTTCATTTGATGAGATTCATGAAAGAATCCCAATGCAAACTACATATGGCCAAGGACGTAGCGGTAAATGGGGTACGCAAGCTGAATCCTGGGGTGATAAAATTGCAGATCGTGCCGGTGGTGCAGATGAAGTGAATAAAGATAAAGCCTACTTTGTCTCTGAAGATGGAACATTCACACAGCATACCATCACTAAGAAAAATTCAAAAGATCTATTTTCAGATAGCAACTTTAATCAGATTTTTGGTACAGGGAAACTTGAACAAGATGATTTCCAGATTTCTGGTGGAGATCAATCAAAAACATATCTATTTAGTTATAGCCGATTACGTCAGGGTGGTATGATCAAAAATTCATTCTACGATCGAGATAATTTTCGACTAAATACAAAATTTAAACTTTCAGACAAGGTTTCAATGACATCCAAAGTCGGATATTCCTACAGTAGCTCCAACCGTATTCAGAGAGGATCTAATGTTTCAGGTCTGATGTTGGGACTATTAAGGACTGCCCCTGACTTTGATAACACACATTACAAAGGAACATATATAAGTGGCGGTACCGAGTATACGGGACGCCATCGGGCATATAGACGTTATATTGGTGGATCAAGTACAAATCCAATTTATAACAACCCCAATTGGACTGTGAATGAGCAAAAGAATGAAACACGTGTTAACCGCATCTTAATGTCAAATGAAATGAATCTGACGCCTTTTGCGGGAACAGAACTCATACTTCGTAGCGGTCTTGATCAATTTACAGATAACCGAGAAAGTTTTTATCCTCCTGGAACTGGTGGTTCTGCTAGAAATGCTGGTTCTTTTGATATGGCCCGCATTACTAATCGTGAAACAAATTACGATGTGATTGCACGTCAGAATGTAGAATTAGGGTCAGACATGTCCATGGTAGTAACTGGCGGTTGGAATTTAAATGATCGTAGCTATAGCCGATCATCATCATTCATTGATGGGTTTCTTGTGAATACTGATAAATGGACGACCAACGTCAATACGGCGGCAGAAGCGTCTTCAGTGTCTAATGGTAGATTGTTTCTTCGTTCAACCCGAGCTTATGGGGTCCTATCGCTTGATGCGCTGGATCAAATTTTTGTTAATGTATCAATGGCGAATGAAACCCATTCGACAATCAGCGATTCTTACATGTATCCTGCATTTGATGTGGCTTATCAGCTGACAGATTTACTCAGCGGTGTGGGAGCTATCAGTTTTGCAAAAGTACGGGTTGCATGGGGTAAGGTTGGTGTAAGACCAGCTGCCCATCGTTTTGAGACCTTAGCAGAGAGCGGATTTGGTTATAGCTCTTATAGCGATCCAGTAAGTGTAGGTCAGTGGGGCGGTGGCTATCGCGTTGATGATGATAAGGGTAACGATAATTTAGAACCGGAAGTAAAAACTGAAACTGAATTAGGGGCGGATTTCCGTTTCTTTGATGACAAGTTATCCCTCGGTTTTACTTCTTATTCGAATGAGGTTAACGACATGCTGATTAGCGTCTCGCTTACTCCAACATACGGCTATGATACGCAATATGCTAATGCTGCTAGTATGGAGAATAGTGGTCTTGAAATTGATGGTTCTTGGAATGTCATGGGTGGGCCAAGTACTGGCCTTGACCTAACGTTTAATTGGGCAAAAAATGAAAATAAGGTTCTTAACTTAGCCGGTACTGATATATTGAACCTTGGTTCAGGTTCTGTGCAATCAGTAGCTAAAGTGGGATACCCGATTGGTGCTCTTTGGGGTATTGGCTCTCGCACATACGCGTCAGCGGATGCGGATAATGCAGATGGTACCAATGATGGTGTTTATCATTATACAAATGATGCCAGTTTAGTTGGAGATTTTGTACTTAGTACACATGGATTTCCTCAAATTACCTCTCGAAAGATGTATTTGGGTAATCCTAATCCAGACTGGCGCGGAACTTTGGGTATGACTGCTCGCTGGAATAACTTCACTGTTAATATGCTCTTTGAGCATTCTGAAGGTGGTGAATACTCACCGCGTACTTTATGGGTACTCAGACGGTTCGGTACAACCACAGATACAGACAATGAAGTGACGCTTACAAAAGATCTTGTAAATGTGGACGGCAAAACAATTCCATCAGGTACCACAGTCAGAGGCTTTATCGAAAACTATGGCGGTGGTGATGTGCTATTAGACGAAGCATGGTTTCGTCATGGAATTGGTGGTGGATTTGGAGATAACCAAGCCTACAACTTTTCAATTAAAGATGCGACCTATTCACGTATAAGAGAGTTATCCCTTTCTTATTTTTTGCAATCAGATGCACTGACGGATTTGACGGGTTTAAGTAATCTTACAGTTACAGCTACCGGTCGCAACCTATTCGCTTGGTATAAGGATCTGGTAGGCGTTGATCCTGGTGTGAATGTTGGTGGAATCCAGACTGGTTCGGGATTAGAATATTTTTCTAATCCAGTCACCAAGTCATTTTTATTCTCAGTTTCGGCTAACTTCTAAGCGGAGGATATAATAATGAAAACAACAATTAAAGGTTTAAAAACAATGAAGAAAATTATTGTGTCCCTAACGGCAATTGCGCTTTTAACAACAGGTTGTGATGTAGATAAATCGCTCAACGATAATCCCAATGAGATTACGCTTGCTGATGTTGATCCAAAACTATTTCTCAATGGTGCACAGCTTGCGAATATCATTGTACAAGTAGCTCACATAAATCGTATAAGCGGAATGTACTCTGGACAGCTGATTGGGTTTGCATCTTTGTATTCCAATATTTATGGATATGCACTCTCAACAGTTGAATCCGATGATGAATGGAATAGTGCCTATATAGGTGTAGTAACAAACGCAAGGCATATTCAGACTGCTGCGCCTAATGATAAACTATTGGTAGGAATATCAAAAGTGTTAGAAGCCAATGCGATTGGAACTCTGGCATTATTGACGGGCGATGTGCCATATTCAGAAATTGGTAACAGTGACATATCGGACCCGAAATTTGATTCCCAAAAAGCTGTATTGGCTGCATTGTCAACCTTGCTTGATGGTGCAATCTCTGATTTGAATGGAGCAACGACTCGCAAAGAATCCTTCGATATTTATTTTAATGGAGATAAAGATAAGTGGATCGCCGCTGCCTACACACTTAAAGCACGGTACGCTCTGGCCCAAAAAGATTATGCTGGCGCTTTAGCTGCAGCGGGGAATGGAATCTCCTCTTCAGCGGGTGATATGTTGTATATTCCCCGTGGTGAGGCTTCAATCAGTCAAGGTGATAAAAACCTGTTTTATACCATTTTGGAAGGTTCCCGTACCGGCGACCTTGGAAATGAAGGAAGTTTCCTATTGGCCATACTGGACTCTTCAAATGCTAAATATCGCGGCAACGCTAAAACCAATGAAACAGCGAGGCATGGGTATTATGCAATTGATCATACTACTGGAAGTGGGAATAAAGGTGTAGTTGAACAGTTTGAGCCACAACCCATTGCTACCTATAGCGAAAATCAATTAATTAAAGCTGAAGCTTCAGCAAGATCGAGTTTTAATTCAGGATTAACTGCATTAAATAGTTATCGAGCATGGTTAGCAGGCGGTGGACGTCTTAATGCTAGCTTTGATGTGGCTGCAAACTATATGTATGACCCCTATGTGGAAGCCGATTTTGCATCAGGTGGAATGGAAAATGCAGATGGTTTGACAAAAGAAAATGCACTACTTCGTGAAATCATAGAAGAACGCTATGTGTCCGGATTTGGTTCATACATGCCGTTTAATGATCATCGCCGTCTTCGTGGTGCAGGTGAAACTGATTTGATACCCCCATTTCCATTAAATACGGTAGGACAAACTCAGCACGTTGAGCGTATGCAATGGGGTGAAGTTGAACTATTATCTAATGCGAATGCACCTAACGATCCAGGTTTATATGCGAAAACTGAAGTAAATAAATAACGACCTCTGCTCTCCAATCGTTGTAGATCGTTAAAAGTAAAAAGCCTTCATTTATTTGGAGGCTTTTTGTTTTATATAACCATAATATAAAATAGGCCTACTATGAAAAAATATATAATTCACTTCGTTCTTGTCGTTGGTTTAACAAGCCAATCAATTACGACTGATCAAATGAGTCAATTGGCGTTCCGTAATATTGGACCCTCCGTTGCCGGCGGTCGTATTCACGATGTAGAAGTGGTTCCAGAAAACCCTGAAATAATGTTTATCGCCTCCGCTTCCGGGGGAATTTGGAAGTCAAGTAGCAAAGGAACAATGTGGAAGCCTGTTTTTGATGATCAAAAGGTATCCACATTTGGTGATATAGCAATATCACAATCCAATACAAATATCATTTATGCAGGTACAGGTGAACAGCAAAATCGTCAAAGTACTTCATGGGGAAATGGTATCTATAAATCAACCGATCAAGGGGAGACGTGGACTTCAATTGGGTTAGAAAATACCTATCACATTGCCCGTGTTATTATCCATCCTAAAAATCCTAATATTGTATTCGTGGCTGCTTTAGGAAACCTCTGGAAATCCTCTGAACAACGAGGAGTGTATAAAACGACAAACGGAGGACAGTCATGGAAAAAAATACTTTATATTGATGATGAAACAGGTGTGGTTGATTTGACAATGGATAAAAATGACCCCAATACGGTCTATGCAGCGACTTATCAACGGATGCGGAAAGCATGGGGATTTAATGGCGGAGGGTCTGGCAGCGGTATCTATAAAACCACTGATGGCGGTAAAACATGGAATGAATTAACCGACGGCTTACCTCCTGGAGATAAAGGAAGGATTGGGCTGGCAGCTTCACGAACAAGATCAAATATAATTTATGCTACAATTGAGCATGCTGATTCCAGTGGGTTTTATCGAAGCGGCAACGGTGGGCGTAGCTGGGAAAGAATGAATAAGTTGAATCCACGCCCAATGTACTATAGTCATATCTTTGTTGACCCCAATAATGACGATATTGTTTATATGCTGGCCACTGAATTTTATCGCACGGAAGATAAAGGTAAAACTTTCTATCAAATGCCAACACGTCCAACCTATGATGTGGGTGTGCATAGCGATCATCATACATTATGGATAGACTCAAATAACTCTAAACATTTTTATTTAGCGGGTGATGCAGGTTTACATGAGTCTTGGGATTATGGTAAATCGTATAATCGACTAAATAATATTCCAATTGGTCAATTTTACGGAATTGGTGTTGATATGGATATTCCCTATAATATTTACGGTGGCATGCAGGACAATCATTCTTGGGTGGGTCCAAGTGCAACGAGACATTGGTTGGGAATTTTATCAGATGATTGGAGACAAATAGGCTTTGGGGATGGAATGTATCAGCAACCTGCTCCAAATTCGAGTATTTTGTACAATGCGACTCAAAATGGGAATATTGTCCGCGTTGATAGAAAAACGGGCAACATACAAGGAATAAAGCCTTTCTCGAACGATCCTAAAGATAAGAATCGATACGATTGGGTCACGCCTATAATGATTTCAAAGCAAAGTCCAAATAGAGTTTATCTTGGAGGAAATCGTTTATTTATTAGCAAAAATGGCGGAGTGTCTTGGGATCGAACAAAAGATTTGTCAAAAGCAATTAACAGAGACTCATTGAAAATTATGGACGTACTTGGAGTAGATACTAAAATTTCACGCAATGATGGAACCTCATCATATGGAGAAATTATTTCAATGGATGAATCGCCACTTTGGTACAAGATTTTATGGGTAGGAACTGATGATGGAAATCTTCAAGTATCCAGAGATGGTGGAAAAAATTGGAATGAGGTCAGCCAAAATATTTACGGTCTGCCTAGTGATTCATATGTGAGTAGAGTAATATCTTCGAAAAAGGGGAGAGGTACAGCTTACGTAACTTTTGATCGTCATAGAGAAGGTGACTGGTCTCCCTATGTTTTTCGAACAGATGACTATGGACAAACATGGCAAGACCTATCTGACGACTTACCTTCAGGCTCTATTAATGTTATCTTAGAACACCCAGATAATCCTGAAGTTTTATTTCTAGGTACAGAGCATTCTCTATTCATATCGATGAATAGTGGTAATGATTGGGTGAAATTCACTTCAAATCTTCCAACAACTCTTTATGATGATATGGTCATTCATCCTAGAGAAAAAGATTTAGTACTAGGTACACATGGTAGAAGTTTTTGGGTTTTAGATGATACCAGTCCGTTGGCGGAATGGTCAGAATCTTTGGATAAACCTGTGCATGTTTATTCTATTCGCCCAGTAACTTTATTTCATTATTGGAAAGACACTTCATATAGAGGACAAGAAGAGTGGGTAGGTCCAAATCCCGACTTTGGAGCGATCATTAGTTTTATTGTTAATTCAAATGATCAAGAGGCCAGTGTCGAAATTAGTAAAAGAAGTAAAATTATTCGATCATACAAATTAAGTGTGACCCCAGGTAAAATTAATCGTTTTTCTTGGGACTTAAAACATTCGCCACCACCATTTGTAAATAATGAGAGAGAAACTCCAGGCTTAATAAAACCTAAGAAATCACAGTTATTACCTATTCCACCTCATAGTTTAGATCCTCAAGGGCCTCATGTTAGCCCTGGCGTTTATACAGTAAAAGTATTGGTGGGTAATGAATCTCACTCGCAAAAAGTAAAGGTAAATGCTGACCCTAAATTAAAGTTAAAAACAGGTGATTATGTTAGAAGAGAAGTCTTCCTTCTCAAATTACATAGTTTACATAAAGAAGTTTTTTCTTTGAATGAAAAATTGAAAGAAGAAGTCAACGATTCGAGTGAAAGACTCAAAGCTGAGGATATAAAGTTAATTGCACTTAAAGATCGTCAGAAAAAAGTAAATAGTATACGTTCAAACGCAATGCGCTTAGCTGGAGAGTTTCAAGGAGGAGGAGTTAAACAGGGTTCTTTCTTTCCGCCAACAGACACGCATAAAGATAAATTTTTACAACTATTAACAGACTGGGATGAAATAAAAGGTAAGCTATAAAATGAGTCAAATGGCACTTCCCAAAAAACTCATAGTAATTTTACTGTGGGGCATTTTCAGTTATTTCATCAGTAGTATTATGGTGGATGCTGAGTTAACTCAAAAAGGGTTATTGATCTTATTCGTTTGTGCGGGATTGTGGATGACAGAAATTATTCCTTTACCTGCAACAGCATTGCTTGTCCCTCTTCTTGCATATTTTACTCAAATTCTTGGTCCGAAAGCAGCATTAGCCCCCTTTTCAAATTCAATCGTGTATTTATTTATGGGTGGATTCACTTTAGCTGCTTTATTAAATAAATATAAAATTGATATTTGGTTAGCAAAAAAAGTAACCACCGCATCCGGTGGAAATCTTTGGTGGTCGGTAATTGGATTTTTTGGAGTCACCAGCTTTTTATCCATGTGGATGAGCAATACATCCACCACGGCCATGATGCTACCCATTGCCATTGCGTTGGTGGGGAAAGAATATCCCAGAATGCGGGCCTATGTCGTTTTAGGTACAGCGT
>Ga0209089_10004831_pt1 | contig 11152 bp, 12 predicted proteins | sample ArcticOcean_MG_C_FD_187431 | JGI IMG/M metagenome (GOLD analysis project Ga0209089, IMG submission 187431) | Marine microbial communities from western Arctic Ocean - ArcticOcean_MG_CB2_150 (SPAdes) (version 2) | ecosystem: Environmental > Aquatic > Marine > Oceanic | place: Arctic Ocean: Canada...
TGTAACTATGCAGTGTAGAGCGGCATTAAATGAAATTCTTTATAAAATGAATATTTTGGATTTATTTGATTTTGTGATTTCTCGAGATGAAAATTATGATAGATTTGAACAAATTCAAAATTCATTAAACAATATTTCTTTAAATTCTTCTGAAGTTTTAGTGATTGGTGATAGAATACATGATGTTGAATCTGCTAAGAAAGCTGGATGTATTCCAATTTTAAAAATTAATAAAATTAAAAAAAATCCATCATTTGATTGTAGAATAATCCGAAATTTGGTTGAAATTAAAAAATTATTTAATTAAATTTAGTCTATTTTTTAATTGAGATACTAAATTGTTCATCACCTATTTTATTTCTTTTAAGATCTATGTAATCCAAATTTATTTGTGAACAAAAATCTTTAAAAGAATCATTCCAATTTGTATCATCTGAAACCAAAACTCCATTTGAATTAAGATAAGGCCAAATTGTTTTGTATTCCCATGTCATATGTTCGTATGTATGTTTACTATCATGTAAAAAAATATCTAATGAATTTATTTTTTTCAAAATTTTTGGTAATTCTTTTTTACTATCTCCTAAAATAAGATTCCATTTATTTTGTAAATATTTGGGAACACATATACCAATTTTTTCTGTGGGTAAAATTGATTTTGTTGAAATTTTATTATCTGTGATATATTTTGCAAAGGGTAAATCTATTGAAAATAATTTTCCTTTATTATTGTCATGTAATGCTTGTAAAATAAATAACGAAGATACTCCACGATGTACTCCTGTTTCAATAACTGTTTCTGGTTTTAATTCTCTAATTAAAAAATATAGGGACATACAATAAGCATTATTTTTATCATTTTTTTTTAAAATTTCATTATTTAGCAAATTAATTTTATCAAATAATGAAATATCTTTATTTTTATAATTTTGATATATTTTTTTTACTTTTTTTAATTTTTGGTTAAAATATGAGCAATAAATTTGATGAAAATCAAAAGTGAATAATGATGGTATTATTCCTGGATTGTTGAAAATTGTAACAATTCCTTCTTTTAAAATTCGTTTTTGGATATATCTTTTAATAATCATTTATTTATGAAATTCTTCATTTGTAATTATATTTTAATATTATTTTACTAATTATTTTTTAGTATACCTTATAATGTCTGGAAAATATTTTGTTTTGTGAAAATTCTTTTAATTTCTCCTAGATATTTTGGTGGAATTGGTGGGCATGCATCAATGTTAGCAAATCAATTAACAAACTCTGGACATACTGTTGTAAAAATGGAAGTTCCTCATATTCCAATTAAAAATTTGAAAAATCCTAGTTTTACAATATTAAGTACTATGAAAAGTATTATTGATAGAGAGTCATATGATATTGTTCATGGATTTAATATTCCATCAGCATATGCAATGAAATATGCTAATGCTAAGAAAAAAGTTTTATCACTTCATGGTGCATTTGGCGAACAAATAGAAAAATTACATTCAAAACCTGTTTCATCTATTGCAAAATTAGCTGAATCTCAAGTCTTACAGTGGCCTGATAAATTAACAACTGATTCAAAAGCAACACAAAAAATTTACAAAGAAAAATTTAATCTTGATTTTGAAGTTTTACCATCTGCGATTGATACCCAAGATTTTTCTAAAATTGGTAATGTTAAAAAAATTCCTAATCAAGTATGTTACATTGGACGTGATAGTTATGAAAAAGGAATTGATATCTTAAAAAAGGCAGAATCTAGAATCAATGGAAATGTTGTTTATTGTACAAATCGATCTTGGGTTGATGCAATGTCTATTATAAAATCATCTAGTATAGTTGCCGTTCCTTCAAGAATGGAAAGTCTTCCAACTATTATTAAAGAAGCTTTTTTTCTGAATATTCCAGTTGTTGCAACAAATGTTGGTGGAATACCTGAATTGATCATAAATAATAAAACTGGTATTTTAGTTCCTCCTAATAATCCTGAAAAACTTGCTAATGCAATTAATGATTTATTAGTTGATAAGGTAAAATCTGAAAAACTTAGGTTGAATGCAAATATTTTTCTAAAAAATAATATGACTTGGGATGTAGTATTACCAAAATTTATTAATTTTTATGAGAATCTTTTAAAGTAATTTTTTTAATTTATTCATGAATAAACTTTCTCAAACCTTGTTCTAATTCTATTTTTGATTTCCAATTTAATTTTTTATTTGCTAATGTCATATCTGCTTGACTTATCATTACATCTCCTTCTAATGAATTTTGGAAAACTGGTTCAAATTGTTCATTAAAAATTTTAATCATTATTTTTGCAAGATCTATAATTTTGGTTCCTTTACCTGTTCCAATATTGAAAAATCCTGAGTTTGTTTCACTTAACATCGCACTAAGATTTGCTTTGGCAATATCTGATACATGAATGAAATCCCTAATTTGTGATCCATCTCCAAATATTATTGGAGATTGTTTATTGTTTAATTTTCTTATGAACTGTGTAATTACTCCTGCATAACTTCCAGTTTGTCCTTTTCCAAAAATATTAAAATATCGTAAACCTATTACTTTTAATCCTTCATTTGTATATTTTTCAGCTAAAAATTCATCTTCCAATTTGGTTTGTCCATATGGATTGATAGGTTTTCTTTGAAAATTTTCTTCAATAGGAATTTTTTCAGTATCACCATATATGCTTGAGGAACTGGCATAAACTACTTTTTTTTTAAATTTTTGAGCAATTTTAAAAATATTTTCAGTTCCATTTACATTTACATCAAAATATTCTTTCTCTTTATCAAATGATTCTTGAACTATAGTTAATGCTGCTTCATGAAAAATTCCATCAACATCTTTTAAAATTGATTCCATTACATCAAAATCTCTAATATCCACTTCATGAAATTGAATTTTTTGTAAAATTCCTTCTAAATTCTCTTTTTTACCAGTATGTAAATTATCAATTACTACCACTGAGTGTCCTTCTAAAATCAATAATCTTACAATGTTATTTCCAACGAATCCTGCACCTCCTGTTACAGCAAATTTCATAAATTCCTTAAAATTATTCACTGTTTAAGTTTTCATTATTTAAACAAGAATAAATAAACAAGTAAATTGTATAAATTTTGTATTAGAGAATAAAATGGACCCAAAATCAAAAATTATGAAATTAAGTGAACATGATCTCATTGAATCAATTCAAACTGGAAATATTTCTATTTGTGTAATTGGTATTGGTAGAATTGGTCTTCCAACTGCACTATCATTTGCTAATTCTGGTTTATCTACAATTGGTGTAGATATTAATCCAAAATTAGTGGAAATGATTAATTCTAAGATATTTCCACTTAAAGATGAACCAGGTTATGATGTAATTTTTGATGAAGTAATAAATCATAATTTTCATGCATCTACAAAAATTCAGGATGTAGTTCCTAATTCTGATGTTATTGTTTTATCTTTGCCTACACCTATGGATGACAATAATGTACCTGATTATTCTGCCCTTTTATCAGTTGGAAAACAATTAGGAGAATTATTAACTAAAGATTCACTTGTAATTATTGAAAGTACTGTTGAACCAGGATTTATTGAAAATGATTTAATCAATATTATCGAAAATTCTGAAAAAAAACTTGTAGCAGGAAAAGATTTTGCCATAGGTGTTTGCCCAGAAACTGCAAATCCTGGTCAAATTATGAATGATTTTGAAAAACTTCCTAGATTAGTTGGAGCAATTGATGATCATACAGCTAATGTAATTATGAAAATATACAAACATGTTTTTACTGTTGATTTAATTCCGATGCCTAATTGTAAAACTGCAAATGCAGTTAAATTAACTACAAATGTTTTTCGGGATATTAATATTGCATTTGTAAATGAATTAGCTATTTTATTTGAAAAAGTTGGAATTGATATAATGACAGTTTTGGAAGCTGCAAAATCAAAATATAATTTTCAAGTACATTATGCCGGTCCTGGAGTAGGCGGTCCTTGTTTACCTGTTAATTCTTACCAAATGATCAATTTGGCTAAAAAAATGGGTTTTGATACCTTGAAATCTGTTGAAACAGGAAGAATTATCAATGAAAGTATGCCTGATCATGTAATAGATTTGTTACATGATGCATTTGATGAATCTAAAAAATCATTAGAAAATTCAAATGTTTTAATTTTGGGAATTTCTTATAAACCAGATGTTAAAGACATACAAATTACTCCTGCAGAAGTAATTATAAAAAAATTAAAAAATTTAAAAGCTAATATATTCATTTATGATCCTTACTTTAAATCAACAAATGTTTTTGATTTGCAAACAGAATCTAATTTAATTGAAGCATTAGAAAAATCTGATGCATTAATTCTTGTTACTGCTCATAAAGAATTCCATAATCTTGATCCAATTTTCTTAAAATCTAAAATGAAAAATGCAATTGTAATAGATTCTAAATGTATAATTAATCAACAGGCTGCAAAAAATTCAGGATTAGTATATAGGGGACTTGGAAGAGGAAAAATTTAAGCAAAAAAATATTTCCAATTTAATTAGAAATATTCTAACTTTACGTTATGATCCATTACAAAAAACTACATTACCTGTTTTAAATTCAACTGATTTTATACCTTCAAAAGAATATGATCTTAATTTTATTGAAAATAATTTAAAAAACTCAATTAAAACTAAACTGGAATCTACAAAAAATCTAACAATATCTCTTAGTGGAGGGATAGACTCTACACTGGTTTTGAGTCTTATTCGTAAAACATTACCTGATCTAAAAATAAATGCTATTTCAATAAAGTTCTCTAATAGTACTGATGAAACTTTTACAGCAAAAAAAATAGCTGATTTTTTTGAGGTTGAACATGAAATCATTGATATAGAAAATTATCTTTTAGATTTACCTGCTGCAATTAGTATTACAGGAATGCCATTTTGGGATATTCACTGGTATTATATTGCAAAAAATGCCAAATCTAAATCAAATTTTTTGGCATCTGGTGATGGCGGAGATGAGTTATTTGGAGGTTATACTTTTAGATATTCAAATTTTTTGTCTATAATTAAATCTGATTCTTCTCCTTTAGAGAAGATTAAGGCATATTTATCGTGTCACGAGCGTGATTGGGTACCAGACCAAGAAAAAATTTTTAATCAAAAAACTAATTTTTCTTGGGAATCAATCTACTCTACATTTCAACCATTTTTTGATAATTCATTGTCTCCACTTAATCAGGTATTTTTAGCAGATTATAATGGAAAATTACTGTATAATTTTTCTATAATTGGCAATAAAATCAATCAATTTTTTAATCTTAAACCTGTGACACCTATTTTAGAATCAAAACTAATTTCATATTCTTCACAATTATCTGTAGAATCAAAATATGATCCAACTAAAAATATTGGTAAACTCCCATTACGAAAATTATTGACAAAATATGAGTGTGATTCACTTGTATCAAAAGAAAAACTTGGATTTTCAGTAAATACAACTAATCTGTGGAATTCTATCGGAAAAGATCTATGTATTAGTTATTTGGAAAATGCAAGAATTGTTGAAGATGGTTGGATAAATCAAGAATGGATTTCTTCTCATATCAAAAACCCTGATCTTGATGTAAGATATGTGAATAAATTTTTGGGTTTACTTGCTCTTGAAATATGGTATAGGTTATTTATCACTAAAGAAATGAATGCTAACACTAAACTTTCATAATATGTATATTATAATGAATTTTTTACAATATTTATAAATTCTTTAGCAATTTTATTCCAATTAAAATTATCTTCAACAAATTTCTTACCTGCATCTCCCATAGTTTCTCTTTTCTCTTTGTTGTTTATCAATAATGATAATTTTTTAATTAATTCATCTGCATTACCTTTCTTAACTAAAAATCCTGTTTCATTATCCTTCATCAATTCTGGAATTCCCCCTACACTCGTAGCAACAACTGGTTTTCTCATTAATTGTGCTTCCTGTAATGTCAAGGGAGACATATCTATTCCACTAATTAATGCATAAACATCAATTTCTGTTAAATATTCTCTAACTTTATCTGGATACTCTAATGCACCAAGCCATTTGAAATTTTTATATTTTTTTAAAACTGATAAAATTTTTTCACTGTAAGGCCCATCTCCAACCCAATAAAACATTACATCAGGCATTGATTCAAGTACTTTTTGTAAAACAAGCATTTCTCTTGTTTTCCCCCAAATTACTGCCCCTTGAAGTAATCCTACACAAGGATGCTTTAAAGTCAAACCTTTTGATGGATACCATTTTTTTGGATCAATTCCTTGATAGAGTACATTAGCTGGTTTTTCTGGATAGTTGTTTTTTACAATATCTTTTAGATAATTACAAATTGGAAGAATAACTGTTGAACCTTGAAAACATTTTTCAGCTCTTTTTTCTTTGATTTTAATTACTGTTTTCATTACTATGCCTGTGTACAATGTTTCCTTTGCCCATTTAATTTCTGACCAATAATCACCTCTTAAAAGTACAAACACTGGAATTTTTGTTTCTACAGCTGCTACATCAAAGAGTGTATGTTGTCTATCAATTAAAATCACATCTGGCTTGAAATCATCAATTAGTTTATTGAATTTTTTTGTTGTTTGAAACCATTTTTTTAAATTTCGACTTGGAAATCCATCATAAATTTCAGTATCTATAATTAACTTTGTCTCTACATCTAATAAAATTAAATTATCTTGTAATTCTTTTAAATGAAAAATTTTGGATGGTGACCCTGCAATTAAAATCTTCATACATTAGTTTTCTAATTTTATTTAAAAACTGTTTCTATAAATGATTTATTTTTGTCTTTTCAATTTCTTGAATCATTCAATATCTGCTTTTTTACCCACTTCTCTTTGATTATATTTTATCTAATCAAATATTACATTATACAAAAAAATACTAAAACTTCTTTTAAATATTTGACAAAATTTTTAAATCAGGATGGTGAAATTTCTATTTATGTTTACAATAAAAAATCACTTATTCGTGAATTTTTTGATGACCACATTAGAGAAACAACAGTAAATATGTCATTCAGTGATTGTATGAAATTTTCTAAAGATATGGCACTTTTGGGAAAAAGTTTATCTAAATTAAAAAATAAAATTACTATTACTAATGATATACATGTTTTAGGAATAAAATCTGGAACTTATGATGTTCAAAGATTCATTTATTGGCATTTTTTAAAATGTTCTGGGATTCTTCTGATAATTTAGATAGAAGTATTGGAGTAAATTTTGATTGGTATTCTATTAAATTTGCTTATCGTCATACTGCTAAAGAAGTAAAAAATTGGTATAAGGAATCTAAACTAAAAATTACTAATTTTAATGAAATTGAAAGTGGAATTAATGTTACAGGTACAAAAATAAATTTAATTCTTATTTTTAAACCAAATTTGATTAATCTATTTTACTGGCTTGTTAGTTATTAGTAATGTTAAATTGGCATAGATTATCAAAATCTAATACTAATATGAAAAAAAATCTCGGTTTTCGTTCATGGTTTTACTTTAGGCAGGGATGGAGTACATATTTTGTATTTTTACTTGCAACTGTTAACACTCTTGTAATTACATATTATTTAGCAATAGAAAATTCATCTACATTAAAAGAGATTTTTCCATCATTCAGCTACTATATGTTGACATTTATTATAATTGGAATTCCATTACTAATTTCTGTAGGTTATATTCATTACAAACGTTCACCAGCATTTGGTGCAGAAGCTGATATTTCACATGAAACTAATCCCTTATTGTATAGACTTCCTGATGGTTGGACTACAGAAGTACTTTATCCTTTGTATCTTTCAATGTCAATTTTTATTACAAAACTATCAAATAACGAAAAATTAACTGCAGAAGAAATCATTGAATTAAATGAATTAGAAAAAAAACTTGAATTATTAACAAACGGTGGTTCTATTGGGAAATAAAAAAAGAAAATCTACAAAACAAAATTTTGTTTTTCGTTCATGGTTTTATTTTAGACAAGGGTGGTCTATTTATTTTGCATTTATAATCGCTGCAGTAAATACAATGATTACTACATATTATTTAGCAATAGAAAAAATTCCTACTCTTAAATCCATTTTTCCATCGTTTGAATATTATTTAGCTGTGTTTGTAATTATTGGAATTCCCTTGTTAATTATAACTGGATATTTTCATTTTAAAAGAACATCTGGATTTGCTGCTGAAACTGAAGTAACTGTTGAATCTAATCCGTATATGTATAAAATTCGACCTGGTTATGATACTGTTGTTCTTTTTCCATTTTTACTACTTTTTACAAAAACAATGATTAAACATACACAAAATGAAAAACCAAGTAAGGATGATCTTGTTTTAATAAAAGAAATACAAAATCAAATAAAATTTCTAATTGATGGTGGTGTGATTGGTAAATATAAAAAACCTATAACTTAACTAATTCTCTTAACATCTTTTTTGCAGCATGTACATTTAGGTATTTAAAATGTGAAATATGTTTTAAAAATAACTTTGGTCCAAATTTTTGTAAACACCATACTGTAAAACCAACATATGGAAAATAAAGTCCAATTCCGCTATCTCCCGCTCTTTTTTTTGCAGAAATAATTGTTAATTTCAAAGATGTTTCTCCTCCAGTATCTCTCTTTAGTAATTTTTCATCTAAAACATTAAAATCGCCATATTTTATCATACTTAATAAAAAAGCAAAGTCCCATGAAGTAAAAGTTTTATTTATAATTCCTTTTTGTAATTGTTCTGTTCTAAAAACTGAATAAATATTCAGACACCAATTAAATTCTAAAACACTTCTAACTTTTTCTTCAAAAGTTCCACTTATTGTTCTAACAAATCTATGCTTTTTCTGAAGTTCATCTGCAAAATTTTTATTTGTATCTGAAAAATAGTTTTCTATACCTTCTCCAAATAATTTTATATCACTAACACTTCCAATAAATCTTAAATTTTTGTGAAGAAATGTTATATTTTTTTCAATAAATGTTGATTCATAAATATCATCATCAGCTGTAAACATAAAATATTCTGTATCAATATTTTCTACTATTTTTGCCCAACTTTGTGCTATGTGTAATTTACTTTTTCTTCTAATGTACTTTACCCTGTTATCTTTTTTTACATAATTGGAACATATTTTTGCTGTTCCATCTGTAGATACATTATCAACAAGAAGTAACTGAAAATTATTATAAGTTTGAGACAATAATGAATCAATAGTTCTTTCTAAAGTATCATCTCCATTATAGACTGAAAGTCCAATTGTTACTTTTTCATCCATATCATCCATTCATTAATTTCACTATTTTACTGATTTGTCGAATTTTTTAATTCTCTACTATTGAAAAACCTCTTTATTTCATACTTTTTTTATATTTATAACTAAATTGAATATAATACATTTTAAATAACAATTTTTTATATTTTTTTATATTGATTGTAGTTACAGGTTCAGAGAGTTTCATTGGAAAAAAATTAATTTCATCTTTATTAGAAAAGAATGAAAAAGTTATTGGTTTTGATTTAGTTGAAAAATCACAAAATTATAATTTTGTTAAAATTGATATTAGATCAAAAAATTTAGAAGATCATATACCTGAAAATATAGATGTTTTAATTCATTTAGCTTCTTTATCTTCAGATCCTCTTTGTAAAGGCAAAAGTTATGAAACTTTTGATATAAATGTCATGGGTACATTGAATTTAATCCGTGCTGCAATTAAGAAAAATGTTAAACAATTCATTTTTGCATCTACCGAATGGGTATATGAGGGATTTAGTGAAAATGAAGAAAAAGATGAGAATTCTATAATTGATATTACTCAACACAAATCTGAATATGCTCTTTCTAAATTAGTTTCAGAAATAAATCTTAAACAAGAATTTGATAATGGCCTTTCTAATGTAACTATACTTAGATTTGGTATTATTTATGGCCCACGAGAAAAAAATTGGGCTGCTGTTGAATCAATAGCTAGTATGGTAAAAAATAATACTGAAGTTACTGTTGGATCATTAAAAACTGGAAGACGTTTTGTTCACGTTTTTGATATTGTTGAAGGAATTATTTTATCAATTGGACAAAGTGGTTTTAATATAATTAATTTAACTGGTAATACAATTATTACATTAAATGATATTATCAAAACAACTGAAAAATTATTTAATAAATCAATTACAATTGTAGAAAAAAACCCCACAAATATTAGTTTGAGAAATCCTTCAAATCAAAAAGCAAAAAAACTCCTAAATTGGAACCCTAAAATTAATTTAGAAGATGGCTTAAAAAGTATTGAATCATTTATTTAGGATTCAGTTATATAACAATTATTTAAAATATTTTTGTGGTAGTTCCTAACAAAAATATTCGTAAAACAATTCTAAATATGGTTAATAGTTCTGGGGCTGGTCATATTGGTGCAGCTTTATCATCTGTAGAAATTCTTAATACTATTTACAAAAATGTTGATATTTCAAAAATAAAAAATTCTGATATTTCTCATGATAGAATTATTTTTAGTAAAGGTCATGCTACATCTTGTCTATATGCTGTTATGCATCATCATGGTTTACTATCTAAATCATTAATAGACACTTACTTTAAAAATAATACAACATTAGCTGGTCATGCTAGTCATCATGTCCCATTTGTAGAACATTCTACAGGTGGATTAGGTCATGGTCTTTCTGTTGGAGTTGGAATAACAATTGGTATGCGTTCAAAAAAAATTAATTCTAAAGTTTTTGTAGTATTAGGCGATGGAGAAATGCAAGAAGGCTCCAATTGGGAAGCTATCATGTTAGCTGGCCATCTTAAATTAGAAAATCTAACTATTTTTATTGATATTAATGAATTAGGACAAGTAGGAAAATTAGAAAATTCCTGTTCTTTAGAACCGCTTGCCCAAAAATTTGAAAGTTTTAATTTTGATGTATATGATATTGATGGACATAATGAAGAAAAATTAGATTCTGCCATTAAGAAATCGTTTATTAGCAAAAAACCTACTGCTATTCTATGTAGAACTGTTAAGGGATATGGGATATCTTTTATGGAAAAAAATAACTTATGGCATTACAAGTGCCCTAAAGGTGATGATTA
>Ga0209089_10004833_pt1 | contig 11147 bp, 9 predicted proteins | sample ArcticOcean_MG_C_FD_187431 | JGI IMG/M metagenome (GOLD analysis project Ga0209089, IMG submission 187431) | Marine microbial communities from western Arctic Ocean - ArcticOcean_MG_CB2_150 (SPAdes) (version 2) | ecosystem: Environmental > Aquatic > Marine > Oceanic | place: Arctic Ocean: Canada...
CATCGCCCAGCACGTCATCGAGATCCATCGCCGTGTGCACCCAAACCGCGATGGAGAACGCCCCCGTGCCCAGCGCCGGCAGTTTTTTCGCGGGCACCTCCAGCCACGCGTCCCGCCCATTAAAAACCGCCCCCTCGCCGGGCAAAAAACCCACCCCGTGATTCACCGCATGTCGCCCCGCGCCCGAGCTGTCCCGCGCATCCCCAGCCAGCCGCCAGTGGCCGATCAGTCCATTGGCGGCCCAAACATCACCCGCAACCAAGATCAGCGCGGCCAGAAAAGTAACGTAATTCATCTTCATGGAATGGCTGGGAGTGTGGCCCGCCCACGCTCCGGACGCAAGAAGTTGGGTTCATTTCTCGTATTGGCTCGCGGGGGGTGCGCTGCGCTGCCAGAAAATCAGCCTCGGCGTCTCCGCGCTTCCGCGTGCGGCGAAGAAAAACATGGCCATCATCGCACCCTCCGTGGTGGACATGAGCGCGTCATTTTGTCGGGCATGACGCGGAAAATCTTTGCGTTGGGCGGCGCTGTTCTGGTCTAATGGCGGTTCCCCACTGTTTTAAGAGCGGCTGGGGTTTCGTGATGAGCGACGAGACGGTTTACTATTTTGACAATAACGCCACGACGCGGGTTGCGCCGGAGGTGGTGGAGGCGCTGTTGCCGTTTTACACGGAGCAGTGGGGAAATCCCTCGAGCACGTACAGGTTTGGCAATCGCGTGGGGGAGGCGGTCGCGCGGTCACGCGAACAGGTGGCCACGCTGCTCAATTGCGATGAGCGCGAGGTGGTGTTCACCAGTTGCGGCACGGAAAGCAACAACGCGGCCTGGAACAGCGCGCTGCTCAGTCGACCGGGCAAACGCCACCTTGTCACCACGGCGGTGGAGCACTCGGCGAACATCAAGTTTGGGCAGACGCTGGAGAAGCGCGGGGTGGAGGTGACATGGCTGCCAGTGGATTCGCTGGGCGAGCTGGATGTGCATTTGCTGCATGAGTCGATCCGCGAGGACACGGCGCTGGTGTCGGTGATGTACGCGAACAACGAGACGGGCGTGGTGTTTCCGTTGGAGGAGATTGCGGCCATCTGCCGGGGCAAGGGCGTGCTTTTCCACACCGACGCGGTACAAACGCCGGGCAAACTGCCGCTGGATGTGCGGGCGCTGGGCGTGGATTATCTATCGCTCTCGGCGCACAAGCTGCACGCGCCCAAGGGCGTCGGCGTGCTCTACACGCGCAAGGGCGCGCCGTGGCAGCCCTACGTGATGGGCGGGGGACAGGAACACGGCCGGCGCGGCGGCACGGAGAACGTGGCGGGCATCGTGGCTTTTGGACAGGCGGCGGAGATGGCGGCGGAGGGTTTGGTACGGGATGTGCCGCTCATCCGCACGCTGCGCGACCGGATGGAGGACGACATTTTAAAGAACATCCCCGGCGTGACGCGCAACGGCGCCAAGGATCCGCGACTGCCGAACACGAGCAATCTCTCGTTTGAGCGCTGCGAGGCGGAGGCTATTTTGCTGTTGCTGGACCGCGAGGGCATCTGCGCCAGCAGCGGCTCGGCGTGCACCACCGGCTCGCTAGCGCCCTCGCATGTGCTGATCGCGATGGGCCAGTCGCCGGAAAAGGCGATCGGCGCGGTGCGACTGAGCTTGAGCAAGTACACGACGGACGCGGAGGTGGACTGGTTGACTGGCAAGCTGCCGCCTATCATCGAAAAACTACGCGGCGCATCGCCCAGGCCTGCCGCGGCAGAGGTGCGCCGCGCTTGACGTTGGCACCGATGCCCTTGGCGGCGGTTCAGGCACAGTTCGATATTAGCGTTCACTTATTTGTGGGATCAATGAAATCAGCCTGAAAAAAGATTGTTTTCCGCAAAAAAAACTCGTTCAAAAGGTATCATGAGCGTAACATTCCTTGATTGGCTCCGTCTGGGGCTGGAGTTGTTATCTTACAAAAAATGAATGCTAAAGTAATTATCCTGATATTGGCCAGTGTGGTAGTGGGTGTCGCGGGCACGGCAGCGGTGCTGTCTGCGCGGCAGAAATCGGACGGGGCAGACTCCAAGGCAAACCTAACCAAGGAAGCCCGGAAAGCTCAACTCAAGCACGAGGAAGAAGTCACCAAGCTGAATGGCAAGGTGGATACTCTCGAGAAGAAAAACAAATCACTGCTCGAACAGCGCAACGCCGCGAACGACAAGGCACAGATGGTTCGCCTGAAAGTGCTGGTAAGCCCTAAAGAAATCATCTCGACCCTGCCCGATTTGTACGGATCCAATGACCTGTTTGCACAACGGCGACGGATTTATTACACCGAGTCGCTGGTGGACATCGGCGAACCTTCGCTGGATGAAATCGAGACGTTTCTCAACAAGGGAGGAGACACCGAGCCAGATATCATGGCTGATCGGCGCCGACGCATGTTGGATCGCTACGGCATCACCGAAGAACAACATGCACAAATTAAAACCTCCATCACTACCACCATGGAGCAAATGAAGCCAGCCTTGGACGCGGACAAGGAGAGACGCGATGGGGAGCGAACCAAGCGCCGGGAGGAAGACGAAAAGCGCCGGAATGAGTTTCGCACGAAGATGGGTGAATTCAGCGCCACCTTGGCGGGCCTCCCCGATGAGGAACGCAGGCAAAAAATGAGGGAATTCTTCGAGCAAGCCAGGGGAGATGGCGAGAGTAGGCGCGAGCAGGAACGTGGGGACACCCCTCGCGTGGAGACGGTCTCCGACAAGTTTCGCGCGACCGTGGAGGCGAACACAAAGGTTGTCCTTGGCGCACAGCAATTTGAAGCGATGCAAAAAGACCGCACGCTGAACCGCATGATTGGTGAGATTGGCGGCGAAGACTTCAGGCGCGCCACTAGTGGTGGTGGCCGGGAGGACTGGCGAAGCCGTTTAGGAGGCGGACGCGGCGGTGACCAAGGCCGTGGTCGTGGCGGGAGATAATTCAATTTAGAACAAGAAAGATAAAAAATGAAAAAACTTTATATTGCAGTAGCAGCCGTGTGCATGCTGGCCCTGACTACAGAAGCTCAACAACGACCCGGTGGCGGCGGCAGGCCTGGCGGTGGGCCTGGGGGTTTCGGAGGCGGGGATCGTGAGGCCATAGGTGAGTTTTTTCGAGCCATGCGAGGCGGCGGCGACGGAACTCCGCAGGAGAGAATGGCCGAGGCCGGCCGCAGAATGGGCATGACGGTGAACGAGGCTCCCACAATGCGCATGAGCATGTTTGACGTGGTGGAGCGCATCGGCGGCGACCGCGCCGAGTCGATTCTGGTAGGCCAACTGAAAAACACTCTCCGTGGCTCGGAGATTATTCATCTCGACGGAAACCTCGGGAGGATAGCCGGCGACGAATACGTGGAAGAAGTGCTCGCCGCCGCCAAGGCCGTGCTCGCCGAGCCGGCGTTGGACACGGGCATGCGCGTGGACGCACGCGGCGTGGACTTGCTTTGGGGTCTGCTGCTGAAATACAACGACGACAGCTTCGTGGACTTTGCCAGAACCATGCTGGTCGATGAGAATGGCCGGCTGCATCGGCAGTCGAATGACTATCTTCGCCGGTTTCTCAAGGGCGACATCATGCAGGTCTATCAGCAGATTTATTCCGACCCGGATCTCGACGAAAGTGCACGCACAAGCATCCGCCAAGAGGCCATGCGCTCTATGGGCGAAAACCAAGCCGCCAATGCCATTGTAATGGCGCGCTTCACCCAATCGATGAATGAGTTGGCCAATCCGCCCGCTCAACCCGCCGAGGGGGAACAAGGCGACCGCCGGAGGGGCGGCTCCGACCCACGCCGTACGGCCCGTTATTATCTCGACAGCCTGGCGCAACCCCGTGACCCCAGTCCGGAAAATCTCGCCGCCCGCAAGACGTTGCTCGGCAGCATGCGCGCAACCACCAATGACACCGAGATGGTTGCCATGATGGACAAGGTGGACGAGCGCCTCACTGCACTGGCCGATCCTGAAAAGAGAAAGAGCTTGGGCCGTTTTTCCCTGGGTGGCGGTGGCGAGCGGCGTGGATTCGGTGGACAACGTCCCGGTGGAGGTGGACAACGTCCCGGTGGAGGCGGACAACGTCCTGGCTCCGGCGGTGGGAAAAAACAATAGCCTCCTAGACCATCCGCTGCAGGTAAACCACATCGTGCCAGCGATCGGCTTTCCAGCCGATTTCGCGGAAGGTTCCCACTCGGCTGAACCCCAGCTTCTCATGCAGCCGCAAACTCGCGGCATTGCCGACATCGATCGCCGCCAGAACCGTGTGTAGTCCGCGCTTGACCGCCTCCGCCAAAAGCGCCTCCAGCAACGCCGTGCCCAGCCCATGTCCGCGCGCTGCCTCCGCCACGTACACCGCGCAAATGGCCGTGTGCCGAAACCCCGACCGCTCCACGAACGGGCTCATCGACCCCCAACCGCGCACTGCGTCCTCCACCAGAATGGGATAGCCCTTCGCCTCGCAACGAACAAACCACGCCACGCGCTCCTCCAGCGAATGCGGCTCCGCGTCGTACGTGCCCGCGGTGTCCTGCACCGCCTCATTATAAACCGAAACAATGCCTGCCAAATCGTCGCGCGCCGCGGGTCTGATGAACAACTCCTCCATGCCCAGAGCAAACCACGCAGCCTCGGCCTCGCCAATCATTTTCATCGTTTGACACGCGGCCCGAAGGCGGTACTATCCGCCGCCCCAATGAGTAGGAAAAAATTCAACGTGGCCATCGCCGGTGTAACTGGCGCGGTGGGCCGGGAGATGCTGAAGGTGCTGGAGCGGCGGAAGTTCCCCGTGAACAAGTTGCTGCCGCTGGCCTCCAGCCGCTCGGCCGGCAAGCGAGTGCGTTTTAACGGCAAGCCCATCACCGTGCGCGAGCTGGGGGAGGACTCCTTTGAGGACATCGACATTGCGCTGTTCAGCGCCGGCGGAGGCATCAGCACACAATTCGCGCCCGCCGCCGTTGCCGCGGGCTGCGTGGTGGTGGACAATTCCAGCGCCTTTCGCATGGAGAAAAACGTGCCCCTGGTCGTGCCGGAAATCAACGGCGCGGATGTGCGCCGACACCAGGGCATCATCGCCAACCCCAACTGCACCACGGCCATAACGCTCATGGCGCTCGCTCCGCTGCACCGTGTCTTTGGCGCGAAGCGCATTTTTGCCGCCACCTACCAGGCGGTCTCCGGTAGCGGCGCGCAGGGCATCGTGGAACTGGAGCAGCAGGTGCGCGCCATCGCGAGCGGCCGCAAAATCTCGAAGTCGGTTTACCCGCACCAGATCGCCTTTAACGCGCTGCCGCACGTGGATGCGTTCCTCGACAGCGGCTACACACGCGAGGAAATGAAGCTGGAAAACGAGGGGCGCAAGATCATGCATCACCCACGCTTCAAGGCCAGCAGCACTTGTGTGCGCATCCCCGTGTACCGCGCCCACTCGATCGCGGTGAACGCGGAGTTCACGCGGCCAGTCACCCTCGCCGCCGCCCGCAGGGCCTTAAAAAAGGCGCCGGGACTCGACCTGCTTGATGACGTGGCGAACAACATTTATCCGCTCGCGCTTGACCTTGCCGGGCAGGACCAGTGCGCCGTGGGCCGTCTGCGCGAGGATTGCGCGCTGAAGAACGGCCTGAGTTTTTGGGTGGTTGGCGACCAGCTTTTAAAAGGCGCGGCGCTCAACGCCGTGCAGATCGCTGAGTTGGTGGCGAAAGGCTGACATACCCCCAGCTGATCCACGCCGAACATCTGGAGACTCCGCATTTTGTAACTTTGCTTCGTCAAGTGGTGTATATCGTGGTAGCCTTACAAGCACATGATGAGACGCGTATTACCCTTGTTGATCGCCACCACGGTCGGAGCGACCGTGACCGGTGTGTGGCTGCACCAGACGCACAAGCAGCGGCAGCGTGCCGCCTTGACGGAGCAGGAGCGGGAGTTCAGAGGGCAATTCCGCCAGCGGAGCGAGGCCCGCTCCAAGACCACCAGCAAACAAGCCCAAACGCTTGACGACCTCGCCAAGGCACTGGAGAACTCCAAGACGAGCGCAACCCGGCTCGAGGGCGAGTTGGACGCCCTCCTCGATGCGAAGTCGCCCGACTTTGCCATCCTCGTCCAGCCCGCTGACATCATTGAGGAACTTCAGAAACTCAAACCCGAGGACGACCGTACCAAGCGCCGGTCGGTGCATTATTTTGAAAGCCTCGTCTTCATCGGCCCGTCATCATTAAAATCCATCCGCACGTTCCTCGATGCCGGGGTGGACATCGAATATCATCAGCCAAAAGAAAACCGTCGGGATCCCTTTGGCGGTGGCCGCCGGAGCGGACGCCCCGGCGAGAACAAGCGCGAACGCAAACGGCGCGAGGACATTCGCGCCAGCGGCGCGGGCAACTATTTCCAGCCCTTCCCCAAGCCCGCAGACAGCTTCCCGCCCACGCTGCGGCTGGGCCTGCTCGAGTCGGTCGCAAACATCAGCGGCCCAAAAGCCGAGACGCTGCTGATCGATGTGCTCAACAACACACTGCGCGGTATCGAGGTCGCCTATCTCGACATCGCGCTGGAACAGATCGCGCCGGGCGAACACACCGAGCGCGTCCTCGAGATCACCCGCGACATTCTCGCCAACCTGCCTCCCATCGCCGAGGACGCCAGCTCCCTCGACAAACGAACCAAAGGCTACCTCTACGCCATTCTCGTTAAACACAAGGACGAGGTGTTCGTGGAAACCGCCAAGCAACTACTCATTGGCGCCGACGGCCGACTCGACGGCTACGCCCTGGCCTACATCCGCCAAGTGCTCGGCGAACGCGCCATGCCCATCCTGCTCGCCGCCTATAAGGATCCGCGCATCACCAACGAGTGGGAGAAATTTGCCATCAGCGACGCCGCCCTGCGCTTCATCGGTCGCAACTCAGATGCCGACGCCATCTTTCACGAGATGGTGAGCGAAGGCGTCGCCGACATGAAGAAAAAGGAACTCATGGACTTCACCAAATACGAGAGCCTATTCCTGCCCGTCGGCAGCCTCATGCGCGACGCCCACGAACAAACCCCCGAAATCATCGGCAACCGCCGCAAACTGCTCGGTTCCGTGCGCAAACAATCCGGAGACATCTTTCTGCAATTCGGCCTCAGCGCCATGGACAAGCGACTCGCCGAGATGCAGGAAAAAAAGACCAAGGAAGCCGAAGCCATAATTCGGCCTTGAGCCCGCCGGATTGACACCCCGGCCGCCCACCGGCCAGCATCAATCATTGCCATGAAAACTTTTCTCACCACCCTGATGGCCGGCGCCATAGGCGCCGCCGCCGCAGGCGTTATCGCCTACACCATCCTCGGCGCCAGCAAAGCCAGCGCACTCAAGTCGCAAAAAAACCTGTACGAGTCGCAGCTAAAAAAGCAACAGCAGGACAGTGAAGAACTGCACACCGACCAAGCCGGCCAGCTCGACAAGACCTCCCGCGCCGCCACTGTGTCCGGCGACAAAAACGACCAGAAAATCGCCACCCTCCAGGACGCCCTCGCCGAGCGCGACAAGTCCATCAAACAATTGGAAGGCCAACTCCCCGAGCCAGGGGCAATCATCAACACCCTCAAGACCCTCGACCCCAAGCGCGGCCGCCAACGCGAAACCATGCGCAAAGTCATCCACCAATTCATCACCCTCCAAGCCCATGGCACAGCCGCCCTCCCCGCCATCCGGAAATTCCTCGAGGAAGGCGTCGACATCGACTACCGCCAAAACAAAAGCCCCCAAGGCCGCAACCCATTCGGCAACCGTGGAAGCGGCGATGGCGAACAAATCGACTGGTCCTCGCTCGGCGATTACGGCTACCAACTCCCCCGCTTCGGCGACGCCATCCAGCCCCGATCACTGCGCCTTGGCCTCTTCGAAATCACCCACGACATCGGCGGCAAGGACGCCGAGGAAATCCTTGCCGCCGCCCTCGCCACCACCGGCCTCGGCATCGAGGTCGTGCGCCTCGGCGACTTGCTCGAGCAACTCGCCCCTGACAAATACCGCAAAGCCATGCTCGAGGCCGCCCGCGAACTCATCATCAAACCCCTCGACGAGGACTCCAAACGCATCCTCTTCGCGCTGCTTTTAAAGTACAAGGATCCCGGCCTACTCGACCTCGCCAAGTCCATGCTCATCAGCCCCGAAGGCCGCATCGACGGCGCCGCCCTGCGCTACCTCAACGAGACCCTCGGCGAAAACGCCATGCCCCTCCTCCTCGCCGCCTATCGCAACCCCAATATCACAAACCCAGCCGACAAGCTCATCCTCCGCGACGCCGCCATGACCTACGTCGGCATAAACGCCTCCGCCGACCAGATTTTTCGCGAAGTATTTTCCGAGGGATTAAAAAAATCCGACGACCCCGATGCCGATCCACGCACCGCCTACACCAGCCTCTTCCAAGCCGGCGGCTCCCTCCTCAAAGGCAACAACCTCACCGAGGGAGTAATCCGAAACCGCCAAAACCTCCTCAACGAATACCGAGGAAAGACCAAGAATCAACTCGTCGAGCGAGGCCTCGACCAGATCAACAAAAACCTCGAATCCCGCCTCGAGCGACTAAAGGGCAACAAGTAACCTCCGCGCCCGCGAAATCCACGCCACTGGGATTGGAATTACCCGAATAGGTTTTCCAGATGCGACACAGCCGGTCACTTGGCCTGTAACATTCGGGCCGACACCTTCCCGCGCCACGCCCGGAGCAAGGCGAGCAACTCAGCAGATTTTTTTGGCCGCGCCCGAGCCAAGTCGTTGCGTTCGCCGGGGTCATCTTTTAAATTAAACAACTGCACGGTGTTGTTTTCAAAATATTCCAAAAGTTTGTAATCCCCCAAGCGAATGGCCCCGCCGGGGCTCTGCATGCCATGGTTGCTGTAATGAGGGAAGTGCCAATAGATAGGGCCTCGCTCGAACGACTTGCCCTGCAGGGCAGGGGCGAAGCTCTTCCCGTCCTTGTGCTGAGCGGGCTTTGCGGGCAAACCGACCATTTCCAGTATGCTTGGATAAAAGTCCGGGCTAATGACCGGCTCCTCGCAAATCATTCCAGAACGTTCGTTGCCCCTTGGAGCGCTCCACCGCTTCCGATTTCACTCCGCTTCAAGCTTCTAGTGAACGATTTGAATCCGGCTCCAGTAAGCAGCTTCATGGGCCCATCCCGTCGCCCGGTTCTCTAGTTCGATGATCACCGTCTTTCCAGCGTATTTGCTAAGATCGATCTGAACCTGCTGCCACTTCGTTTCCTCGATGTCCTTACTGAGCGCTTCCTTGCCGTTGACCAAGACGACCAGCTTCCAGTTGCCTTTCGAATGATTGGTCACCTCTAAATCAAGCATGGTTTTCTTTCCTGCCGGCACCTCGATCTTTCGCGAAAGCACGCAGGGAACGGTCTTACTGAGCGGGTGCGTAAGCAGCACCTTCTTGCGCCCATCCCATTCCGTCCGCAACCCGGGCTTCATGCCCGGACCGCCCCAATCGCGTACCTTCCAACCCGGAGCGAAGGTTGCGACATCGGCAGGTAAATTCGATCCTGATCTGCGGTCGTTGTTGGGCTTGGCAACCCGCGATCCCTTTGCAGGCGTTGAAGTTGCGGTTTTCGGATAGGGCATTTTGGCATCAACTTCATCGCGCCAGTCGTGGAGCATCTTCTTCAGCTTTTGGGCGATCTCTGGCTGTGACTCCGCGAGGTCGTTAAGTTCGCCAATGTCATTTTCTAAGTCGAAGAGCTGAACGGATCCGTTTTCAAAGTATTCGAGCAGCTTGTGATTACCCAAACGGATCGCCCCGCCCGGGCTCTGGTATCCGTGGTTACTGTAATGAGGAAAGTGCCAATATATGGCGCCGCGATCATACTTCCTGCCTTTGAGTGCAGGAAGGAAGCTCATCCCGTCCACATGCTGCTTGGGCAGGACGGGCAGTCCCATCATTTCCAGCAGGGTTGGGTAGAAATCGGTTCCAGTAACCACCGCGTGGGAGGTGGTGTTGGCCTCGGTTTTCCCCGGCCAGTGAACAACCAAGGGTACGCGGATACCGCCTTCGTAATTCCAGCCTTTGGCTCCTCGCAAGGGAAGATTCGATGAAGCGAAGCGACTATCAAGCTGCTTTCGAAGGTGGTGGATCCCCCGATACTGATTCGATGCAGACATGCCCCCATTGTCACCCGTGAAGATGACGATGGTGTTCTCGGCCAACCCGAGTTCAGCGAGCTTGGCCCGAATTCTGCCCAGGCTTTCATCGGTGGCTTCCAGCATTCCGGCAAACTCGACGTTGTCCTGCTGTTGCTTCACCCACCACACGCGCTTGGTCTGGTGAATGTCCAGAGAGTCGTCTTTTTCAAGTGCCCTGAGCTCGTCCTTGGAAAGCACTGGACCATCCGGATTGGGTTCTAGAATATATTCGGGCCCTTTTCGCTTTGGCATGCTGGCAAGTTTCTTTTGGTATTTTTCAACGAGATCCTTGCGGCCCTGAATCGGATCGTGAACCGCAAAGTGCTCGAGATGGACAAAGAACGGCCGGTCCTTGTTTCGCTCAATGAAGTCAAGAGCGGCATCGGTAAGTTTATCCGTATAGTAGTCCCCTTTTTTTGCCGGAAGAGTTTTCTCATATTGCGGAGAGAAAGGATGGTAATAGGAGCGCACCCAACCGGTAATGGCTTCGTCGAACCCGTAGGTCTTGGGATCTTTACGTAAATGCGCCTTACCGTAGTTCGCAGTAGCGTATCCGTGTTTCTTGAGAGTCTCGGCCAAGGTGATCTCTGCATCGGGAAGTGACAGGAGTTTTGGAGCGCCGTGGAGTTTCTCAAAATCACGTTCGGGCCGACCACCGAGCCATTCCGTCAAGTCGGTGCGGGCCGGGTATTTCCCGGTCAGAATGCTGGCCCGACTCGGTGAACAGACGTGACAGGTTGCGTAGGCGTTGTCGAACCGCATACCTTCCTTGGCCAACCGATCAATGTTTGGCGTTTCGTGAAAAGTACTCCCGTAGCAACCCACATCCGCCCAGCCAAGGTCATCCACTAGAAAAAAGACGATGTTAGGTTTCCGGTTTTTCTCCGCGCCGAAGGTAAAGTTTCCCGACAGCAAGGTTATTAGAATGGCTGCGACTATCAGTACTGATTTTTTCATATTTAT
>Ga0209089_10004847_pt1 | contig 11135 bp, 10 predicted proteins | sample ArcticOcean_MG_C_FD_187431 | JGI IMG/M metagenome (GOLD analysis project Ga0209089, IMG submission 187431) | Marine microbial communities from western Arctic Ocean - ArcticOcean_MG_CB2_150 (SPAdes) (version 2) | ecosystem: Environmental > Aquatic > Marine > Oceanic | place: Arctic Ocean: Canada...
TTGAATCAAGTTGTGATGAAACAGCTGCTTCTATCATAACTGAAAATGAACAAGGTATGCCAACAATTTTATCAAGTATTGTTTCAAGCCAAGTTGATGTTCATAAAGAATTTGGCGGTGTTGTTCCAGAGCTTGCTGCAAGATCTCATATGGAAAAAATAGATTTAATCACAAAAAAAGCAATTGATGAAAGTGGAATAAAGATGAAAGATGTAGACGCTATAGCAGCAACTGCTGGGCCCGGTCTTATAGTTTGTCTGTCTGTTGGTTTAAGCTTTGGAAAAGCAGTGGCCTCTTCACTTAACAAACCTTTTATAGCGGTTAATCATTTAGAGGGTCATGCATTAAGTCCTAAGCTAAATTCTGAATTAAATTATCCCTATCTGTTACTTTTAATTTCTGGAGGACATACTCAATTTTTAAGTGTTCAAGGTTTGGGAAATTATAAAAGATTAGGAACAACTATTGATGATGCTGTTGGTGAAGCTTTTGATAAAACAGCGAAATTATTAGGCATAGAATTTCCTGGTGGACCCCAAATTGAAGTATATGCAAAAAAAGGTGATTCAAAAAAATATGAATTACCCAAGCCAATTTTTCACAGAGGTGGCTGCAATTTATCATTTGCAGGATTAAAAACTGCTGTTTTAAAAATCTCAAAACAAATTAAGACTGATCAAGAAAAGTATGATTTAGCAGCATCTTTTCAAAGAACTGTTGAAGAAATACTATATAAGAAAAGTAAAATTGCTTTCGAAGAATTTAAAAAAATGAATAAATCAAATAAAAATAAATTTGTGGTTGCAGGTGGAGTTGCAGCAAATAAAAGAATTCGAGAAGTGCTAACTAACCTTTGTAAAGAAGAAGACTTTGAGGCAATATTTCCACCTATAAATTTATGTGGAGATAATGCAGCAATGATTGCTATGGTTGGTTTAGAAAAATTTAAATTAAAACAGTTTAGTGAGCTTGATCACCCAGCAAAACCTAGGTGGCCCCTAGATGAAGATGCTGCTTTCTTAAAAGGTGCAGGAGTGAGATTGTAATGCAATACTGGTTAATGAAATCAGAGCCTGATGTTTGGTCAATTGATCAACAAAAAAAGGCTGGTACGAAAGGCGCTCCTTGGGATGGGGTGAGAAACTATCAAGCAGCTAAAAATTTAAGAGGTATGAAGAAGGGAGATCTTTGCTTTTTCTATCATTCAAATATTGGAAAAGAAATTGTTGGTATAATTGAGGTGATTAAAGAAGCTTTCTTAGATAAAACTGACAAGGATGGACGTTTTGTAGCCGTTCAGGTAAAATTTAAAGAAAAATTAAAAAAAAATGTCACCCTTGAAGAGGTAAAAAAAACTAAGGCACTTAGTCATTTATCACTTATTAAACAGAGTAGACTCTCAGTTATGCCAATAGACTCAAAAAGCTGGAAAATCTTAAATAAGATGAGTAATACTTAAAGGGCTCATGCCAAAAAAAAATAAAATAAAACCTAAAGTTAAAAAAAAGGTTTCTAAAAAAATAAAATCTAGGGTTAAAAAAAAAGTATTAAAAAAAACTGTGTCTAAAGTTAAAAAAAAAATTTCTAATAAGATTATAGACCAAGAGCTAATTATTAAAACTAAACCCGAGTGGGTAAAAAGTGCTTTAGTAAATAAAACAAAATATCAAAAAAAATATTCTGACTCAATTAAAAATAACGATGGGTTTTGGAAAACTGAAGGAAAAAGAATAACTTGGATTAAACCATATAAAAAAATTAAAAATGTTAAATACAGTAAAAAAGAAGTTAGAATTAAATGGTATGAAGATGGAACATTAAATGCTTCGGCAAATTGTATAGATCGTCACCTTAAAGATAAAAAAGACAAGACTGCAATTATCTGGGTTGGCGATGATCCAAAAGATACTAAAAAAATTTCATATAAACAATTGCATACTCAAGTCTCAAAGGCTGCAAATGGTTTGAAGAAACTAGGTATTAAAAAAGGTGATCGAGTTACAATTTATTTAACTATGATTCCAGAGCTTGCAGTAATGATGCTTGCGTGTGCAAGAATTGGTGCTGTTCATTCTATTATTTTTGGTGGGTTTTCAGCTGAATCTATTACTACAAGAATAAACGATTGTGAGTCAGAATATATTATCACTGCTGATGAAGGGGTAAGAGCTGGCAAAACAATTCCTTTAAAACAAATTACAGATGAGGCATTAGAAAAATGCCACGGTATTAAAAAATGTATAGTCGTAAAAAGAACAGGTAATAAAGTTCGCTGGGTTAAAGGAAGAGATATTTGGTATGATGATTTAATTAAAGATGTACCAAATAAATGTGAACCTGAAGAAATGAATGCTGAAGATCCTTTATTTATTCTTTACACTTCTGGTTCCACTGGAAAACCAAAAGGAGTTTTACATACAACAGGTGGTTATATGGTTTATGCTTCGATGACCCATCAGTATGTTTTTAACTATAGGCCAAAAGATATATATTGGTGTACAGCTGATATTGGCTGGGTAACGGGTCATAGTTATATAATTTATGGACCTCTTGCTAATGGCGCAACAACAATAATGTTTGAAGGTGTTCCAACTTATCCTGATAGTTCAAGGTGGTGGCAGATAATAGATAAGTATAAGGTTAATATTTTCTATACAGCGCCTACTGCTATTAGGGCTTTAATGAGAGAGGGAGACAAGCCTGTTAAAAAAACTTCAAGAAAATCTTTAAAATTATTAGGAACTGTCGGAGAGCCCATCAACCCAGAGGCTTGGATGTGGTACTATAAAACGGTTGGAAATTCTAAATGTCCAATAGTTGATACTTGGTGGCAAACAGAAACGGGCGGAATTTTAATTAGCCCACAAACAGGAGCTATGAATTTAAAACCTGGCTCTACATCTAAACCTTTTTATGGGATTAAGCCTTCTATAGTTGATAAAAATGGAAAAGAAATAAAAGGTGCCGGTGAAGGAAGACTGTGCATTTCACAGTCATGGCCTGGACAAATGAGAACTGTTTATGGTGACCACCAAAGATTCATTGATACTTATTTTTCTCAATTTGATGGAAAATATTTTACAGGCGATGGAGCTAGAAGAGATAAAGATGGATACTACTGGATCACAGGACGTGTTGATGATGTAATTATTGTATCTGGTCATAATTTGGGAACTGCTGAAATTGAAAGTGCTTTCGTTGCCCATCCAAAAGTTGCTGAAGCTGCAGTTGTTGGATATCCTCATGATATCAAGGGTAATGGTTTATACTGCTATGTTACTTTAAATTTAGGAGAAAATTCAGATTTAGATCTTGAAAGAGATCTTAAACTTTGGGTTAGAAAACAAATTGGACCACTTGCAACACCTGATATTATTCATTTTTCACCTGGACTTCCAAAAACAAGATCTGGAAAAATCATGAGAAGAATTTTAAGAAAGATTGCAGCTAACGAGCATAATCAATTAGGTGATACTTCAACTTTAGCTGACCCAAGTGTCGTTCAAAGTTTAGTAGACAATAGAAAAAACATTTAAATACTAATTAATTTTTGAAACTCATCTTTAATATTATCCCATTTTAAAATCATAGAGTTTAAAACTATTTTTCTATCTAAAGTTTTTAATTCTTCAGCTACTGGAGCCCATTTATATAATGTGAGTGCACTTTCATTGAATGGCCAAGACTTATAATATGTATTCCAATCAATCTTTTCTAATCGTTCTTTAAATTTTTCTTTTGCTTGAAAAATAATTTCTTCAGGCATTCCATTTTCAGTTTCTTTAGTCAAAATTTCATTATAAATATGATTAGCCTTATCCATATCATTATAATTATGAAAAACACTCAGGTATGACAGGCTGTAAAAAGTAAGGTCTTGAAGGGCTATAGAATAAATGTTCCATTTAGCCCTGTTAATTGATGTTAAAAATACTTCATCATCAAAGTGCAGTACCCACTTTGTGCCCATTCTTGTTTTTAAATAATTATATAAAGTAACCTGCGATACCCAGGCTGATTTTGTTTGAATAAACAATGTAAGGTCTTCAATATTCTTAATTTTTTTCTTTGGAAGTATTCCCTTAAATAAAGCAAATAAATAAACTCTAATATCTTCAAGCTTAATGTCTTTTATTTTAAGTTTATATTTTAACAATTTTACCTACCTATAACTGTTATATATTATAAAAACCTAATGAATTCGAGCTTTTTAAAGGGTTTCAATCCATCTCATTATAAGTATTGTTCCTTTTTTAACTATATAGGGAGAGATAAATGTCAAACAAAACAAAACACTGGGAAAAAACTAGGGGGCTATTATTCGTTACTTTAGCAATCTGGTTTGTATTCTCAATTGGCATCTTTTTTTTCGGAACTGAAATGGAAGCATCTAGCTTCAGACCTTTTGGTTATCCACTGTCGTATTATATGACATGTCAGGGTTCATTATTAGCATTTGTAATTTTGAATTTCTGGTTTGCGGGTAGACAAGAGAAGATAGATGAAGAGTTTGGTTTCACTGAAAGAGAGGATAGCTAATGATAAAAGGTAAATTTATAGACAATCTACCAAAAGTTTATGGAATCTATACGGGTGGTTTTATAGGATTCATAATATTGATGGCGATTGCTGAACAAATGGGGATGACTGCAAAAGCAATAGGAATTGCATTTGTTGTATTCACCATTGCTATCTATGCGATAATCGGTTGGTTATCACGTACACTTCAAATGGACGCATACTACGTAGCAGGGAGACAAGTACCTACTGTATTTAACGGAATGGCTACTGCAGCAGACTGGATGTCTGGTGCATCATTCGTTGCAATGGCAGGTGGTATTTACTTTAAAGGCTATGGATATATGGCGCTTCTAGTTGGATGGACAGGTGGATATATACTTGTGTCTACTTTATTAGCACCTTACTTAAGAAAATTTGGCTGTTACACAGTTCCAGATTTTGTTGGTACAAGATATGGTGGTAATGCAGCAAGACTTTCTGCAGTACTAGTATTAACAGTAGCTTCATTCACTTATGTGACTGCACAAATTAATGCAACAGGAACTATTGCTTCAGTAGCATTAGATATTCCTTTTAAATTAGCTGTGTACGTTGGATTAGCAAGTATATTACTTTGTTCTATGCTTGGTGGAATGAGAGCAGTTACATGGACGCAAGTTGCGCAATATATAGTTTTAATTATTGCTTACTTACTTCCTGTATTCTGGATCAGTAGTAAAATGGGTGCTGGATTCTTCCCACATTTAATGTTGGGGGATGAGGTAGCTAGAATTGCTGAACTGGAAGCTCAATTTGGTTTAGGAACTATCAAAAACTCTGCAGCTGATTTAGCTACGGTACCAAAAGGTTTAGCTGGAATAACTAAAGCACACTCATCAGTTAACGGAACAAACTGGGGATTCATTTCTCTAGCAATTTGTATGATGGCAGGAACAGCTTCTTTGCCTCACGTTATGATGAGATACTTTACTACTCCAAGTGTAAAATCAGCTAGAAGATCTGTAGCATGGTCGCTACTTTTCATCTTTATTTTATACTCAACTGCACCGATGTTAGCGACATTATCAAAACTATCACTGATTGATCCAACACTTTCAACAGGGATTATTGGTAAATCAATAGCTGACGTTCAAGCATTAGACTGGTACCAAAACTGGAACCAAGCTAACTTAATGTTTGTTAGCGACTTTAACGGAAATGGAACTCTTGAATTAAATGAGTTTTTCATGGGTGGTAAAGCCGTTGTGTTAGCTACACCAGAAATTGCTGGATTACCTTATGTAATCTCAGGTCTGGTTGCTGCTGGAGGTATGGCTGCTGCCATGTCTACTGCTGATGGTTTAGTTTTAGCAATTGCAAATGCTTTGTCTCATGACTTGTATTACAAGATCATTGATCCAAAAGCAGAAGCTGCAAAAAGATTAATTGTTGCAAGGGTGTTACTTGTAGTAATTGGTTTTGCTGGAGCAACTATTGCCGCGATGGGTATCCAAGGTATCTTAGGTTCAGTAATCTGGGCTTTTGACTTTGCGATGTCAGGATTGTTCTTCCCACTTGTACTAGGTGTATGGTGGAAAAGAGCGAATGGTCCTGGTGCTGTTGCAGGAATGCTATTAGGATTAGGTTCTGGTACGGCGTACTTAGTTTGGGTACGTAATGGTGGATCAGGATTCTGGGGTATTACTCACCTTACATTCGGTATCGTTGGATCGTTGGTTAGTTTAGTTTCTATGGTTGTTGTTAGTTTACTAACAAAAGAGCCAGACAGAGCTACTCAAGATATGATTGACGAGCTTCGTGTTCCAAGTGGTAAAGCCATTCTTGGAAAACAACACTAATTAAATTTTATATTGAGGGGCGATTTATTTCGCCCCTTATTTAAGTTAAAACACAAAATTCCTTTTTATATTTATGCCAGAAATTCATCCTTTTGTTCTTATAATTGATTACATTTTAGGTGTCGTTATGTGGACTCTTATTGGAAGAGTTGCGATGAACATATTTCAAAGAGAAAACTCAGAATTTTTTTTTATGAAAGCATTTGTAAAATTAACAAACCCATTAATCCGTTTATTTAAACCTATCACTCCTTCATTTATTATAGACCCTCTTGTTCCTCTTTATGTGGCTTGGTTTTTTTATATGATCAGATTTTACCTTATGCCCTACCTGTTAGGATATTCTGTCATGGGAATGTTATCTTTTCCTTTAGAAAGTGAAATTGCTACAGAAATTTATCGTATATTTGGAAAATAATTAATTCAAATTAAAAATAAAATTGATACTACTAATGTAGTAATCAATGAAAAAAATAAAAATCTCACCTTCAATTTTATCCGCTGACTTTAGCCAGTTAGGAAATGAAATTAAAAGACTAGAAGAAGGTGGTGCTGACATGATTCATGTTGATGTTATGGATGGTCACTTTGTTCCAAATTTAACTATGGGCCCTCCAATTATTAAGGCTTTAAGACAATATACTAAACTGCCATTTGATGTTCACCTAATGATTTCACCTGTTCATAAATATATTCAAGATTACGCTAATGCCGGAGCTGATATTATTACAATACATCCTGAAGCAACGGAAGATTTGAAAAAATCTATTAATCATATTAAAAGTTTAAATAAAAAAGTGGGAGTTTCTTTAAACCCCAAAACTAAGATTGACCTAATAACTGACTTGTTGAATGAAATTGATTTAGTTTTAATTATGAGTGTAAACCCAGGATTTGGAGGGCAAAAATTTATGCCTGAAGTACTTGAAAAGATTAAAGAATTAAAAAAAATAAAAGATCAAAAAAATTTACAATTTGATATTGAGATTGATGGTGGAATTAATTTTGATAACAACAAGTTGGCTATTGAAGCTGGTGCTAATATTTTAGTTTCTGGCACTACTGTATTCAAAAACAATAATGGAAATATAAAAAAAAATATAGACCTTTTAAAATCAAGTTAGAATAATGATTTTTAATAATTTATTAAATTTTATTAATAACTCTTATATATTTTCTAAAAAAAAAATTCGCTCTCTGTATTTGAGCTCAAATATTTATAACAGAAAAATTATACCTTCTGTTCTTGGTTCTTTAGAATATCATCCAAGCCCCAACCTACTCGACTCCCTTATAAAATATGATAAAAAAAAAATTAATATCGAAAATTATTCATTAAATGAAATATGGGATAACAAGGATTTAAAGGAGAAAGACTATAAAAATTTAAATAGTTTTTTTTGGTTATTTAGTTTGGATTTAAGATCTTCAAAAAAAGCTACACAAAATGTAATTTTGCAATGGATAGATAAAAATCATAGATATAACTCTAAAAGCTGGGAGGTTGATATAGTAGCCAAGAGGATAATTGCTTGGACTTCTAACTCCAGACTTACTTATGAAGATAGTAGTGCTGACTACAAGAATAAATTCAATGGTGTTATAAAAAAACAAATTAATCACTTGATTAATGAAATACAACAATCGGAATGGGTTGATGATAAAATGATAGGTTGTGCAGCTGTTATCTTAACTGGCTTAACCTACCATGATAAAGAAGGGTATTTAAAAACAGGGTTAAGCTTATTGAGAAAACTTGTAAAATTTTCTTTTGATAATGATGGTTTTCCAAAATCACGAAGCATCAGACAATTATGCTTTTACTTAAAATATTTTATTTTAATTAGAGAATGGTTCAAAGAATCCCAAAGTGAGATACCTGATTTTATTAATGAAAATATATATTATTTAGGTCAAGCTTATGCATTCAGCTGGCAAAATAACAAAGTGGATCTACTTTTCAACGGTAACAATGAATCAAAAAATATTGATTTTGATCATTATTTGAAAAAACTTGGTTATAGTTTTAAAAATCAAAGCAATGAATTGGGAGGATATGCAGTTCTTAATAGCAAGAAAACTTCACTACTCATGGATATTGGGTCAAGTCCTGATAAAAAGTTTTCTTCAAACTATCAAGCAGGTGCATTATCTTTTGAAATAATATCAAATAGGAAAAAGTTAATTTGTAATTCAGGTTATTTTCAAAATCACAATCATCAATTAAATGAACTATCAAAATCAAGCGCTATACATAGTACACTAATTTTAGATGATAGGTCTTCATGTAAATTTAACAGAACCAAAAATAAAAGTTCTAAAATTTCTCATGGATTAAAAATATTAAAAAAAAATATTGTATTTGAAAAAAATTATTGGAAAATTAATGCATCACATGATGGCTATTTAAAACAATATGGAGTCATACATGAGAGAGAAATAGAGTTTTATCCTGAGCAGATAAAATTTGTTGGTCATGATAAAATAATTTCCAAAAATAGTATTAAAAACTTAAAATTTGAAATTAGGTTTCATTTAGAGTCTAATATTAAGATAATGAAGACCAAAGATAATAAATCAATACTTATAGACCTTGATGGCGAAGGTTGGAAATTTAATTCTGATAATAATATGAATATTGATAATGGTCTATATTTTGGTAAAAAAGATTCTTTTGCTGATAATCAGAATATAGTTATTTCTGGAATGACTAATGATGAAAACCAGACTATAAAGTGGGAAATTACAAAACTATAATGAACAAAATTAAAAAAGCATTAATTTCAGTTTCTGATAAAAAAAATTTAAAAGATCTTTTAAAAATTTTAACTAAACATAAAATTGAAATAATAAGTTCAGGTGGCACTTATAAAGAGATCCAGAAACTTAAATTTAAATGTTTAGAAGTTTCAGAATATACGGGTTCTCCTGAAATACTTGATGGAAGAGTTAAAACACTGCATCCAAAAATACATGCTGGAATATTAAGTAAAAGAAATAACAGATCTCATAGCAAGGACTTAAAAAATAATAATTTTGAAGAAATAGACCTTGTTATTGTTAACTTCTATCCTTTTGAAAAAACTCTAGTGCAGACTAATAATCATTTAAAAATTATAGAAAATATAGATGTTGGGGGCCCAACAATGGTTAGGGCTGCGGCAAAAAACTATAACGATGTTACTGTCATTACTTCCTCAGATCAATACAGCGAACTAATTAATGAGATAGAAAAGAATAAAGGCTCTACGTCTATTGAGTTTAGAGAAAAAATGGCTTTAGAAGCCTTTTCTGAAACAGCATATTACGATGCTGTGATCTCAGATTACTTTAACAAAATTAAAAAGAATAATTTCCCTAAGAAAAAAATTATCTACGGAAATTTAATTGAAAAATTAAGATATGGTGAAAACCCCCATCAGCAAGCAGCTGTTTACTCAAAAACTCAAAGTTTAAATATTAAACAAATTCATGGAAAACAACTAAGTTATAATAACTACAATGATATATTCTCTGCACTAACAATTTCAAAATCTTTACCAAAAAATTCAGGAACTGTTATTATTAAGCATGCTAACCCATGCGGTGTTTCTATTGATAAAGATAGCCTAAAAAGCTACCAATTGGCACTAGCATGTGACCCTGTAAGTGCTTTTGGAGGAATAGTTTCATGCAATTACAAAGTAAATAAAACTCTAGCCATGGAACTAAATAATATTTTCTTGGAAGTTGTTATTGCAAATGGTTTTGATCCTGAGGCATTAAAGGTTTTGAAAAATAAAAAAAATTTACGCCTTATCGATGCAACAAGCTTTACAATGAAAAACTTGCTAAGATTTAACTCAGCTAATGAATCTTTTTTAACTCAATCTGAAGATATAGAAAAATTCAATATTAAAAATTTTAAAATAGTTTCAAAAAAAAAACCCACTAAATCTCAACTAAAAAATTTACTTTTTGCATTCAATATTTGTAGATATGTTAAATCAAATGCAATTGTTTTAGCTAGTCAAGAAGCTACTGTGGGTATTGGATCTGGGCAGCCCAGCAGACTTGATAGCTGCCAAATTGCAATAGATAAAATGAACAAATTTCAAAATTTAAATGAAGAAGTGGTTGCAGCTTCAGATGCATTTTTCCCATTTGTTGATGGTATAGAAAAATTGGTGCAGTCAGGTGTTACAGCTGTAATACAGCCCTCTGGATCAATCAGAGATAAGGAAATAATAAAATTTGCAAATCAAACTAATACTATTCTAGTCTTCTCTAAAACAAGACATTTTAGACATTAAAAATTTGATCAATTTTAGCAGCTAAAATAAAATCATTTTCTGATAATCCCTCAATTGCATGTGTGGTAATTATAATTTTTGCATATCCCCATCCAAAAGAAATATCTGGGTGATGACCTTCTGCTTCTGAGATCTCTGCAACTTTATTGATAAAGTCCTGGCTATTAATAAAGTTTTTAAAGGTAAATTTTTTTTCTAAGAAATAGGTTTTCTTTTCATTTTCACCTACATCCCATCCATCTACTTTTTTTTGGTATTTGTGTATTTCACTTATATCAAAGGGCAAGATTCCACCTTCACAAGGTACACATTTTTTATTTAAAAGATCACTCATTCATTAATTAGTTTTGAGTTTAATGGAGCGGGTCAAGGGAATCGAACCCTCTACCTAATCGTTGGCAACGATTCGCTCTACCAATGAGCTAGACCCGCTTATAAAAGAGATTATAAATAGACGGTTTTTTTAATTCAAGCAATAATAAAG
>Ga0209089_10004857_pt1 | contig 11121 bp, 12 predicted proteins | sample ArcticOcean_MG_C_FD_187431 | JGI IMG/M metagenome (GOLD analysis project Ga0209089, IMG submission 187431) | Marine microbial communities from western Arctic Ocean - ArcticOcean_MG_CB2_150 (SPAdes) (version 2) | ecosystem: Environmental > Aquatic > Marine > Oceanic | place: Arctic Ocean: Canada...
GTTTAGTTTTTGCATTTTTAGATTTTAAAATTTTTTTAAGTATATCTTCAATGCTTTTGATGTTTTTGTTAATTTCTTTTTTATTTAGAATTTTTCTTGTTTCCTCTTTTCCAGAAGGGTCACCTATAAGAGTTGTGCCACCACCTAACAAAACTATTGGTTGGTGACCATGTTTTTGAAGGAGACGTAGGCACATAATCTGTAACAAACTTCCCACATGTAAACTTGGTGCCGTACAATCAAAACCTATATATGCTTTAATTTTACTTTTAGATACCAAATCACCTAAATCAGATTGATTAGTACACTGATTAAAATAACCTCTTTTTTGAAAATCTGATAAAAATGTTTCTTGCATGAATTTTTAAGCTTAATTAAAACTCTAATATACAAGATTTTATTTAAATAAAATATAATTTATGAAAAAAAATTTCTATAGTTTAGGCTTAATGAGCGGTACATCGTTGGATGGTATTGATGCGTCAATTATCAAATCAGATGGCGAACAATTTGTTGAGCTTATTGATGATTTGTATTTAAAATATGATGATACGCTTAAAAAGAAGATAAGAAAAATTACAGATTTATGCTCAACAAAAGATGATTTTAAGAGACTTTCAAAAGAAATTAGTAAATTAGAAAAAGAAATAACTATGAGACATGTAAAAGCATGTAAATTAATTATTAAAAAAAATAAGAATATAAAAATAGATCTAATAGGTTTTCATGGACAAACTATTATTCATAAGCCAAAAGAAAAGTTTTCAGTTCAAATTGGAAATTCTAAACTATTATCTAAACTAACTAAAATTGCAGTAGTTTCAAATTTTAGAAAAAATGATATTTTAAATGGAGGTCAAGGTGCTCCTCTTACACCAATATTTCATAAATTAATTTTAAAAAAAATAAATAAAAGCCTGCCGTCTGCTATTATAAATATTGGGGGAATTTCAAATATAACTTATTTAGATAGTTATGATAAATTAATTAGTTTTGATACTGGACCAGGTAATTATTTAATTGATACTTGGGTAAAATCAAACACAAAAAAAGAATTTGATAATAAAGGTTTAATAGCTCAAAAAGGAAAACCTAACTATAGTATAATAAAAAAATTCTTAAAAAATAAATATTATAAAAAAAAACATCCCAAATCTTTAGATATAAAAGATTTTGATTTACAAAAAATAAATAAACTAAATTTTAAAGATGGTTGCGCTACATTATCAATGTTAACAGTTGAGACAATTGGTTTAGCAGTAAAAAGTTTTAATAATTTTGTAATTCCAATAATAATTTCAGGAGGAGGGAGAAAAAATAAATTTATTATAAAAAATATAAAAAGAATAATAAAAAATCCTGTCAAACTAATTGATGAATATGGTTTTGATGGAGATTTTATAGAATCTCAAGCTTTTGCGTATTTAGCAATCAGGTCGTATTTAAAAAAATTTATAACCTTACCAAACACCACTGGAGTTATTAAGCCCTGCTTAGGAGGCTTTACTTTCAAACACTAAAGAACAGAAACTTTATCTTTTAAATAACTTTCTATTATTGAGCATAATTCTTTTTCTTTGCCTTTATAAAAATGATTAGCGTTCGCTATTGTTTCAAACTTTACTTCTATATTTTTTTTCATATTTAATCTTTTCTTAAGATTCAATATACTTTCTTCAGAAACAAGTTCATCATTTTTACCATTTAGCATTATTCCTGAAATTGGACATGGTGCTAAAAAAGTAAAATCATAAACATTAGGCTGAGGTGAAATTGCAATAAATTTATTTACTTCTGGTCTTCTCATGATTAATTGCATACAAATTAATGCACCGAACGAAAAACCTGAAACCCAGCATTGACTATATCCTGGATTTTCTTTTTCTATCCAATCCAATGCTGCCGCTGCATCAGATAGTTCTCCTTGACCGTTGTCGAATATACCTTCGCTTTTTTCTACACCCCTAAAATTTATTCTAATTACCGAAAAACCTTTTTTAAAAAAACTATTATATGTCTCACAAACTATTTTATTGTTCATTGTTCCTCCATATTGAGGATGAGGTTGAAGAACTAATGCTACGGGCGACCCTTGTTGAGGATTTTTATAATACTTTGCCTGGATTCTCCCGCTTGGTCCTGGAATAAAGATTTCTTTATTTTCGCTTTTCATAAATTAAATAATAATGATAACTATTTTCAAAAAAAGTTGAGTTTATACCATGTTTGTGGCGCGACATTTTTATTTATTTCTATACTTGACCTTTTTAGTAGGAATCTTTAAATAAACCATGTAAATTAGAGTTTATTTAATATGAAGCTAACAAATAAAGGTAGATACGCAGTAATGGCTATGGCAGATCTTGCTAAAATTAATGCTAAACAGCCAACTAATCTAACCGACATTTCTTTAAGACAGGGAATATCAATTTCTTTTTTAGAGCAAATTTTTTCAAAACTAAAAAAAAATAACTTAGTTCAAAGCTCAAGGGGGCCTTCTGGAGGTTATCTATTAACAAGATCTCCTGAAAATATAAAGTTATTGACCATTATTAAAGCAGTTGACGAAAAGGTAAAAACCGTAGCGTGTAAAAAAGAATCTAAAAAAGGATGCAATGGCAAATCTGTAAAATGCATTACACATAATTTGTGGGATGATTTAGAAAATCACATAAATAATTTTTTTGAAAAAAATACTTTAAACGATATTATTTTTAAATATACAAAAGATAAACAAAAAGAATTAAATTAATGAAACAGCAAGAATTAGAGAAATCTAAAGAATATAAGTACGGTTTTACTACTGACATAGAAAGCATTAGAGCTCCAAAAGGCCTCAATGAAGAAGTAATTAAATTTATTTCAAATATAAAAAAGGAACCACAATGGATGTTAGATTGGAGATTAAAAGCCTTCAGTAGATTAAAAAATTTAAAAGAACCAAATTGGCAAAAACCGAAATACCCAAAAATTAATTATCAAGATTTATATTATTATTCTGCCCCAAAAAGTGCATCAGATAAACCAAAAAATCTTAGTGAAGTAGATCCTAAACTAATAGAAACGTATAAAAAGTTAGGAATCCCTTTGCAGGAACAAAAAAGACTTAGCGGTATAGCAGTTGATGCGGTTTTTGATTCTGTTTCAGTTGCTACAACTTTTAAAGATGAATTGACAAAAAAAGGAATTATTTTTTGTCCTATATCAGAAGCTATTCGCAATCACCCTGATCTTGTAAAAAAATATTTAGGTTCTGTAATTCCTATTACAGACCACTATTTTGCAACGCTTAACTCAGCAGTTTTTACTGACGGTTCATTTGTTTACATTCCGGAGGGCGTTAGGTGCCCAATGGAACTTTCTACCTATTTTAGGATTAATGCATCCGAAACAGGGCAGTTTGAAAGAACTTTAATTATTGCAGATAAAGGTAGTTATGTGAGTTATCTAGAAGGATGCACTGCTCCGATGCGTGATGAAAACCAACTTCATGCAGCGAATGTTGAATTAGTTGCTTTAGATGATGCAGAAATAAAATATTCTACAGTGCAAAATTGGTATCCAGGAGATAAAGATGGAAAAGGTGGAATTTATAATTTTGTTACAAAAAGAGGAGCGTGTAGAGGAAAAAATTCAAAGATATCTTGGACACAAGTGGAGACAGGATCTGCAATAACATGGAAATACCCAAGTTGTATATTGCAAGGAGACAACTCAGTTGGTGAATTTTATTCAATAGCGATTACTAATAATCATCAAAAAGCTGACACAGGAACAAAAATGATTCACTTAGGAAAAAATACTAAAAGTAAAATTATTTCAAAAGGAATATCTGCGGGTTATGCAGACAATACATATAGAGGGCTAGTTAAAATAAATTCCAAAGCAAATAATGCTAGAAATTATACACAGTGCGATTCATTGTTAATGGGTAATAAATGTGGAGCACATACAATTCCATATATTGAAAACAAAAACTCTACAGCAAATATTGAACACGAAGCTACAACTTCTAAAATAAGTGAAGAACAACTTTTTTATTGTAACCAAAGAGGTTTAAATCAAGAAGAAGCTGTAAGCTTAATTGTAAATGGATTTTGTAAAGAAGTTTTACAACAATTACCTATGGAATTTGCAGTCGAAGCGCAAAAATTAGTTGGTATTAGTTTAGAAGGAAGTGTTGGATAATGTTAGATATTAGCAATCTTAGCGCTTCTATAGAAGGTAAAAAAATATTAAAGAACTTTGATCTTAAAATTAAACCTGGTGAAATTCATGCGATTATGGGGCCAAATGGTTCGGGAAAAAGCACATTAGCTAATATATTATCTGGCAGAAAAGGATATGAAATTGAAGGTAAAGCATTTTATGAAGGAAAAAACCTTTTAGAAATACCCATTGAAGAAAGGGCACAAAAAGGAATATTTTTAGCTTTTCAATACCCGATAGAAATACCAGGAGTCAATACAAATATTTTTTTAAAAACTTCTTTAAACACTATTCGTAAGTTTCGAGGATTAAAAGAATTAGATTCTTTAGATTTTTTAAAACTAGTTAGAGAAAAGTCCAAAAATTTAAAAATTCAAGAAAAAATTCTTAGCAGACAATTAAATGTCGGTTTTTCTGGAGGAGAAAAAAAAAAAAATGAAATTTTGCAAATGACATTATTAGAACCTAAACTTGCAATTTTGGATGAGACAGATTCCGGTTTAGATATAGACGCATTAAAAATTGTTTCTGACGGCGTTAACTCTTTAAGAAATAAAAATAGATCTTTTTTGATTATTACTCACTATCAACGTTTACTAGATTATATAAAACCAGATTTTGTACATGTTCTTGTAAATGGAAAAATAGTAAAAACTGGCAACAGTGATTTAGCACGAGAACTAGAAAAAGATGGTTATGAAGGCGTAACTGAAACAAAATGAACTTAAATTTTGATGAATTTCAAAAAACAAATCTAAGCTATAAAGAATTAGATAATATTAGAACCAAAAATTTTAAAAAATTTGAAACACTTGGATTTCCAACAAAAAAACAGGAAAATTGGAAATATACTGATCTAAAAAATATAATTAATAATAATTTTGAAAATCTACAAATATTTAAAGATAAAAATAATTCTAGTTATAATAATAAATTATTAATAAAAAATTTTGAACATAATAGAATAATTCTATTAAACGGTAATTTTATAGAATCAAATTTCAGTTTTGAAGATGAGAAAAAGATAATTATTAAATCTTTAAAGATTGCACTTGAAGAAAAAAAAGAATTTGAAAAAATAAAGAATTATTTTGAAGATGACCAAAATTCCATGATTTCGCTAAATCATGCTTTAGTAAATGATGGTATAATTTTTGAAATAGATAATAATTATTCGTTTAATAAACCTTTAATTATATATAATTTTTTTGATGAAGCGGCGGATAATAAAATAATTAATAATAAAGTTTTTATATCTCTTGGAGAAAACTCAAATTTAAGTTTAGTAGATTTTTACAAATGTGAAAATATATTTAAATACTTTAATAACACAATTCACAATTATACTATTAAAAAAAATGCCGTTCTCAAAAAATTTAGCATTAATGCTAGTTTAGATAGCTCCTATAACTATAATTTAACAAAGGTTAAAAGTTACTCTAATAGTATTTTTGAAAATTTTTTATTATCATTAGGTCCCAGTCTTATTAAAAATGAAGTTCATTGTAATTTATTAGAAAACTATAGCTCATGTTTTCTAAACGGTATCATGCTTTTAAATGGTGATCAGCACCATGAATTAAAAACAAATGTAAATCACAAGTACGAAAATTGTAAAAGTTCACAGCTAATTAAAAGTGTTCTGCTAGATAAAAGTAATGGCACTTATCAAGGAAAAATATATGTTGATAAGAAAGCTCAAAAAACCAATGGATATCAACTTAGCAAGGCTTTAATTTTATCTGAAAGTTCTGAATTTAATTCTAAGCCAGAATTAGAAATATATGCAGATGACGTTAAGTGCTCACATGGCTCAACTATTGGAAATATCGATGAAAATTCAATATTTTATTTAATGTCACGAGGCTTGACAAGACAGCAGGCAAACAAAATGATTGTAGAAGGCTTTCTTAATGAAGTTATTGAAACTATTACAGAACCTAATATTAAAAAATTAATTTCACAATTATTTATTGAAAGAATTAATAAGGCGAATGTATAAATGAATATAGAAAATATAAAGTCGCAGTTTCCAATTTTTAAAAAAAAAATTAATGGAAAACCTTTAGTTTACTTAGATAGCTCTAACTCATCTCAAAAACCAATGAGTGTTATTAATAGACTTAATGATTTTTATAAGAATGAATTTTCTAATATTGGTAGGAGTATTCACTCACTATCAGTAAATGCTACTAATAAATATGAAGAAACAAGAGTAAGTATAAAAAATTTTATTAACGCTAGTTCAAAAGATGAAATTATTTTTACTAAAAATGCCACCGAATCAATAAATTTAGTTGCATCAACTTTTGGTCAGCAAAATATAAAAAAAGGTGATGAAATTTTAATAACTGAATTAGAGCATCATTCAAACTACGTTCCTTGGAATTACTTAAGAGAGAGCAAAGGTGCTGTAATTAAATTTGCACCAATTAATGATGATGGTGATCTCATAATTAGTGAATTCGAAAAATTAATTACTTCAAAAACAAAAATAGTTGCTGTTACACATCTTTCAAATGTAACTGGAACAATCGTCCCTGTTAAAGAAATAATTGATATAGCACACAAAAAAAATATACCTGTTTTAGTAGATGGGTGTCAAAGTGCGCCGCATATAAAAATAGATGTTAAAGATTTAGATTGTGATTTTTATGCTATCTCATGTCATAAAGTTTATGGCCCAACTGGCATTGGTGTTCTATATGGAAAAAAAAAATGGCTTGAGAAACTGCCCCCATATATTGGTGGAGGAGGAATGATTCAAGAAGTAAAAAAAGATAGAATTTCGTATGCACCGCTACCTGAAAAATATGAAGCAGGAACTATGCCAACCGCTGAAGTGGTTGCATTCAATGAATCAATTAAGTTTATGCAATCTATTGGAATTGAAAATTTAGTAAATCATGAACGTGAACTAACTAATTATGCATTAGAAAAATTAAAAACTATTAATTCAGTTAAAATAATTGGCAATCCAAAAAATAAAGCAGGTGTAATTTCTTTTACAATAAAAGGAGTTCATCCTCACGATATAGCAACAATTCTAGATGAAGATGGTGTAGCTATCAGAGCTGGCCATCACTGTTGTCAAATTTTACACCAAAGATTAAATTTAACAGCTACTGCCAGAGCATCTTTTGGTATTTATAATACTAAAGAAGACATTGATATTCTATGCGGTGCCATAGAAAATTGTAGGAAGGTATTTGATTTAAAATAATGGACTTAAAAGAATTATATCAAGACATAATTGTAGAACATGGAAAAAGCCCTAGAAATTTTGGTAAATGTAATGGGCATAACCATGAAGCAAAAGGTCACAATCCACTTTGCGGAGACCAAGTTCAAGTTTATTTAAAATTAAATGATAATAAAAAAGTTGAAAACTTAACTTTTGAAGGCAGCGGTTGCGCAATTTCAATGGCCTCAACTTCTATTATGACGGAGTTGATTAAAGGAAAATCATCTTTGTCTGCAAAAAACATAATAAATGCATTTCTTAACATGATAAAAAGTGGCTCAGAATTAAAAACAAATGATTTAAACGAAGATCAAAAAATAAAAATAATGTCTTTATCCGGAGTAAAGCAATACCCAATGAGAGTGAAATGTGCTACATTAGCTTGGCATACATTAATTTCTGCTATCGATGGAAAAAAAGTTGAAATAAATACTGAAGTTATTGATAAATGAATGATATTAAAAACAAAGTTATAGAAGAGATAAAAAAAATTTTTGATCCAGAAATACCAGTTAATATTTATGAACTAGGATTAATTTATAAGGTTGAGGTAAGTAAAGAAAATAAAGTTAATATTGATATGACGCTAACATCACCGAATTGCCCAGTTGCAGAAAGTTTGCCAAAGGAGGTAAAGGACAATATAATGAATGTAGATGGCGTGTCTGACGTTGAACTTAACTTGGTATGGGAACCGCCTTGGGACAAAGATAGAATGTCAGAAGCAGCAAAATTAGAATTAAATTTATGAGCAAACAAGTTATAACATTGAGTGATAGAGCTGCCGAAAGAGTAAAAGAAATAATGTCTAATGCAAAAGAAACATTTATTGGTGTAAGAGTTGGAGTTTCTTCTGGAGGATGTGCAGGTATGTCTTATATTATGGAATATGCTAAAACAGCTAATTCAAATGATGAGGTTATCGAAGATAAGGGAGTTAAAGTTTTAATTGATCCAAAAGCAATTATTTATCTTTTAGGAACAGAAATGGATTATAAAAAAGAAGAATTTTCATCAAATTTTGTATTTAAAAACCCCAACGAAACTGAGCGTTGTGGGTGCGGAGAGTCTTTTAAAACATAAATCTTTATTGCTGCTCAATTAAGAATTGTATATAATATTTTTAATGAGAGATACCAAACATTTAGGCAAACATGCAAATAAATTAGCTCATGAAGCTAAAGAAAAAGCATTATTTAGAACTCAACGTAAAGCTGTTGAAGCTGGTGCTCATGGTACTTTAGATTACACAATAAAAGAAGGTGTAAATAAAGATAAAATTGCCGACGAAAAAATTTTAAAAAGTAAAAAATAGTTATTTAATAACCACCAACAACTAAACCTTCTGTGATGAGAGCAGTAGGGCAGTTCTTAGAATATTTAAACTCAAGGTCATTAGCTAAAACAATATTATTAAAAATATTTTCAATTTTTCCACCTAAAGTAAAATTATTTATTGGGTAAGAAGCATCATTTTCATAATATATTCCAGTAGCACCACAAGAAAATTCTCCTGTAGTAGCATTTCCAAACGCACCCATAGTGTCAGTTATTAGTATTAATTTTTTAGCACTATCAAATAAATCTTCACAAGAATATTTTCCTGATTCAAAATATGTATTGCTTAAACCAGAAGCTCTTCCATTAGTTTTTTGATTTAACATTTTAGCATAATAACTATCTAAAATTATATTTTTAAGTATTCCATTTTTTACTAAATACATTTTTTCTGACTTAACGCCCTCTTTATCAAAAGGTTTCGAGTAAATGCTTTTTTTTATTAATGGGTCATCAATAATATTTACGTTTTTTGGAAATATTTGATTATTCAATTTTTTTTTTAAAAAAGACGAGTTTCTTGCAAAACTTGAACCAGATATTGCGTTAGATAAGATTCCTAGAATATTTTTTGATATTCTTTTTTCAAAAATTATTGGAATCGATTCGGTTTTTGTTTTTTTTGGATTTAGTTTTCTAACAGCTAGTTTTGCAGCACTGTTTCCTAAATCTGTAGGTTTCATTATATCTTCCAGGTGTACTTTTGAATCATAATAGTAATCGCGCTCCATTCCTGAACCATTTTTTTTTGCCACTAAATCTGTAAAAGAAGAAAATTCTGATTTTTTATATCCAGATAGCAGACCATCAGAATTAGCAATTATAAAATTACTCTTAGATTGGTTAAAAGAAGATCCATTAGTTTGATAAATTAGTTTATTACTTAAAGCAGTATCTTCTACTTCTTTCAAGTATTCTAATTTTTTTTCATTACTTATTGTTGTTTTATCAAACAAAAATAGATCTTCTATATTTTTGGCTAGCAGTTTTTTGTCAGGCAGTGAATTAAATTTATCATCTGGTAAAAGTTTTGTAGCTTCTATGCATTTCTCTATCATTACATTTGCATTTTCTTTATCAATGTATGTAAATTGAGTGCTAGATTTCTTCTTATTTATATAAGTAGTTATATCTATCGCCAAAATATCACTACGATCTGAATTCTCTATTTTTTTATTTCTTAAATTGACAGTTTCTGAAATAATGTTTTTTACCTTAACTTCGCAATTAGTAGCGTTAAATTTAATTGATTTATCAATACAATAAGTTGCAAGATTTTCTAATTCTTTTTTTTCTTTTAGCATAAAAAATTATTAAGTTTTTGATCCACCGACCGTCATTAACACTTTACATGAAGGTATTCCTAATCCAACTGGAACTAGCTGTCCTGATTTACCGCATGTGCCAAAACCATTATCTAGTTTTAGATCGTTACCAACCATTTCAATTTTTTTTATAACTTCTGGTCCGGAACCGATAAGAGTGGCTCCTTCAACAGGAGATATAAGTTTACCGTTTTCAATTAGCCATGCATTATTAACTGCAAAATTAAATTGCCCACTAACTATATCAACGCTTCCACCACCTAGAGCATCCACGTATATTCCTTTTTTTACTGATTTAATCATCTCTTCTCTTGTGTTTTTTCCATTCATCATAAAAGTATTTGTCATTCTTGGCATGGGCGCAAACATATAATTTTCTCTTCTACCGTTACCAGTTGGGATATTTTTGGTAAGTTTTGCACTTAAACGATCGTGCATAAATTTAATTAGTTTTCCATTTTCTATTAAGACATTTCTTTGAGTTTTTTCACCTTCATCATCCATATTAAGAGAGCCTCTTCGACCAGGAATATTACCTTCATCAACAACTGTGATGTTTTCATTTCCAATTTTATTTCCTATTTGATCATGAAAAACAGATGTCTTTTTATATAAAAAATCACCTTCCAATGTATGACCTAGAGCTTCATGTAATAATACACCAGACCAACCATTATTCAAAACAACATCCATTTCCCCAGCTGGTGCTTTTCTGGCATCTAAGTTCATTTCTGCTTGGCGAAAAGCTTCATCACAAACTTGTTTCCAGTTATTCTCATTAATATAACTATCAAAAGTCATTCTTCCTCCAGCAGCATATGAACCTTGAGTATTTTTTGAACCTTTTTTCATTATCAAAGCTATTTTAAAAGAAGTTAAAGGTTGGCTATCAGAAAGTGTCATTCCACCAGTTTTTATTATCTCTATATTTTTTTTTTCAGCAGATATATTTGCCGTTACTTGTTTTATTAGATTACTTTTTGACCTTAGATATTGATCCACGGT
>Ga0209089_10004858_pt1 | contig 11121 bp, 4 predicted proteins | sample ArcticOcean_MG_C_FD_187431 | JGI IMG/M metagenome (GOLD analysis project Ga0209089, IMG submission 187431) | Marine microbial communities from western Arctic Ocean - ArcticOcean_MG_CB2_150 (SPAdes) (version 2) | ecosystem: Environmental > Aquatic > Marine > Oceanic | place: Arctic Ocean: Canada...
GGTCATTTTCATTACACCATCAAATATAAATTTAATTTTAGTGTCTACTTTTCTATTTTTTAATTCAAGCTCTGCCATTCTTCTAACCTTTTAATTTTTTCTTCTAGTTCGTTATTCTTATCTGATAATTGTTGAACTGCTTTTACTAATACAGCGGCAATGTGTCCGTATGCTATACCTTTGCCACCTACCAATGCACCTTCATTATCTGTATATGCATCTATTCCACTAACTACTTCAGGTATAATATTTTCTATTTCTTGAGCAATAAATCCGATGTCAAATGAACCATCTATTAATTTATATCGTTTAGGTATTAATTGTAAAACTTCTGGCAACCCATAGCCTATTTCGCCTATTTCAAATTTACGCATTTTATCTGATGCATCTGCCCAAACACCTGCTGTAGATAGATATGCACCATTTGAATGTTCTATTGGTTTAGTAGCATTGATTACTCCAAAACCTGTATAACCATTTGCAAGTACTCGTATTTTTTCTGAACTGCCCACAGCAATACCTGTTGTTGTACCACCAGTAAAACTTCTAGCAACAGGAAATTCCCACTTTAATCTTCCTTCGTTATCTTCAGATATTAATGATTGTCCTGTGCCACCCTTGCCCATAGGCATTGTCATTTCTGCATCAAAACTATAATATCTAAACAAAGCACCATGTGTGCCGCAAGTAATTACAGTATTATTATTAGGTCCTCCGGCTGTTACAGAGAATAATCGATCTGCATTTGAAAAGGTAGATGAAGTATCTACTGCCCATGCTCCGCCTGAAAATGCAGAACGTTTCCATACTATTGCATCTCCTGCTCCAACAATTCCACCTGGATTATTGCTTTCACCTACTGCTATTAATTCTTTATCTGTTACTGCAATACCATAAAAATTTGGATTTGTATTACTCGAAGCATATGTTGATGATAATTCTGTTTTCCAATTTTCTGTACCTGATGACGGATCATTAATCGAAGCAATACAATTATGTGTGGTACTACTACCATTAGTAACATCTATACTAGCCCAACCCGAACCGTACCATTTACCATCTTTAGGATTATAAACAAAATCTCTAAATTCCATATTAATAGAATGTGTTGCATCATAATTTGGTCCTACTTGAAACGAAGCACCTGTGCCTGAAATCCAAGTAGCAGTATCTAACCAAAACTGATTATTACCTTCTGTCCATTGATTTTTAGTAAAACCGCCTGCTGGATTTGTTGTCCATAAAACAGTTCCTGCTTTACCTAAATAAAAAGAAGAAGCAGGATAGCTACTCGCATCACCTGACGCAGACATCATATCGCCACCTATTACCCATAACCCATTTCCGTATCCAATACCTTTAAGATCTACAGTATATGTATCTGATCCTTTTAAACTGCCCCATGAACCAGCTCCTGTCCCGCTTCCATCAGGATTGTATCCATAATCTGAAGGCAAATAAGATCCTTGATTTGTCCATGAGGTTCCATTGGTTGAAGTTATAACCCAACCTGTACCGTCATATGAAGGTGCCGAAGAAGAACCATTACTTTCTGTTACTATAATAAAAGTATCACCGCCAGCTTTAATTTGTTCTGCTTTATAAGGTATCGTGTATGGTTGTGGTGATATACTCGAATTAACTTCCCACCAACTAGGATATGTTTGTTGAGTCCATGTAATTCCATCGGTTGATGTTAATATTAATCCCCCTGGATTTGATGTTCCAAGATCGTGTCCTACTGCGGCAAACATTGAATGATATTCAGACCACGTAACACTTACTAAAAAGTATGAAGGCACAGAAGAACCAGTTGCTGGCGTTATAGAAAAACTAATATCTGTCCAAGTAACACCATCATCTGTACTATATTTTCCCATAGGACCAATAGTAAATCCAGCATATCCTACTATAACCCATGTACCCGAACCGCCTGTATCGCCCCAGGCAGAATCATAAATGTAAGGGAAACCATTCTCAACTTCACCTGTAAATACATCTGACCATCCTAATGTTGTATTTGCAGGCAATGTACTAGAAGGTCTGGCCTTTAAATATTGCGATGCACTATCTGCGGCATCTATATATAATGCTAATTGAGATTTTGTCCCATCATTTAAAATATCTATTTGTCCTTCGGGCAGGACAGTTAATAATCCTGTGAGACCCGATCCATCACCTTTAAACTGATCTGCTTGAACTATGCCTTTAACGTCGATAGCAACAGAAGTGGGGTTACTCGGAACATTACCGCCTACTGCTTTACTAGCTCCATGGTCAATATATAAGCAAGCCTGATCAAAAGTAGTTTCTAGATTTTCTAAAAATACTAACGGATTTGTGGAAGTATTTGTTCTTTTAGATGTTACATATATCGCAGGTTTCGATGCAACATCTGTTTGATCTATAGATAAAATAGCATTTGAATCAATATAATCTTTTCCATACCCATCAGTATTAAAAATAGAAGAATAACTACCTAATATTAGATTGCCATCTTTATCTATGTTAAGAGCTTCATAATGTGTTTTGCTAATCATTATTAATCCACCATTATCAGGTAGACTACCATAATAATAAAATTTATCTAAAGTACAAGTTGGATTAATTCTTAATTCTACATAACTGAATCTATCACCTGGGGTTCCAGATTTAGTTATTGTTACATCGGAACCGCTTAATAATTCTGTACCCGATTCTACCTCCGTTACATTATTAGATTGGGTTCCGGATGTTGCCGTTACTGCTTGATTAATACCAAAAGTCCCATTTGTTATATCAACAACCCATACATACTCGTTAATATGACCTACTAGCTTACCTGTTGTGGCTGTACCAGCAGTATATTGTGCTGATGTTCCTTGATATATTGTTTCAGATTCAAATGGTGTGCTTATAAGATAATTGTCAAGTTTCAATCGTACTGCATGTTCACCTTCAGGAAATGTAGAAAATCTAAAATACGGAGTACTATATTGTATATCAGATAAATCAAATTTATATGTTTGTCCGCGTTGTAACCATAATGCTTCTTGTCCTCCGACACTAGCAGGATTAAAACCTAAGTTACCTGAATTAGATTCATCATCATTTACCCTAACAATATTTTGTGATCGTATAGGCGTCCAGTCTCCGGTGCCTTTCATAAAATATTCAATTTCGGTAGAATTAATAGTTGCTGGTAATATACCTGCTGTACTTGTAAAGTTTTCTTGACGATAACTAGGTGACGTTTGCATCAGAAGAGTGTATGTGCTACCATCTACTAACAGGTTTGTATTATTACCATGCCAAGCATAGTTTGCATAATCAACAGCATTTAATGTATCAGTACTTACAATTAATTCGCCAGTATGATTTGTAAACCCATCTAAAGAATCGACAATTACTACTGGATTATTTGTTCCATAATCTTTATATAGTATTACTCGACCCTGTGAAGGATTACCTGTTGTACCTGTTGATTGCCAAACTAATATGTTATTAACAGCAGACGAAAACGGATCCGGATCTGTTACAGTATCTATTCTAAATCTAAAATTAAATGTTGATCCCGAAATACTTGAATCATCTTCGTGAAATATATCAAGATATACAGCATCTCTATCAGTAAGTCCTACTTGTGTAGCATATAAATTACCTGCATTTTCAATATCTGCCGGAAATGCAGTAATTGTTCCAAAAGTTGGAGCACTTGACGCATCTGACACACCTATTCTAGTAATAGTTCCGGCAATGTCCGTGCCGGCAGTAAAATCCCATCTATATTCAGGATAAGACACACTTGATTGAAAATCGTTAACTTCAATGGTTTCCCAAGTGGCATTTGCTTTTAAGAATTTACTTGCTACAGTATCGCCTGCGGCTGGTGCAGGAACTAACCCTGATCCGCCTGGGCCGGTTCCGGTATCGCCAGTAAAATTTGAATATGTTGTATTTGTATAATTACCTGTATGTATGTTCTTTGTATTAGTTGTTGTCCAATCTATATGTTCATCGCCAACAAAATTAGTTAATGCATCATGATCTAAATCTGTTATATAAGCAGGTACTTCCCAGGAACCGTCACCTTTTAAAAACTTACCTCCATGTGCAGTAGGTAACGTTGGTGCAAGGCCAGCGGCAGAAGTAGAAACAGCAGAATATGTTGTATCAGGCGGCGCTTCCCAAGTAGCATCTCCTTTTAAAAACTTACCTCCCAGAGTACCAGGTAATTGAGGTGCAAGGCCAGCGGCGGAAGCACTAACAGTAGTATATGTTGTGTCTTGTGTTAAATTTTGATTTGCGGCACCATATGTTGAAAAATATAATGTATCACCATTAAAAAAAATAATGCCGCCGTCTCCATTAGCCGGTGCCGAAGGTAGGGTTGAATATTCTTTTGAAATATGAATAGTACCTTTAACTTCTAATTCTGTATCTGGATCTGTTATACCTATACCAACATTACCTGTATTATAATAAATATCAGATCCTGTCACTGTCCATGCTGACGTTCCTCCTGACGCTGGCATCCATATACCATCAGATCTTAAATATTTTCCTCCGTCGGTTGATCCGGGTGCAGGTACCAAACCAGATGTACCCGGACCACTGTTCGCAGGTCCTGTCATAACAGCCGGTCTTCCAATATCCTCTTCAGCCACACCATGAGCAATCCACATCGGTCTAGCATTACCACTACCATCTACTTTAGCGTATAAAATTCCACCTTTAGTATCAGTGGGAGCAGTTGGGGTAGAAGATTCAGTTACAATACGAACAAGTCCAGCAACTTCAACAGATGTATTAAATTGCCATGCATCTAATGTTTTGTCCCAAGTAATGCTTTTATCAGTGGTTCCTGCTTCAAGTATTATACCACCACCATCGGCAGTAGTTGTGGTTGGGTTAGCAACGTTAGCTAAAGTAATAGTTTTATCTATTACATTTAATGTACCGACTATAACATCATTAAATGTTACATCACTTGTTGTGTCGGTTGCTTGATTAGATGTAAAAAATGTATCTGTAATTCCATACCCTGCAATAGATGTCGGTGTACTTGTTATTGAGGCAAATGAGTGTGAGTGACTTGTAGTAGAATAACCAGATAAACTTGGGGGTGTATATTGAAATACCCCATTGGTATTATCATACGCCAAGGCGCCAGCACCTGACGGACTGGCGTTAGATGCACTTAAATCTGAAAGAGCAATGCCTCCTCCACCTCCAGGTATTGTTACTGTAATTGAATTAGAACCTGTTGCAGTAACTCCTGCTCCAGTAAAAGTAAGTTTAACTAATGATGAAGTTAACGATGTAGTTTCATCAACTACTTCGATTGCGTTTCCCCCGCCTCCTCCGGAAACAGTAGCCCAAGTACCATCACCTTTTAAGAATTTAAGTCCATCCGCACTTGTTGGGGCAATAACCAAACCTGCAGTACCGGAATTAGTGCCATCTGTTCCGGTGAAATTACCATATGTAGTATCTACAGGAACAGCCCAAGTACCCGAGCCCTTTAAAAATTTTGTTTGAGCAGTCGCTGGCGGTGCAGGAACAAATCCGTATCCTCCAACACCACCAGAAGTTGCTCCGGTAAAATTACCTGGTTTGTTTGTTAAATTAGTATAACTACCACTAAACAATACTGGGTTATTAAGAAGATCATTATAGCTACCAGATGTTGCTACAGGTGCTAATGATGGTGTTCCGGTTATATCATTATAGTTTATTGTTATGGCTTGCCAAGAAGCATCGCCTCTTAAAAATTTAACTCCATCAGTTGGGGCAGGTGCCGGTACTAATCCTGATTTGTTATAACTAACCAATCGTTGTGTTACAATTGCTTTGCCGGCACCGCCAGAACTAACATCAAATCCCATATTTGTATTAAATTGAATAGTATTAACAAAACCAACAGATATGTTAGATGCATCATATATTTCTTCTACTGTTAATGCAGTACCTGACGGAAATGCCCAAGTACCCGGGCTTGACAAAAATTGTCCAGCTAACCCCCCTGTCGGTAACCAATCTGATATTTGGTGTGTATGAGCAGTGGTTGTGGTTGTTGCGGTTGTAGTACCAGTAGTTGTTTGGGTAGTTGCACTTGCTCCTACTGCACTTGCTGAATAATCTATAACCGTTAATGCTGGGGTAGTTGTAGCCGTAGCAGTTGTTGAGATTGCAGAATATTCTGCATCTGTTGTTGTTTTAACAATATATTGCTCAACAGGTGTACTAGTATCAATTGAAGTATCTGCATCTTGTTCTATTAAGGCAATAATTCTGCGTCTGTCAATTTCAGATATTTCTTTTATAAATTTACCGGTTTCTAAATAATAAGAATATTGTGCTTGTTGTTGAGCCTTTTTATTAATGTTACCATCTTTATCTTCTAGTTTAAGATAATTTTGTCTTATATATTGTATACCTTCATTCCGCAACCAAATCCTAGATTTAATATTGCCATAATTACCCAATCTAAACAAAGATGCTTCTGCTGTTCGACGTGTCGGTGATCTATTATCCGTTTGCAATAAAGATGCAATGTCATCTTTGGTACCATTTTGTAAAAAATAAAGAAAATCAAATTCGTATCCCTCAATTTCAGTATGATCAATAGAACCTGTATTATAGAAAAAACTAACCAAAGCATCCCATTGATGTTGTAAGAAAAACAAAGGATTATTATTTAATCGTTTACGAAGATCATTTTGTGCTTTAGTAATATCAGCTAACCACAATCTATATGCATTTGTTTCTGTTATACCATTCGGAAAAGCATTACCAGAATAATTATATCCCATTACATACTTTTCACCATTCCAATATTGATGGCCTTTATACCTATCAAATGCAAGCATAAAGTTTAAACCATTATCACTTATGGCAATATTTCCTGAAGGTATCTGGGTAGATGAATGGGTGGATGCTAATGTTTGATCATCATAATTTATAGTTACTGGTATATTTTTATATCGTTTTGCCATTTATTTCTCCCATGCCGATGATGCTTCTAATCCTTCGCCCAAAGGCAATAATCTTTTATCTTCATGTCCTAACCAAGGTTCGTGTTCGGGAACTCGAGTGCAAATACTGTCTAATACGCTAACATTATCGGCCTGGGAGAGAAGTTCTGGCGGAACCGCTTCTTTAGCTTCACCGCCCTGTAAATCTAATCTTGCGGCTTTTACTACTGTTCCGCCTGCTGTTATAAGATTTCCGTCTAAATCTGCTTGTATAATATAATTCTTAGCAGTTTTCATTTGAAAATCACCTGTTGTAGCATTTATATTAATTCCTTCTGATCCTTCTGCTCTTATTTTTATACTACCTTTAGATTGTATATTAATATCACCGTCTACATGTAAATTAAAATCTTTAAGTGAATGGTAAGATATATCATCTGTGCAAAATACGTCCATCTTACCGTCATTAGTAAGTTCAATCCATGCAGTACCTGACGAATTAATAATATAAATTAATCCTTTGTCGTCATTGAGTAATAATTGAGCACCACCTGAAGTACGTAATCGTATACCTTGATCTATCCCTGGTGGAGTAGTTTTATCAGATTTAGCCTCCATCATCATTCCGTCATCCATTACAAATTGATGTTGGCCTGGAGTTAATATACCAAATACTCTACTTGGGCTTTCTCGGTGAGCTCCACTAGTAGTTGTTCCTCTAATAGCATCATATTTGTCGTCACCATGCGGATTTCCTGGATTTGTTCGTAAAAGTCCTTGTTTTTTAAGAGCGTCTGTCATAGGTTTATGTTCTGGCCGCAACTTAGGGTTCTTGTCCCATTTATTTTTTTCTGCTCCCGGCAAAGGTCCTTGATATGTCTTTGCAGACGGGATGCCTGGTACAGTAAAATTAACATTTTCTTGAAAAAAGCTACCTAACCAGACACCGTCATTTATTTTTCCATTTATAAATCCAACCAACCCTTCAGTTTCTATTGCAGAAGGAACCATCCAAAAACCAAATGCAGTTTGTGTAGCATTAAATTTTTCTGTGTCATCATTGCTAAGATACGGATTAGAGGCACCCGCAAAAGGAGACAAATATCGAACACTAATCCATGTGTCTTTATGTCTGGGATGTGCAAGTTCTGGTATGTAAACTTGTAATCTTCCCATAGAAGATTTGTCGTACGCCCGCTTAATAAATGCCCTATACAAATAAGGCATTGATTTAACGTCTAATGATTTTCCAGTTTGTTGAGATCCTTCTTTTGCCATAATATTCCTATCCTGGGGGACATCCTAATTCAAACCATTGGTCAGCATCTTTAGTTCTTGTCCAATATTTTTTTGCACCTCTTTGTCTGCCACAATCTCGAAATTCAAAATAATTTTTATTCCAACCTTTGCCATAATCAGCATGTGTATATTGTTGAAATAAATTATCTCGTTTATTGCCGCCCCAATGAAATCCCTCATCTTCAGCAATTTTTCCTATTTCTGTCCAATGTGCTTCATTTGCAGTTGCAATAAAGCCAGTGGTACCATGCAAATATTTTGTTACGGCGGTTCCGCCTATACTAACAAATGTTATTCTAAAAGATGTTCCTGTTAAATGATGACTGTCTTTATAATTATGTTTTAATACATTTTTTTTACGTAATAATTTATGTTTTGATAATGGTCTAACTCCTGCTACTATTTCAATAACATATACGTTTGAATGTGCTTTTGCTCTTGTAATTATATTTGATATTGATTTTCGTAATTTAGGATGTAATTTTGCTATTTCAATATTACTAGTCATATCATCTGTACTAGGAAAAGACCAATTACCATCTTTATCAGGCCGTTCTCCGAAACCAGCATAACTACCTACTGGGGGTTTCTCCCCAAATTGTGTTTTATATGTTGCCATTTAACTCCTTTTTTCATATCCCTGTGATTCAAGCCTGGCATTACTCGCTATTCTCTCTTTCTTTCTCTCCCTTATCCCCTCCGCCGCCACTGCACTTTCGGTGTCTGCAATAGCCATTACCGCTTCAGTTTCTAATTCTTTTTCATTTGTAAATCTTAATAGTGTTGACCGAGCTTTTGCCTCATTGGTTCCTAAATCTCGATCTGCTGTTACTGATTGTGTAAAGCTACCATTAATAAATCGAGATACAACAGATATTACTTTAAATATTCCACTCATAATACTGGGTGTAAATTGCATTTTACCTGTTGTTTCATCCGGTTCAGATGGACTTTTAACATTTAACCAAAACATTTGAGCACCATTTTGATACATTGCAAAATTTGCGATACCTGTTTGAGTATCTCTATATTGTTGATTTAAATTAGACATACCCATCCAATATGGATCTCCTTTAATTTCTAGATCTATTCGTACAAATTCACTACCACCAGCCAATGACATGTGAGCATTACCAAATTGTATCGTACCTGCACTATTATCAGAAGAAGCAATCCCTTGAGCTTCACCCGATGTTTCTTCGGTGTTTGACGATACCTGATGAAAGGAAATTTCATCTGACGGATCTGGTAATGCATAAGATTCTAAATAATTACCACTACTTTTTCTAATATTGTCTCTGTCGCCGGCGATTCTGTTTCGTGAGCTTAGAGCACCGCCTGCAAGGCGCTGTGCATAGGCTGCGCCGCCTTGAGATTTAAATGGCTTCTTATCTTTGTTTTTTGGGGCGTCCTCTTCTTTTTTTTGGGTATCTGTAGCCTTTGTTGCGTTCTGCCTATCATTTGATTGTCCTTGTTCTCCTGCTCTAATAGGTAATGTTCTAAAATAACTTAAATTAAGATTCATATCAAATCGTATAACTTCTGTGTTAATTCCTGTATAATTATAGTCATATCGTTTTGTAAGCAATCCTTCTTTTATTAAATTTGTAACACGTTTTCTCATAATACCAGGATCATTAAATGATTTCATATGATTTGGATCATACATTGCAGGTTCTTTATAGTCGGCAAACCACCATATATAAGTTCTAGCATACAGTTTCCGTTTTTCATCATAATCCCCAAAATGCGTATCAGCAACTAATCTAAAATACGATGCTATTTCAGCTGGTTTATCTGATAAACTAGCTGTCTCTTTTTTCATAAATCCTCGTCCATCAGAGGTTTTTATTTTTTGAAATTCTACAATAGAACTAAAAACTGAAGTAATAATATCTGGTACCTTTGCACCTTTTGGGATTTGGATTAAAAGTTTAGAAGGATCTTTAAAATATCTAGCAGTCTGCTTATTTCCTTTTTCTGCTCCTTCTAAATTTGCAAATTTATATGATTCCCACTCCTTAGGGATTAGTACTACATAATTATCTTTAATATCATGATGACATGCCTCTACTTCATCTTGAGCGCATGTATTTAAAAATCTGTTAAATCCTTGAATAAATTCTCCTAAATTTTTTGCCGGAATAGCACATACATTGTTTGTTGCTGGTCCTGCAGTACCATATAATGCAGATAATCCTGGCTCATTTGCTCTTATTCTATATTGGCCGCCTGCTTCTGTAATTTGAATATTCATTGAAACAAATGTTAAAGGATAAACAAAATAATATTCTGATTGTCCGGGAGAAACATCTTCTGCATTACCATTTTTAAACATTATTTCTAATAGATAGGTTGCTTCTTTTGGTGTTCTAATTTGTAAATCTTGACATGCTTGATTAATATAATCCAACAGCGCCGAACCATGAGTTTCGATTATTGTTATATTAACAATTTTAGCAACAGCAGTTCTTATTTCCTCCTGAGAGCCCATTGTATGAAATAATTCTAAATCTGATATTGTAAAAATACTCGTTGTTCCTGTTTCTGCTATAATTATTTTTTGTTCCTTAGGTACTTTGCCTAAATTATGCACAACAGTAGGATGACATATGCTTAATTTGGAATAATAGGTATACGATGGCATATTGCTTAATGGATTTCCAAAAAAACCTTCAGTAGCAAACTTTGAAGGAAACATTGGTTTAAATGAATGCTGTTCGGATTCCATTGCAATTGCCCTTATATATACGTATTTAAATCTGCTTGGCTAGGTGTTAATATTTCTAGCCCTTCAACAAAATCCCAAATCGGATCATTTAATTTATCAGGATTTATCATTTTAAAAATCCACCACAATTTTGGA
>Ga0209089_10004860_pt1 | contig 11120 bp, 2 predicted proteins | sample ArcticOcean_MG_C_FD_187431 | JGI IMG/M metagenome (GOLD analysis project Ga0209089, IMG submission 187431) | Marine microbial communities from western Arctic Ocean - ArcticOcean_MG_CB2_150 (SPAdes) (version 2) | ecosystem: Environmental > Aquatic > Marine > Oceanic | place: Arctic Ocean: Canada...
CCAAGTTACTACTTGAGTAGAGGCATCATATGCAGTGATTCTTCCTCCAAGACCCGTAGATCCACTTCCTCCGTCTGATGTGAAAAAGATATCACTATCAACAAGGTCATCAGTTGCTAAACCAGATCCCACAATTTTAGCTGTGGTTGTGGTTTCTACATATCCTGATTGTACTGCTCCCGTTTCGAACTTATAATTTGTTCCACCGGTAGTAACATGAGCTATTTCAACAGCTCCATTACCTGAAGTATTAGCAGCAATCTCAACATCATACTGTTGTGAAGAATCTGTAGTATTTGCGGCCGCGAGGTTAGCTTTACGTACACGCTGAGTTGGCATATAACTTGGTGTTACAAATTTCAAAGCTCGTGAAGCTGAAACTTGATACATAAATTTCCATTTATACGCATCACCTGTAGTAATAAAGGATGTTCCTGTTCCCGAAGGTTCGGTAGTAGAAGTTCCTCCTGCATTATTATTAGCAAGACATTTATATACGTTATAATCTGCTGTTATTGTATAAAATGTTTGATCAAATAATGTGTTATTTGCATGTGTATATGCAAAGTAATTCTGTCCTGAAGTCCAGTTATATCTTGGGACAACGTGACTAACATCTGCCGAACCTATTCTCTTAGCTGCGATCATATCGCGCCAGTGATTATAGACAGTATTAGATACTGAATCGGTAGGTGTTGGGGGTTGGGTATCATCTGCCCATGGGGTTACTTTACCAATAAAAAGATACATATTGGTCGTCAGTAACCCAGTAGGATCCGAGACAGCTGCACCAGAGGTGGCTGAGATTTCATCAAATGCCTCTACAAACTGTTTTGCATTATGAATCCTAAATTTATTGGTTACTATAGCAGGCATTTTATTGCTCCTTCTGAATTATATTAATGTTAATGTTAAAAATGTCCAATCTTAAGTTGCTTATTATATTTATACAACTAATAATATTAGTCCATCCTTATCGACTATTAAAACCCGCGATTTTTGCGGTTGTTTCGGTTTCTGTTGCCATTTTCCAGAAAGGTACGATATCAGTTCCGTCCAAACTGGCCCTATGTACACTTAGGGTTGTGTCATCTGTAATTGTCTTTATTCTATATTCAGCGGCTTGTGTTAATAATATTCTAGTACCATCTTCCCAGATTAAGTTTTCTTGCCACCAAACGGTTTCACTAGCTACTACTCTATTTCCTACACCTCCGGGATTAGGAGTATTGACTTCTAATTCTATTTCTTCTTCCGAAATTGAATCCTCACCAACTAGATAATAAGAACCCGGAACATCTATTTTATCTTCTTGATCCCAACCAGTACCGACATGATAATTTCCGTGATGACCTTGTGTTTCTTCTGTTGCAATAAACCATCTAATTTCAGACAGCATAATGTTGTCTAATGCTCCTAAGGTTGCATCATCGCTATATTCTATCAGTCCATCAAGAGTAACATCTTCATGTTCTATTCTCTCATTAGATTCCATAACTATACCCTCATCATCTTCTATAATTACACTTTCTGCGTGGGTTTGAATTAAATCATTTGTAACAAGTTGAGATGTAAATAAAGTATTTGTTCCAGTTATGGTTGTGCTACCACCGGCCATCTCAATTTGACCCGTCATTCCCGCAAATGTAGTAAATGCTGAACCGGATCTTTGTCCTAATGATATTGTATAATTTAAATTAATTCTGTTCCATAATCCATATGATTCCTCTAATTCAAAATAATCTCCTTCTGCAGAAGTTGCTGATTCAAGCTGTAAATGTATATGATCAGATGCATATATTGGTGGTAAATGAACTTTAGTAGCTTGTGCTGTTTGAATTTGAGTATCTGCCATAGGAGCAAGATGAGTCGTACGGACATGTATTGAGGATCCCCACCCAGTTAAAAGAAAAGTTTCTCCGCCTTCTGTAACTATTTCTTCTCCATCTTCCATAACTAATGGAGTAGGATATGTTGATACCTGTGTTTTAATATCATCATTCCACCATGCGGGTCCGGTCAACATTATTGGATGGTGTATAGACATTAACTCCCAATACTGGTTAAATTTTCCAATACGACCCGGATGATTCATGTTGAGTCCTGGCCCGGAAATTATACTTCCTGCTTCTCCATAATTTTGTCTATATGCATCACCATCTAATTGTCGGTCTTCACCAAATTTTCCTAGGCTACCACGCTGTAGCGGATCGCCTGTGTGGTTTACACCATCTAAATATTTTTGACGAGCTCCACGTGCACGTCCAACTTGACATCCAAAATTCTGATTACCTATTATTCGTTCACCCCAAACTTCTATAACCTGTCCACTTGCTTCTCGCAGTTTATAGTTACGCATTGGATTATCGGCAGTTATTCCCGATTTATCTATCATAAGTAAATCAGATCCTCTATAGAATGCTCTCGGATAAAGCATTCCTTCTACAGTCATTTTTGTTCCGAGTCCCCAATTTATATTCAAATCATCATCTTCAAAAACAATATGATCATCATCTTCAGTCATAATATGCCAATTGAAATAAGGACGATCAATAACAAGTGTTTGAATATAAGGAGGAGGCACATCACCAGACGCAGTCAAAGCTAATGCGCCTTCTATCGGAGGAAGCTCAAAAATAATTTGACCAAATGGATCTTTTACATGATCCTCTTCTGTAAGTAATAATGAAAAGTTCCGATCCTGTACTCCCTCATCTCTTAAACGGGTATATCCATCTTCCATCAAAAAGTGCCAACCGGTCGATTCTTCAAGATCAAGATGAACATCTGGCCAAGGATATGCATTCCATATATCAGGTCCTCTTTCCATTACAAATCTTGATAATTCAGTACTCTCATCACCTTCTTCAATAAGATGTGAACCGTCTTCTAACGTATATAATACATACAAACTTTCATAAAGATCAAACTGAATTTCATCAAGTGATCCTTCACTTGGTAACTTGTCAGTATCTAAAGTAAGCTGTCCACCGTCTTCTAAACCAAGATCCGAATTATCTTCATACTGTATCCAACCTTCACTCGCCCCTAAAATACTCGGTGGTGTTAAAACAGCGGTGTCCGCTGTACCAAATGGTGGATGTGCCAAATCAAATACATATTCAATTTCCCCAAATGGTCTTAAGACATGTTCATCTTCCGTAGAATGTGAGCCCGGCTCTTTACCCTCCAATATAAATCGAGACAATTTAGAAGCCTCATCACCTTCTTCTATAAAATGTGAATCATCTTCTAATTTTAGATTGTATCCGGCTTTTTCATATAAATCAAATTCTACTTCTCCAAGTGGTCTCTTACCATGCTCGTATTCGGTGGCCAATAAACCGGGATGATTATCAAGTATTACAAATCTTGCTAATGGACTAGCGGTTTCATCTCCTTCTTCTATAAAATATGTTCCTTCATCTTCTAACATTAAATTCTGATTTACAGAATCATATAGATCAAATTCAACTTCTCCAAATTCTGTTCTAAAATAATCTTCCTCTGTAAGGAATAATTCTGTTTCGTGTGGATTTTCTGAAATTATACGTGTGTGACCATCTTGCAACAAAAAGTTCCAACCAAAATTTTCTTTAAATTCAAATTCAATTTCACCGACTGGTCTTAGAACATGTTCAGCTTCCGTAGAATGTAAGCCTGGATGTCTATCCTCTGTTATAAATCTAGATAGTGGTCTAGATGTTTCATCACCTTCTTCAATAAGATGTGAACCATCTTCCAAGAATAAACTATATCCGGCATTCTCATATACATCAAAAGTTACTTGAGTTTCCATATAAGGAATACTAAGAGGTTCATGGCCAAGATGACCTCGTTCATAACTCCATTCAATTCCTTCTGTATCATCCTCTAAGGAAATATATCTTGTAGGACCCATTCCAACTTGTCCACCATGTGCTTCATGTAAGACATATCCATCTTCATGTAATCCTGTATCTGGATTAATATGATCTTCCAATAAAAGATCACTACTAAAACTCATGTCAATGGAAACTGTTCCAGAATCATATTCAGGAAATTGTATTTTCGGAAGTAAATAGGTATCTCCTTCTTCCAATGTAATCGAATAATTATAAATTACACCATCGATGAGTTCATCTTCTTGAGTAATAGTTCCTTCAAAAGGAGATTCATAATTTTGGGAGCTGACTCTCCAAACATTTGCTATTGATTTTGTTTCTACTTTTAACCAACTACCACCATAAGCAGTTTGTGCTACAGCTTCAACTCCTTCACCCGGATCGCCTCTTCCTAAAAAGACAGTATAAGTATTCGTGTCAGGAACAGTTTGAATTACATATTCACCATTAAAATAATCGGTTGTTGCTCTTGTGATTTGTATTATATCACCCGTTTCATGGCTATGTTCCAACTCAGTAATATCAGCCATAGGTAATGTGGCTTCTATCAAAATACCATAATCTGCTCCACCAAGATAACCTATAATATTTTTATCTAATATGAAATCCATATTCGGAATCATATCAATAAGATTTAATGTTTTGGAGTCATGATTATATCCAGCAACAGTAGCTTCTCTAATTCTAGTAAAATATGAAGTACCTTGATATACAGTTTCACCTATTTCATATTGTTCACCATTTCCTTGAGATTCATCCATTACATATGTTAACATAGAAGCAGATGAACGTATCATCTTCTGAACATCTCTAAAATCTTCTCTTTTTATTTCTACATTACCTCTATGCTCTATTCTTCCATCCATTGCATGGTGAGGAACATCATGTGTATAAATTTCTACATGTGGCTGATAATCCGTTTTAATTTCTGCGTTAACAAGTATTTGACGCGTCAAAATAATAGGATGAAATCGGGGAGTATGTAGATGTAAATAATCTGGACGGCCGAATTCAAATCCTGAGTCATCATAATTATCCACATCTTTCGGCTTACCAGGACCTTCTAGTCCGGGTGTTCCGGCATGATATCCAGATGAAAAAAGTTCAGCAGAGGCTTTAAGAATTATTGCTAACTCACCAAACATTTTCATACCAGCTGGATGTACCAATCGGTCTACATGTGCGCGATATTTTGTAGTATCAATAGGGGCTTTTACAACATAAGAAAAACTTTGATAATATCTACTATCTTGTATTTTAGGAGCATCATCTAATCTTCCTTGTGTACCATAATATTTTCCGGGATATTGAGCAAAGGCTCCTATCACGGCAGTCATTTGTGCGTTATTATCTCCGTCTCCAGCTAAAACTTTTGGTTTACTTGAATATCCCGCTCCAACATCATTAATGGCCACAGATTTAATTGACCCTGCAGCAATACTAGAAACTTCTACTACCGCATTGTTACCTTTTAATGAGGTATCCATAAGGGAAGCATTTGAAGTATCTAAGTAAGCAGTCTTCACAAATTTTGATGAAAGGTCCCCTGGTATTTGAGATGCAGTAAAGTCTTCTGGAATTGTATAACTATAACTATTAGAATCTATAGGAGAAGCAGAAAAAATTCCATTGAATATTTTATCAGTAGCACCTTCAATTTTAATTTTATTATCTTTTGTTTTTGTATGTAATTCTTCTGTTACTATTACTGTTCTGAAACCAGTTCCAGTTGCCACAGCCGATACACTACTATTATCACCATAAGTTGCCGCAGGATTATATACAATAGAATATAATTCAGCTGAACCTATAGTGTGAGAATCTTCTACTGTGATTGATGTAGCATTAGTATATCCTGTTATAGTTGTTGTCTGCTGATTAGCATACGTAAGAGTTCCTCGTATTAATTCATTAGGAAAAATTGTTTCTCCAGAAATTCCTGTAACAACATTACCTGATTGTGTAATTGTTCCAGTAGAATATATAATTGAATTTGCCCCATCATATGCTGTAATACGATCACTTCCAACATCTTCACCAAAAGTACGATCTCCATCTTCATTTAAAATAATAAAATCATCTTCCATTAACATGAAAGTGATAGAATCTTCTGGATAAATACGACTACCATCTTCAAAAACTAGTCTATCATTATATCCTGATGCGGTTGGTGAACCCTCCTCTAAGAAATAAGAATACGTTCCCGTAAAATCAGAAATAGTTAACATATCTACTCGTAGAGTAGTATTTCCATTTACAATATTCCTTCTCATATAACCTGTTTGACCAGGCTTTTCTACATATGATCCTTCATTTTCAGTACCTATAGACCTAGGGTAAGTTTGTTTTCCGGGTTCGTCAAACCAATCTAATACTATTCCTCTTGACTCATAATTATCAGTATAGATAATTTCATTAGCTGCAAAATTATTTGCATTTGCACCATACGTAAGAGTATATGTTTCAGGAGATGGAACACCGGTACTCGTTTCCATATTTAATGAGGTAGCACTGATTGTTGAAGTAACATAATCTTCAAATCCATTAGCATATGTTATATGTAATGGGTTAGAATTGGCATCAGGAAATGTTCCTCCACTCAATGTGAGTACCTGTCCTACTTGTGTTACTGTTCCAGTACTGTAAGAATGTAAATTAACATTGAGCAAGGCGTTCATATCGCCTGTATGCTCCAAAGAATTTGACAATCCTATCATAAAATTATTAGCAACAGTAATTATAGGTAGTCGTTTATAACCAGTACCACCATTAGTAATTGCTAAAGTTTCAATAGCACCGAATTCATGTTCAGTATAAGTTAATACTGGAGCTACATTAAAAGTAGTATTGACTTGATTTTGAACATAACCACCTCCTACTGCAAAGGCGTCTCCTATAACAACTTGAATACCCTCAACATTTCCAGGAGTATTACCTATATCAAAAGTGAATCCTGTATGAGTTAATGCTGCATCACTACCATTAGAATTTAATGATCCCCAAAGTACATTACGTGAAGTGTCATATAGAATAACAGTATCATTATTTGAAAAATTAGTTATAGTCTTTTTTCCTAATTCATCAATGTGCATTGAATTAAGAGTATATAAAACAAGATCATTATTAGCTCCTACAACCGTCGCGCTAGGAGCACCTACAGTTTGGTCTGCATAATAAATATTAAAATCTTGTCCGCTTCCTATTGTGTGTGCATCTCTAGTATAAAGTGTAGTTGTATTTCCTTGACCCGCAATAATATTATTATTACCATTTGCATAAGTAAGTTTTCCGCCTATAATAACTTTTGTTTCTTCTTGTGTAATTGGGCCGGAAAGAGTAATAGTGGTACCGGTTTGTGTTAATTTTATTCCTACGCCTGTTTCAGTAAAGACTCTAGTACTCTCAAGGGTAGCCTGTCTTCGGATAAGATCACCTACTTGAAAAAATTGTGAAGTAAAAAATGGTCCCGATACATCAAAAACTGCACCCGAATTTTCTTTAATTCCTGCGGTGAATCTAAAAGAAGAATTAGAAAATAAAGCTTTATTAATATTATTTGAACTAATTGTTTCGGTTTTAGTACCTTGAACAGGATTATCATTTTTTTGAGCTTTTCCTGTAGGAATAATAGTTCCTACCGTAGCGGCGGCACCTTCTCCTCCCGTACCTCCATCAATAAAATCTAATCGATCACCCACAAAATAACCATCACCAGAATCAACTATACGGAAACCCTTAAGAATATCATCTACAGTATCAACAACCTCTGCTCTTGCATCTGCTCCTCCACCTCCAATAAATTGTACTACATCTCCTATTACATAATTACTTCCTCCATATTCAATAGTTACTTCTTCAATAATACCTGTACAGTCACCAAGTCCTACTTCATTATTAGCATTAGGTGCACTTTCAACTCTTTCATGTTTTGTAAAGTACCCTAAAGTTCCGTCTCTACCTACACCCTTAGTGATTTTTGACAAGTATAATTCAGTAACTTGAACCGGGCCAACCATCTTAGTAATAGTTTTTTCTACTATAGCTGTTGCATTAGATGAATGTCCTCTAATTTCTCTTCCTTCAAATATGCCAATGTTATTTGCGGTATCTGTTAAAATTTTAACTGTTTTATCTTTTGTCCATTTACCGTCCGACAATCTCATCATATCATCTTTAGGATAGTAATAATCTACTTCCTGTGATGCAAAGATTGCTCTAAATAACCAATCGTAAGATGCCTCTCCACCTTTCGACCGGTACACTTCTTTCATTTGTTTAAGAAGCATTCTCCGATCTGTTGCTGCTTGTTTTGGAACATGAGAATAAAATTCTGGTTTCCAAGAGGAATCAATGAGCCCTTCTATTGTTCTATCAATATCCGCAAGTTCACTTAATTCTTTTGTAGCGGCAATTGGGCCTCTTGTTCGAAAACCTTCTACAGAACCATCAGGGAAAACTCCTGCTAAAACACCGTTTGCAAAGGTAGTCCAAGCACGAGAATCTACTCCTGTAAGTTCTTCGCCATATATGAAATTAGTATTAGTGGTGGGCTTTAAATAGGCAGTAGTTCTTCCATTTATACCAGTAACAACTGCTTCTGCATCAGTAGTATTACCGTAAACAGTTTCACCTATTATAAATGATAATTCATCATCTTTTGTAGTATCACGTTCTGTTTCTAATTGAATACGATGATTTACTATTGCACCCTCTAGAACACGCGGATCAAAATGTTCATTCTTATCGCCATCAGGCATCAATTCAGTATTTATTTCATCTTCAAAAATCCAGTAGTCTGGCTCTATTGAGGCGTCATCTATCCCCTCTTGTACAAGTTTATATTCATTAAATGCTATTCCTTCAAAATAAACCTGATGGGATTCCATAAATTCATAATACTTCTCAATGAAGAGTTTCATCTTCGGATGATCAGCTGTTACAAATTCAGGAACAAGAGTTTCTACTAATGTTGAAACATCTTGTCGTTCCTTTATTTTTTTCTTATACGCCATTTATTTTGTCTCATATCCAGTACGGAGGGTAGAACCATCTACAGTGCTATGTACTCCAGAAACATATGTTCCGGAAGGAGAATCATCTAACATGTTAACAGTAATATCAGTATCTTCCATTAATAGAATTTGTTCCCGCACAGGTTTAATATCTGATGATGCAGGGACAACAGAAATGGTCATAGGTTCAGTATTTCCGGTGATGATAGTCCCTATAGCTTCCGGTAAAAATCCAGTAAGGTTTATTTGGCCAACTGAATAAGTAACTGTTCCTACATTATTTGCAACAAGAATTCTTTCTAGTCCAAATTTTCTATATACTTGAACATATCCATTTTCATCTTGAAATCTACAATCTTCCCATACAGTATTTGCGTTGTCACGATATGTAAATTTACTACTTGTTATAGATCCCCAGAAAGTATTAGAAGGATGATATATTTCATTAGAAAATTTTAAAGTATATGCAGCAGTGAGTCCTATTGCAGGATAAAGATATCTTTTTAATGTTATGGCAGTTTGATTACTTGCAATAGAAATTTCTGATTGGTCTATTTGTCTAACTAAATTTGAATATCGAAATGCCTTATCAAAATCTTTTAAATTTACAGTACTAAAAGATTTAATTGTAGATGTTATAGTAGCTTTAAGTGATGCTTCACTATTTGATGTTAAAGAAGAATCATATTTTGCCGTAGTATCAACTCCTAAATACATATAATCTGGATCAACAACTACAGAAGTTACACCAACAACATTTCGTTTAGATAATATTGCCTTTTCAATACGAGCTTTTGCTGCTGAAGATAAAACATTTCCTTGTCTTGGTTTAATTGCAACATATACTTTTCCATAAATGGGTGGATCACTATCTTCTCCTCCCCAAGCTACTACAGATTGTGCGGCAGGATAATCCCTTTTAATTAAACTTATATAATCATAAACTGTAACACATCTATTTTGTGCATCAAAACTTTTGGGAGCATTGAATTTAATCTCTTGTATATCAGCTGAAGCTGCACCACCGCCAGCTGCGTCAACAGTAACTATTTGAACATTTGAATAACCACCAACATCAGCTACAGTAGAAAAGGTTTTACATCCATTAGTAGAAGTAGCATCTGTTACTAATCCTGCTAATGTAATAATATTTCCATTTGATACTTCTTTTCCTAATATTCCATCTCCAAATTGTACTTCATATAATCCCTCATCCGCTTCATCTAAAAAATAATGCCTGGAAGTAGAGTTAACAGTAGTAATATCATTTGCTAAATCATACGCAAAAGATGCCGATTCTGTTTTAGAAGTTTGTACAGTTACCGTTAACGTATCTGTATCGATATTTGCATTTGGAAGAAGATATCTTTGGTCAACATCAGCAGTTTCTGCTGTGTATCTATATGAAATAGGTATTCCTTGAGTTAATTCAACATTAGATACGGTATAGATAAGATTAGCATTAATATTAAGAGCATGTGCTTCAGCGGTACACCAAATATAATTAATACCGTCCACATCTCCTTGAAATTGTGTAAATCTCGGAATAGTTATAACCGCAGGAGTATCCATTGGAGTAATCGTAAGGTCTACGACCGCTTTTGATCCTTTTGCTGAACGTGGCAAATATCCTAAATGTTTTGCTTTAGCAACTACCGAATTTCTAAGTGTAGCAGAATCTAAAAACATTTCATTTGCTACCATGTTGGCATAATATGCATTATAATGTGTATTATATGCGAGTACATCTAGAAGAACATCAAAGGATGATCCTCTAAAATTATAACCGACAAATTCGTTTTGGTTCTGTAAAAATCCTATTAGATTTTCTTTAATTTGTGTAAAATCTAATTCTGATACATTAAGCTTTCCTTCTGTGCTGGCCATGTCGTCCTATGTCCTTTCCAAGTAGACTTCAGTTGATGCTGTTTCTGAACTATTGTCTGGTGTATATTCTATATAGATTTGATAAGCATTGTCTTCTTCTAAACGAATAACATTTATTTTTTTTACAATCGCTCTAGGCTCATACGTTTCGATAGCATGTTGCACTGCGGCAGCCAATCTAGCATCTGTTAAAGGGCCAAAATTTTCAAACAAAAGATTAGATATTCCTCCTTGTATATCAGGTTGAAATAATCTTTCATACGGACTTGTTTTCATTATATTATTAATTGACCGACTAATAACATTATTTTTTTTAACTTGTTCTAAATCTCCATGC
>Ga0209089_10004861_pt1 | contig 11120 bp, 4 predicted proteins | sample ArcticOcean_MG_C_FD_187431 | JGI IMG/M metagenome (GOLD analysis project Ga0209089, IMG submission 187431) | Marine microbial communities from western Arctic Ocean - ArcticOcean_MG_CB2_150 (SPAdes) (version 2) | ecosystem: Environmental > Aquatic > Marine > Oceanic | place: Arctic Ocean: Canada...
GGCTGTTTTCGCGGTGAAAGCGGCGGGAAAATCTTCAGCCGAATCCGCGGTTACGTCTCGACGCTCCGCAAAAACGACCTGAAAATCCTGGACGGCATCCAATCCGCCTTCCACCAGTCCCCCAACCGGCCAGCGCACATCTTCGTCACTGGGTAGTTACGTCTCTTGTTTGGATTCGACTTTCGATGCGCCCGTCGATTCGGTCTTCTTACGTGATAAGGCATCTGGACTCTCCGAATTGGGGAAGATGGAAAACTCCTAGCTCCATCCCCAATAGCAGACCGGATTGCGTTTCTTTCTCCAAGAAGAGATTTATTTCTCTCTAAAACTGCATACCAGGGCGTGTCATGAGTCAGTTGGGCGCTAACTCGGTTTCGCAAATGACGCCAGGATCACAGTGCCGCACAGGCGAGTACGGACTCGGAAAGATCAGTGGATAACTGTAAAAATGGGCAAGCAAAAAGTTCTAACCGCGTCTGGTTGCCCCGACTGTTTCTAACTGACGCTGAAACAACAACTTTTGTTACCTGTCGACGGTCGGCAGTGCAGCCTGAGATTCAACGAAATCCGGTAGTCTACCGGATTCGGTGGAATGGAGGTTGCACCCCATGTCGAAAACGTCAACTCTTCGCGTCCCTTCCTATCGCCGCCACAAGCCCACAGGACAGGCTGTCGTAACCATCAGCGGCAGGGACCTGTACCTCGGTAAATGGAACACCGCAGCAAGCAGGAATGAGTACGACCGCCTGATCGCCGAATTCCTCGCCAACGGGCGACGACTGCAAAGCGATGCCGATATGACCGTGGTCGAAGTGCTCAATGCTTACCGGAAGTTCGCTGAAAAATACTACCGCAAAGGCGGTCGGGTCACGAGCGAGTACGGTGGCATCAAGGATGCATTGAAGCTCGTTCGCGAATTGTACGGACGGACGACCGCCAACGAATTCGGTCCCCTGGCATTGAAGGCGGTTCGGCAGCGAATGATCGACAAAGGCTGGAGTCGTGGATACATCAACAAGTCGATCGGTCGGATTCGCAGATGCTTCAAATGGGCGGTCGAAAACGAACTGGTCCGCCCGGACATGTACCATGGGCTGATGGCTGTTTCTGGATTGCGGAAAGGCCGCTCGGAGGCCCGCGAAGCTGATCCTGTGCAACCCGTAGATGACGCGACCGTACAGGCCACATTGCCCCATCTGACGCCCGTGGTGGCGGCTATGATCCGTATTCAGCGGATCACGGGTTGTCGTCCGCAGGACGTCTGCAATCTCCGCCCCTGCGACATCGACATGTCGGCGGACGTCTGGCTCTACCGACCGTACACTCACAAGACCGAACATCACGGGCGGGAGCGAATCATCCCCATCGGGCCGAAAGGGCAGGACATTCTGCGGTCGTATCTGTTGCGTGAGAAGGAAACGCATTGTTTCCAACCTGTGGATTCGGAGAAGAATCGCCGTGCGGAACAACACGCGAACCGCACGACGCCGTTGTCGTACGGCAACCGGCCGGGAACGAACCGCAAGCGGAAACCGAAGCGAACCGCGGGTGACCAGTACACCACCGGAAGCTACCGGCGAGCGATCCACCGGGCTTGTGATCTTGCCTTCCCGGCACCCGAACCGCTTTGCCGCCGCGACGGTGAAAGCGTCAAGCAGTGGCAAGAGCGGCTTACGGACAAGCAGCGAGCCGAACTCAACCAGTGGCAATCAAACCATCGTTGGAGTCCGAACCGGTTACGCCACTCCGCCGGAACAGAGATTCGCAAACGGTACGGGCCGGAAGTGTCCCGATTGTTGGGGCCAGCCGATACCGCGCGAATTGCCAAGGCGGAACACATGCCGGGCGTTGTCAGCGGGGAACTCTCGCGGATGTTACACCACGCGGCCGACCACGGCATGAGCCACATGGCCTTCTTCCAGGCCGAACAGCAACGCAGCCAACTCATCGATTATCTGGGTGGTTGTGAGCGCATCCGTAATACGCCATTGGCTCGTTCGTCGGCCATTCAAGTTCGTCGTTTCATCCTCATGTTTCTGGTTTCACTGCCGTTTGCGTTGCTGGGGCAGTTTGACTACGAACTATTCGCGGGTACCACGATTCTCGGTGTCGCCATTAGTGCTCGACTGTTGTTCGTTCCGCTGTTTGTGATGATGATGGCCTACCCGTTGCTGTCGCTCGATCGTATTGGAATGGAGTTACAGAATCCGTTCGATACGCGACGTCTCGATCATCTTCCGCTCGACAATTTGTGTCAAACGATCGAACGCAACGTGATGGAGTTGCTCCGCGAAGACACGGTGGCGGGCCAGCATGCACCGGAACTGCAATCGACCGACTTGCCGCCGGACGTCGTTAAAGCGCTCGCCGGGTCGAGTCCGAGCGACACGTACATTTCGTGATGAACTGTCATTGGCTCGCTCCTCATTCGGAGTGGGGCTAACCGAAGACCGTTTGCGCTACGCGATGATATCGTGCATGACATTGCCGGCGACGTCGGTCAAGCGGAAGTCGCGACCGCTGTAGCGGTAAGTTAACCGTTTGTGGTCGAGGCCCATCAGGTGCAGCATGGTGGCGTGCAAGTCGTGCGGGTCCATGCGGTTTTCGACTGCCTTCACGCCCAACTCGTCGGTCGCGCCGTAGGTCATGCCGCCTTTCACTCCGCCGCCGGCCAGCCACATGGAGAAGCCGGTGTTGTGATGATTGCGGCCTTTGGCGCCCTGTGCCGTCGGTGTACGGCCGAATTCACCGCCCCATAAAATGAGTGTCTCATCGAGCATGCCGCGCGACTTGAGGTCTTTGATCAACGCGGCGATGGGCTGGTCGCTATTGAGGGCGTCGCGTTTGTGATCCATGATGTTGCCGTGCGCATCCCACGGCTGGCCGCTGCCGTAATACACCTGCACCATCCGCACGCCGCGTTCCACCATGCGGCGGGCAATGAGACAACCGTCGGCAAATTGACCGCTGCCGTATTGTTCGCGGGTCGTTTTGTTTTCGCGGCTGACGTCGAACGCTTCCTGCGCTTCAAACTGCATACGGAACGCCATCTCCAACGACTCGATGCGGGAGTTCAGCGCGTTATCGCGTCCGCGTTGTTCGAGGTGATCGCGGTTCATGCTTTGCAGCAGGTCGAGCATCCGCCGCTGCGAAGTTTGTGAAAGGTGGCGGTTGTTGATGTTGCCGATGACGTTCTTCGGATCGATCTTGGAATTGTTGATGTGGGTTCCCTGAAAGATCCCCGGCAGAAAACTGCTGCCCCACAGCTGCGGGCCGACGACCGGTTTGCCGGGACAGAGTACGACGTAGCCGGGCAGGTTCTGGTTTTCACTGCCCAGCCCGTAGGTCAGCCACGACCCCATGCAGGGACGAATCGGCTGCTGCGAACCGGAGTTCATCATGAACAGGCCCGGTTCGTGGTTGGGTGTGGTGGTGTGCATCGAGCGCAGCACGCAAATATCGTCGATGCATTTACCGATGTGTGGAAAGATTTCGGAGACTTCGATACCGCTTTCGCCCTGCTTCTCAAACTTGAAGGGCGAGGGCATGTACTTGCCCCCTTTCCCGGGTTTGCCTTCAAACTCCTTGAGCTTGGGTTTGGGGTCGAAGGTATCGACGTGCGAGGGGCCGCCGTTCATGAACAGGAAGATGACGTGCTTCGCCTTGGCGGCAAAATGCGGCAATTTGGGTGCGAGCGGATTCGTCGACTTCTCTTCAGCGGCCGACAGCATCGAAGCTAAACCCAACGTGCCGAAACCGGCACCGGTGCGTGCCAGCATTTGCCGACGGCTGAGGTAGGTCGGCTGTAATTGATTCGCTTGATTCATGATGACGTCCGTTAGTTTTCTTCGCATTCTGTCGATGCTTGAGTCGCTGTTGCTGCGGTGCATTGCACCGCAGCTATTGTCGTCGATAAACAGATTGTCAAATCAATCGATATAAGTAAACTCGTTTGCGCCCAATAATGCGAGGGCGTATTGTTCCCAGGGCGATAAATCGTCGCCCTCTTGTTTTTCTTCGGATGTCGCTGCCAGAAACTTCAGACCGACCTCGAACTCGCGTTCGGATGGCTTGCGACCGTACAACAGCTGGTACGCGCGACCGATGCGGTCGGAATCATCGGCCGACGATTCACCCATCAAGCGAGCAGCCAGCGCTTTTGCCCTCGCGATGGTGAATTCGCTGTTGAGGACAAACAACTGTTGCAACGGCACCGTCGTCACGCTGCGAATGTCGCTGGTGATGTTGGGGTCAGGAAAATCAAACAGTCTGAGCAGTTCGTCCAGCTTATGACGGCTGATGAAACCGTACAGTGTGCGGCGGCGATTGTTTGCCGACGCCAAATTGCTGGATGGTCCGCCCAGCGTGCGGTCGAGTTGTCCGGAGACGGCAAGCATGGCATCGCGCCACGGTTCGACTTCGAGCCGCTGACGATTCATTCGCCACAGTAGCCGGTTTTCTGCGTCGCTCTGGAAGTTGGCTTTGTTGTAGTCGCTGCTTTGTTGATAGGTCGCGGTGAGCATAATTTGCTTGTGCAGCGCCTTCAGCGACCAGCCGGATTCGATAAACTTCAGCGCGAGATAATCGAGCAGTTGAGGATGCGTGGGCCGCTCGCCCAGTTCGCCGAAGTTACTGGGCGTGCGGACCAGCCCGAAGCCGAAGTGGCGTTGCCAGACACGATTGACCATCACTCGTGCCGTGAGTGGGTTGTCGCGGCTGGCGACGGCTTGGGCCAATTCGAGACGTCCGCTGCCCTTGGTGTCGAAGGGAATTCGCTTGCCGCCCGTGAGAATTGCCAACAGACTGCGTGGAGCCAACTCTCCTTGTTTCGTGGGGTCACCCTGCTTGTAGACTTTGATGTCGCGACCCTGGCCTTCGGTTAACGAGTGCGCGATGGGAACGGCAATGGCGGTCGCCGCCTTCTTGCGGATGTCCAACTCTTGCTTGAGTGACGCCAAAGTGTTCTGCGGTTCGCCGATGAGATGCGTTGCCGCTTCGGCCGCCGGAATGGCCAACAGTCCTTTGTCGTGCAGCAGTTCGGAAAGCAGAATCGCATTGGGCCTGTCGTCTTCGTTTATGGTTTTCGCTGCGATACTCGCCGCCGGCTTTGTGGCCGGCTTCGGCAGTGGATTCTGTTCGAGCCGCGCGCCGGAGAAGACGGCGTGATCGCTGTTGATTGTGTTTTCGTCGCCGTCTTTCGCGGCTCCGGCGCTGATCAATGTGAGATATTTCGCGTTGGCGGGAATCGGAACATCGAAGGCAGCAAATTGACCGTCGGCTTTGAGCGGTTTGGGGATTTCGCCGCTGAAATAATAGACGCGGTCGTTTTCGGAAACCTTCGCGCGTTGCCCGTTGATGTAACCGGCGATGATCGCATCGTAGACGTCGGTTTTCTTATGCGGTGCCGAGACAATGGCCGCAAGGTGGACGCTCGGTGTGCCCGAACCGGCGACGTCGTCGTTCAATCCGGCGCGATCGACGCGGAACGTAAACTTCTGATCGACGGGCAGCAGTCCCGCTTTGCGGATTTCATCCAGGTCGAACGTGATAAGGGCGTTGGCGTGCATGCCGATACCCTGTTCCATGCGACCGGAATTTGCAGCGACGGATTTTCCGGTCGTTCGAATGCCGCCGATGTTATTCCAGCCATCATTGGTGATCTCGCCGTACTTGGCCGAGTCGCTGCCAATTTGGGTGCAGTCGAAGCGAATGCCGGGAGCGATTTCGGTCGTGGTTCCCCAACCGAATGTCACGCGATCGACGCCGAGGCTATTATTGCTTGCCGCCGCCTTGAATTGATCCGATGCGGCGGCCGACGCCAGCGACGTGCCGGCGGAATCGTCGAACAAGTTGCCCAACGGAGTGACGCCCGAAACAACCGGTGCGCGATCGACCGCCTTAACAAAAGCAACGTCTTCCCCGAATTGCGCAAACAGATCCTGGCGTTTCGGCAGCAGGGATTGGATCTGTTCGTGGATTTGGTTGGCAGCCTGCCTGACGTCGGCAATCGACTTTTCGTCTTTCGACAAATCCATCTTGGCATCTTGCGAAGCAATCAGTGCATACCAATCATTCAGCCACGGACGTTTCTTCGGTTTTGGTTTGGCGAAGAGGTATTTCACCCAGCGGTCGAGCAGAAACTTGCTGAGTTTTTCCTGCTTGGCGATGCGTTCTGTCTGTTTCTTGTCTTTCGGTTTCGCTTTGCGCTCGTTATGCACTTTCCACGCAACCAGAATGTATTGTGGGATGCTGTCGGCAAGCGCGGGTCTCAGTTTACGAGATTCGCCGGCCAGAAAGCGATCGATGGCCAACTGTTGTTCTTTCGCTTTGGCGTCGGCCTGCTGCTTCTTCGCAACGATTTCCGCTGAGACGACCGGGCGTTCCTGATAGTTGCTGGCTGCGAAAATGCCGGCCAAGCCGTAATAGTCTTCCATGCTGATCGGATCGAACTTGTGATCGTGACAGCGAGCACAGGCAACGGTCAAACCGAGAACGCCGCGGGCCAGTGTGTCGAGGCGGTCGTCCCATTCGTCGGCCAACGCCTTGGCTTTCTCGCCGTTGTCCTGATAATACACCGGCCCCAACGCGAACAGCCCAAGCGCGGCAACACGGTCGTGGCGGTTCGGTCCGGGCAGTAGGTCGCCGGCAATTTGTGTTTGAACGAATTGGTCGTACGGCATGTCGCTGTTCAGCGAATTAACGACCCAGTCGCGGTAGCGGAATCCCTGCGGATAACGGCGGGCCTTGAATGTGTGCGCCTGGTCTTCGGCATAACGAGCAACGTCCAGCCAATGTCGCCCCCAACGTTCGCCGTAGTTGGGCGAGGCGAGTAAGCGGTCGATGACTTTCTCGAACGCCTTCGGCGAGGTGTCGGCGAGGAACGCTTCGACTTCTTCCGGTGTCGGCGGCAGACCGATGAGACCGAATGTCGCGCGGCGAATGAGCGTGCGGCGATCAGCGGCGGCCGATGGCTTCATTTTTGCTTGTTCGAGTTTCTTCAGTACAAAGCGATCGACGTCGGTCTTTGGCCAATCGGTTTGGCGAACCTGCGGAGTCTTGGGCATGACGGGCGGTTGAAACGCCCAGAACTCAAGCCCCTTTTTCAGATCGATGCTGCTCTTTTTGGGAGCGGCATCTCCTTCGCGCGGATCGACGGCTCCGGATTTGATCCAGCGTTCAAAGTCCGCGATGACGCTGGCCGACAGTTTGCCTTTGGGAGGCATCTCCAGGCCGTCGTAGCGAATGGCGTCGAGCAGCAAACTGTCGTCCAATTTGCCGGGGACAACCGATGCACCGGAATCGCCACCGCGGCGAACGCCGGCCCGTGTGTCGAGCAACAACTCGCCTTTCACGCTTTTCGATTTTGCCGAATGGCATTCGTAACAATGCTTGACCAGAACCGGGCGAATCTTCTTCTCGAAGAATTCGACCGCTTCGGGATTGGCGGCCGCTGGTTCTGCGACGGCAACCGTTGAGACCATGCAGGTCAGCAGGCCGATCATTGACACAAGTCGAGCCAGATGCAACATATCAGGCGGGTTTCCGTCGGGGGTGGGAAATCAGTCGGCGGGCGATGTATCAATCATCGCAAATCTATGGGGCGCTTTCAATTGCAGATCGTTTGTCGTGACACGGTTCGACGCCTCATGAAGCGGTTGAATCGCATGAATGCGGTCACTACGAACCTCCCAAGGTTCCTCACAGGCTTTTGAGGAATGCCAGAATCGCTTGTAATTCAGCGTCGTCGAGTGGTTGTTCGAGGCTGTGTTTGAAGCGGGTTAGCACGTCGCGGAGCGTTTTTGCGCGACCGTCGTGGAAGAACGGGGCACGTTGGCTGACGCCTAACAGCGAGGGCGGATTGAACTCCTTGTTACCCGATTTGTCGGCCAGGCCGACATCGTAGACTGCACCGGTGGTGTAGTTGGGGGCCGCGTGACAATCAACGCAGCCACGCTGCTGGAAGACAAGCCGACCGGCGGCGATTTGTTTTTGATCGACAGTTCCCCGCGCGACGGCGAGGCCGGGTGGCGGTTCGAGCGATTTGAGGTAGGCGGTCAAGTCGTTGACCGTTTGCTCGGTTGGCTTCTCTCCCTGCATGGTGACGGTAATTGACTTCGCGATTTGCTTTTCGAGCGAAACGGCCTTGCCGTTCCAGGCCCAGGGGTGTGTCTTCCCGGTTCCCAGTAACGAGGGAATGCGTTTCGGGTCGCCGAAATAATTGTCGCCGAAGTTGTCGTTGAGCAGGCCGTTGGTGTGGCCGTCGGTATGACAACTGTGGCAACTGTACCAACCATCAAGCGAGAGACTCGCGTCGAAGAATAACCGTTCGCCGCGCTCGGCCGGTGTCAATTTTGTTTGCGGGCCGAGCGAAATTGTTGCGGTGACCTTCAACGTTTTCAGATCGATTTGCGAAACGGAATCGTCGAACGTGTTGGCGACGTAGAGTGTTCGTTCGTCGGACGAAAGGCCCAGGGCCGTGGGACGCCGTCCGACTTTGCGGCGGACGAATGGTTCACGCGGACGGCGGCGAAGCGCGACTTCGTTCACACCGGAAAGTAACAGGGCGGCTTCCCCGCGCGAGGTGACGCGCATCGCGCCGGGGTCACCCGTTGCGCCGCTGGGGTGTCCGAGCGGATAGAGGCTGCCATCGGGTGGATTGCCGACGTTGATTGACGTGAGAAGTTGATCGAGCGGAATCGAGCGCACGAAGTTTTTCATCACGCCGCCCCAGAAGACGTTTTCGTGCGTCGTCGTGCTGTTGCCGTTGAGCGATTGATGTGTGACGTGCAGTTCCCTCCCACCGTGACCAAACGCCAGCCCGCGAATGTTGTGGCCGGCGAGGGTTGGCTGCGATATCGGTTTGCCGTTCGCCGCGTCGATGACGACCATGTTTCCGCCGAAGGCATCGGCGACAATGAGCCGCTTGTTGTCCGCAAGGAATTTCGATAGCCGAGGGGCAAAACGCATGTCGAGCGCCTGGCGCAGGGTTAGTTTGGGGAGCGATGGCTCCTTCGCTTGCGCTTCAGGCTTGGATTCTGTCACGTCGATTAGCGTGACTCGTCGCGACCACAGCGACGTGACCGCACACAATTTACCGTCGGCCGAGAGTTGCAATTGAACGGGGGAATGCGGGACATCCAGCCGCTGCACGACGCGCAATTTGGAACCGGCTGTTTGCAGCAGGATCAGTTGATGTCGGTCATCATCGAGTGCCAACAGGCAATTCGCTTTTGGCAACGCGATCATTTCGGACAGACGGTTGGCGACGACCGTTTCGCTTACGACGGTTTTCGTGTCGAGGTTGAAGATCGAAATGCTGCCACTCGTGCGGTTGGCGACGAACGCACGGTCATCGCCAACGACGAGCGCAACCGGCCGCCGCAATTGGGCGGATGGCGCGAATGAGGAATCCGCTGCCTTGGTGATGTTGCTCAATGTGATGAGCAACACAAAGGCCGCAAGTAGAGAATTTGTTGGTCGCAAACGCACGTCGATCTCCCAGAAGAGGCACGTGCTGTATTCTAGCCGATGGAACGAGATAAGGGAGCGCTGCTCTGCGGCTCGCGGCCAATTAGTTGGGTTACTTCTTTTTTTTTCTTCTTCTTCTTTGGTTTCTCGATGTCAGGCTCTCGTTCATCTATTTCCGGCAGCCGCCACAGGCGGATTGTGCAATCGTCGCCGTACGAGGCGGCGAAGCGGCCATCGGGCGAGATCGCCAGACGGGTCACTTTTTTTGTGTGGCCCTCAAATCGTTTCAGCTCTGTTCCCGTTTCGAGATTCCACATCCGAATGGAATAATCCGGTTGCGCGCTTCGAATTGCTGGATTCTTGCGCACGCCGCCGCCGGTCAGGCCGAAGCGGTTGTCGGCCGAAATCGCTGCCGAGTGAACCGAGCTGGTATGCCCTTTCAACCAACGGATTTCCTTGACCTCAACCAGATCGCAAAGTACTGCCAGACCTTCCACTCCGACTGCAAGTCCCAGTTGACCATCGGGAGAGATCGCCGTGGCAAATGCAATCTCACCGGCGCCAAACTCTCTCCCCGGCAAACTCGCTATCCTGCGGGAGAATCGCCCAGGGGAATTTAAATCCCAGACCAGTCTTGCGCCCCTACCTCCGACAACGAAGGCACGATTGCCTCTCCGTGCCAATTCCACCTCAGCAACCGAGTTTATCCGCCGTTTGCTCAGCATGCCGATGGATTCGTCAGTCTCAAGATCCCACCAGTGGTAGTCAGTCTTTCGCTCGAATAAAGCTTGGAACCCATTCGGCGTTGCGGCGACGCGGGTGAATCTGACGCGCGGGGGTGGGACCAATTGGAACGTGACGGCGGCCAGTTTTTTGCCATCCTCGAAGTTCCAGATGCGAGCACGAAATTTGTCTACTGCTGCTAACCGTTTTCCATCGGCGGAAACCGCTAATCGGCACGAGTGCGTCAGACCGGTGAATCCGCGCGGCAGCCGCCGCGTTCCCGTTTCGAGATCCCACTTCAAGACAGCCCCATCACTATGCCCTGAAACGAGCGTGCGGCCATCCGACGAAAACACGAGATCGGTGACGGCGGAATCATGCTGCCAAATCTGCAAGCACTGCCCGGCCTGACGAGAATCCACGACCGGCTTGGGAATCGCTTGCGGATCGGTCCGGATTTCCGGATCGGCAATCAGCAACTGATTGAACGATGAAATGCCTCCGCTTTCGACTTCGATTCGTAACTCGGTGAATCCGTCAACCTTGGCGACAATCTGTTTTGCATCGGCGGTCCCCAGCAGTTCTTTCGACTGATGAATCAACGAACCATCGGCATAAACGCGCAGCCCGGCACGTCCACTCGGATCGATGAGAGCCACGGTCGCACGAAAACCGTCGACGGGTTGGTTGAAGCGATAGACGATTTCTGCCGGATATTTGCTGTCCGGGTAAATGACGATCCATTTCTCGTTGCGACTATGCTGTTCGATGTGGGCGTTGATGGCCGCGTAGCGTACAACATCAACATTAGCCCGCATTCCCCAGATGACTTCCTTAGCTTTGGCACAAGATTTGCGCAGTGCCCCTGCAAAACAAGGGTATTCTGCCAATTCATGCCATGCGAACCAGGGAACCCGATGGGTGATGCT
>Ga0209089_10004862_pt1 | contig 11118 bp, 16 predicted proteins | sample ArcticOcean_MG_C_FD_187431 | JGI IMG/M metagenome (GOLD analysis project Ga0209089, IMG submission 187431) | Marine microbial communities from western Arctic Ocean - ArcticOcean_MG_CB2_150 (SPAdes) (version 2) | ecosystem: Environmental > Aquatic > Marine > Oceanic | place: Arctic Ocean: Canada...
ATATCTAGATCAAGAGAAGTCACTCCATCTTTATTACTGACAATAAAATAGATTACATCAGACTCATTAAGCGCATTGAGTACTTGAGCATGTATCCCAGAATCAATTACTGATTCTTCGTGAGTCATGCCGCCAGTATCAACGATTGTGCAATGAATATCATCATCAAGCTCGATATTTACATATTGACGATCACGCGTTAAGCCTTCAAAATCAGAAACAAGCGCCTGACGAGACTTGCTAAGACGATTAAATAGTGTCGACTTGCCTACATTAGGCCTGCCAACCAATGAGATGATGGGGTAGCTCACAATTTTCTAAGAAATTTTATATTAATTCAGATCGTCTAACTTAATCTGAATTAGTTGGGTAAGACTTGAGTTTGCAGTAACATTTTCGATTGCAAGGATATAGTATTTTTTAGCCTCATCTTTGTTGTTAAGATCTAAATAAATATCACCAGTAAGATTATAAAATAAACCAGAAAATCCTTCTCCAGCATCAACATCAAGAACTGCAAGTGCTTCATTATGTTCACCAAGCTGCAAGTGAAGAGAAGCGGATCTTAAAATAGCAGTTGAAGCTATAACAGTATTCTCGCGATTTATTAATGGCTTAAGAGAGTCAAGTGCAAGAGCATAATTACCAGCTTCAAATAAATATTTAGCCATTAAGAACGTTGCTTGATCAGCGTAACTGCTGGAAGAGTGGTCCTTAATAAGCTTATCGTAAGCCCCAATATTAGTGGAGTCTGAAGCGTAGCTTAAATATAAAGTTCTAGCATTCAAAGCTTGACTATCTTGATAATCACCATATGAATTCCAGCCAAATACTCCTGCAAGACCAAGAACCGCTCCACCAATAATTTGCTTGCCGTTACTATTCCACCATTTTTTAATTTTGTCGACTTGTTCTTCTTCCGTGTCGCTAATTTCTATAAAATTTTTCATAATATCTCCTGAAGATGCTGAATGATACCCTCAAGCTCAATCGATTGCTGGACTCCTTGGCCTTTTAAGGGCTTAATACTCAACTGATTGTTTGATAACTCTTCCTCTCCAAGAATTAAAGCAAAGTCAGCATTAGATTTATCTGCTTTTTTCATTTGGCTTTTTAAGCTCCCCATGCTTATGTCATTACTAAGTGTAATATTTGGAAGCACCTGGAGAATTTTTTTGGACAGCTTCATTGACTCAATCTGCGCCTGATCGCCCAATGCAACAAAATAGAGTTGACACCTCTTTTTAACAAGCTGACTGTTTTTGTCTTGAATTAGAAGAGCTATTCTCTCTAAACCCATTGCAAAGCCAATTGCTGGGGTAGGGTTGCCACCCATTTTTTCAACTAAACCATCATATCTGCCACCACCACAAATAGTGCCTTGCGACCCTAAATCATTTGAAATCCACTCAAATACAGTTTGATTATAGTAGTCTAAGCCTCTTACAAGTTTTGGATTAATCTCATAAGGAATATCTAGATTATCTAAATAGGTTTTTAAAATAGTAAAATGCTCTTTAGATTCATCGTCTAAATGATCAATCATTTTGGGAGCATTAGAAATTAATAACTCAAGGTCTTTATTTTTACTATCCAATATTCTTAAAGGATTTGTTTTTAATCGACGCAAACTATCTTCATCAAGTTGGCTTATATTTTCACTAAAAAAGGTAGTAAGAATATCTCGATAAGAGTCTCGACTTTCCTTTGAACCCAATGAATTAATTTCTAATCTTGCGTTGATTCCAAGAGCCTTCCAGAGTGAGTCTGTAATAGATATTAATTCAGCATCAATTTTGGCATCAGAAGCGCCAAAAACTTCTGCCCCTACTTGATGGAATTGTCGGTATCTTCCCTTTTGAGGCCTTTCATGCCTAAACATTGGGCCATTATAAAAAACCTTTTGTATTCCTTCGCGCGGCAAATTATGCTCAATCATCATTCTAACTACGCTAGCTGTGCCTTCAGGCCTTAAAGTTAAAGAGTTACCATTGTTGTCTTCCCATGTGTACATCTCTTTTTCTACAATATCTGTCACTTCTCCAATTGCACGAGAAAAAGTCTCTGTACTTTCAACAATTGGAGTACGGCAATATTTATAGCCGTAAGAGATAAGGAGATTACTAATAGTTTCATCCAAAGAACTCCAAAGGGAAGAGTCTGCTGGTAGCAGATCATTCATTCCTCGAATGGCTTGAATTTTATTTGACATCAGTAAACTTTAAATAATAATAATATGTATTTTACCAATTAAATCTCATCGAGAGTTTAAGCAATAATTAAGTTCTATTAAAAATGCTATAAATTTTTGATTCCACTCGGGACATGGCCAGTAGGAACGTACTGAGATGCTGAGTCACAATGCTGCTGCTGATCATCAAAAAAAATATCTGCTCCAAACTCTCTTAGAAAGACGCCTTTTTCAAGCCCGCCAAGAAAAAATGACTCATCTATACGTATCCCCCATTCTCTCATGGTGTGAATAACTCTTTTATGTGCTGGGGCCGATCTTGCAGTAACTAATGCAGTTCTTATAGGATTATTTTCTTCAGGAAATGTTGATTGAATTTTTTGTAAAGAGACCAGAAAAGATTTAAATGGGCCGGCTTTTAGTTTAATTTTTTCAGACAGGACTTCGTTTTCATGAAATGCTTCAAGACCCTTCTCTTGAAATATTTTTTCTGATTCATCCGAAAAAATAACAGCATCCCCGTCAAAGGCAATTCTGAGTTGTGAAGGATGACTATGGTTTGATTTTGACTCAATGATTGATGCGGCTGCATAGCCTGATTTTAAAGCTTTTTGAACATCATTATAGTTACTAGACAGAAACAAGTCCGCTTCAAAGGCGCCGACAAAAGGGTGGGTGCTTTCTCCACGAGTAAACGCAGCTCTTGAAATATTTAAACCATAATGCTCAATTGAGTTAAAAATTCTTAGGCCAGTATCTGCACTATTTCTTGAAAGCAAGATGACATCAATTGGAGTTTTTTTGCTGTTTAATTTAAGTAATTTTTTGACCAAAGTAAACCCTACACCTGGTTCAAGAACTGCTTGCTCATTTTCTTGTTGGTGTTTGGCGTAAGCCTCAATACCTTCATCTTTAAATATTTGATGGGAGTGATCAAGATTAAACAATGCTCTTGAGGAGATTGCAATGACTAATTTTGTGCTTTCAGTTTTTATTTGCTTTTTGACCATTCTGCTCCATTGTACCTATCCAAACAATAATCTAGCCACCTTAGCATGAAGAGGTTAAGCTCTAATTGAAAGGCTAAATCACTGCAGTCATTAATTAGAGGATGAGAGTCATTGATTCTTGTTTCTTTGCAAATTGAGGTAACCTCTAAGAGTCTTGCGTCAAAATAAATTTTGAAACAAATATCTGGCCGATTAATAATTTTCTCTTGAGATTCAATCTTGTGAGTCAGTGTATATGTTCCTGTATAAGGGGCTTTATCATGGCAAAGTAAAAACAGGTCATTAGATGGTTTTTTTATTCCAACAAAGTCATCCTTAATAGATGGAAGAAGCGGTATAAGCCTTGAAATTTTTTTAAAGTTAAGCTCAAAAATATCAGCTATATTTGAGTAAGTTACTTTTTTTTGGTTATAAATTAATTTATTTAGTATTTGATCGTTTGTCATAGCCATACTGTTTCACAATTAATTTCGCCTTCATCACTCAAATTGTAGTGGTTATAACCAATCATTTCTGGACCATTAAATTGAAGAGTAGTCGATGGACATGAAAAGAGCTTTACATCGTTTCTGATAAACTCAGAGCCTTGATGAGCGTGGCCCCAAATAACTGCTTTGATGCTACTAAACTGGTCAATGGTATTAAAAAAATCATCTGGATTTTCTAAGGATTTTTGATCATCCCAATTACTTTCCATTGAAATTGGAGGGTGATGAAGGCAAAGCACAATAAACTTTTTAGTTGAAGATAGAATTTTTTCCGTTAAAAGTTTAAGTTCATCTTTTCTCAAGAAACCACTAGTCTTGTTATCTTGAACAGAGTCAATTGAAATTATTTCCCAATCTGCAATTGTAAGTTTTGTTAAATAATTTTGACTGAATGCTGAAGATAAATTTGACTTGTTGTCGTGGTTTCCAGCAACAATAGCAAGGTTAGCGCTGATTGGTTCGATTATTTCTTTAAATATTGCGTAGGATGATGAAGACCCATTATGAGTCAAGTCACCACTAATTATTAGTGCATCATAATTTCTGCTAGTAATGCTTTTAACTATAGAGCTTAGATTTTTTTTAGAATCAGCACCCCACACAATTTTTTCATCATCAATGTGACTATCGCTGATTTGAATAAAGGAGTTGGCCATGGAAGCTATATTGGGAAGTTTATTTTTATGGAAGCTTTAGAAGTCACCTTGATCAAAATTTGACATGTTTTTAACATACGACGCATCCATTTGATCATCACTAACGCCCTGAAATCTATCTTCAAAAGCTAAATCTTCAAATTTAGAATATTGCCCTACGAAGGCTAGTTTTATATTACCAGTTGCTCCATTTCTATGCTTGGCAATTCTTAAGTCAGCCTTTCCTACTTCTTCTGGGTTGGTGTAGGAGTCGTCATGATAAACTTCATCACGATATATAAATCCAATAATATCAGCATCTTGCTCAATTGAGCCAGATTCACGTAAATCGGCCATTTGAGGTATTCTTCCTTTTCCAGTTTTTGAGCGAGACTCTACGCCTCGATTAAGCTGAGAGAGGGCAATCACTGGGACATTAATTTCCTTAGCGAGTGCTTTTAATGAGCGTGAAATTTCTGAGATCTCTTGAACTCTATTTTCTGATTTTCCATGCACAGTCATTAATTGTAAGTAATCTACCATTATCAAACCAAGGTCAGGATATTTTCTTTTAAGTCTTCTACATTTTGCGCGTATTTCAGTTGGAGTGATTGAGGGTGTTTCGTCGATCAAAATTGTATTTTCTTCAAAAGCTCTTACTGCGTGATTAAAGCTATTCCAGTCAATTTCAGACATGTCTCCATCACGTAATTTACTTGAATCTATGCGCCCAAATGATGAAATCATTCTTATCACTAATTGCTCTGTAGGCATCTCAAGACTAAAAACTGCAACAGGCGTTGAATTATGAATTGCTACATGCTCTACAATATTCATTGATAAAGCTGTTTTACCCATACTTGGCCTTCCTGCGATAATTATTAGATCGCCATTTTGAAGTCCTGATGTTAATTTATCCAATTCAGAAAACCCAGTCTCAGTTCCTTTAAAGCCTTTCTTTTCTTGCATTTCATGAACGCGATTGACAACATCTTTGATAATGTCTTTTACATTTGTAATTTCTTGCTTATTGCGACTGACTTGTTCTGCAATTTCAAAGATTTTTCTTTCAGATAAGTCTAGTAAATTGTTAACTTCAATATCTTTTGGATGGAAAGCAGTATCAGCCAGTTCTCTTCCAATCTTGATTAGTTGCCTAAAGATTGAAAGCTCTCTTACATGCTTTGCATAAGCATCAATATTCGAGACACTTGGCGTGTTTTCCGCAATTTGAGCAAGATAGGCAAATCCTCCAATAGACTCCTCGTCGTGTGTCTTGATAACCTGCTCTTTGACGGTAAGTATGTCTGCGGGCTTGTCGTGCTCAAGAAGGATCACTATTGCATCATAAATGATGCGGTGAGAGGCTTGATAGAAATCATCAGAACTAATTATGTTAACAACGTTATCCCAAGAATCATTGTGCAATAATAGACCGCCGAGAACTGACTGCTCAGAGTCAATTGAATTTGGTGGTATTTTTGGGTTTTCAATATCCATTAGTGCATTTTAGAAAAATAAAAAGCCCTCAAAAAGGGCTTTTTATTTTAACTTACTTATGTGATTTGAATTAACTTATTCTGCTTCAGTTGAAGCTATAACTATTATTTTAACCGTTACAACAACTTCTGCATAGAGAGAAACTGTCACTTCATATTCACCTGTGTTTCTTATAGCTTCAGACATATTAATGTCTCTTTTTTCAACTTCAAAACCTTGTGCAAGAAGGTTTTCAGCAATATCAGCAGGACTAACAGAGCCATAAAGTTTTCCTTCTTCGCCTGCATTTGCTGTAATTGTACATACAACATCTGACATTGCAGTTTCTTTTGATTGTGCGTCTGTCATGGCTGCAAGTTCTTTAGCTTCAAGATCTGCACGTATTGTTTCAAAAGTAGCCATATTAGCCTTGTTGGCAGGCTTAGCTTTCCCTTGAGGAATTAAATAGTTTCGAGCATAGCCAGATTTAACGTTTGCAATATCACCAAGGCTACCTAATTTTTCATTTTTTTCTAATAAAATTACTTTCATGAGGCCTCCTATTTTTTGTGTTTATCAGTATATGGAATTAACGCTAAGAACCTTGCTCGTTTAATCGCAGTAGTTAGCTGTCTTTGAAATCTAGCTGTTGTACCAGTTATTCTTGATGGAGTGATTTTTCCACTCTCGTCAATGTTTCTGAGCAAAGTTTCGACATCTTTATAATCGATCTCCTTAACACCGGCTTTTGTAAAACGACAAAAGCGGTTGATAGGGATTTGAAATTTACGTCTTTTAGTTACTTGTTTTTTAGCCATTACAATCTCCTATTTCTTGTCAGCAACACGATCTTTGGTTTTATCTTTACCATGATCTTTATCTTTATCAGATTCTGTAACCATAATTGATGGATCAGTGATAGCCACTTTCTTAGAGATTATTAAGTTTCTAAGTATGGCGTCATTGAATCGGAAGTTATAGTTCAATTTATCGAGAGTATCTTTGTCACACTCAATATTCATCATTAAATAATGTGCTTTATAGATTTTATCGATTGGATAGGCGAGGTGTTTACGACCCCAGTCTTCATCTCTGTGAACCATGCCACCACCTGAAGTGATTAGTTCTTTGTATTTTTCAATCATTGTCGTTACCTGAGAGCTTTGATCAGGATGGACAATGAGAGTTATTTCATAATGTCTCATTAACATCTCCTTACGGTTAAAAAAAGCTTGCCAACTAGTGCTGATCAAGCAAGGAAGGGGGTATTTTATACTACTTAATCTATATTTATCAATTATTTGCTCTTCTTGTCGTATTATGTATACATTGAGATAAACTGTTTAAATAAACACTATTTTATAATTTGTTACATGGCAACTAAACTTGAAGTTTGTATTGATAACTTAGCTGGGCTTGAGGCATGCATCGAGGGTAATGCAGACAGGATAGAGCTTTGCAGCTCACTTAACCATGGTGGCCTAACTCCAACAGTTGAATTAATGAAACAAGCATCAGAATCTAAAATACCTTTGCGTATTATGGTTCGCCCAAAAAGTGCTAATTTTCATTATTCACCTTCAGATGTAAATCAAATGAAAAAAGATATTGATATGGCCCACTCCTTTGGCTTTGAGGGCGTTGTTTTTGGAGCCACATCAACCAATGGATGTATTGATCAAGCTATTCTAGAGAAGCTTGTCGAGCATGCATCTGGATTAAAAAAAACTTTACACAGGGCTATTGATACTATATCGAAGCCAGTTAGTGCAGTTGAGATTGCAACTGATTTAGGCTTTGATTGTATCTTGTCCTCTGGAGGCGCTAAAACCGCTAATGATGGTTTGTCAGTCCTCAAAGAAATGCATATCAAGGCTTTGGGTAAAATCGAAATAATGCCCGGCTCAGGTATTAACCCAGAAAATGCTCAAAAAATTGCCTTGAGCTCTAACTTTAACTGGATTCATTCTTCTTGCTCTGGCATATTTGAAAACAGTTCTTTTACTGACTCTAATAAAATTATAAGTATAAAAAATGAAATTAATTACTAGTTCATGGATTAAACGAATACTTTTATTATGTATTTTTATTTTTATATCATATGCTTGGTATTTGAATAGCTTAGTGAAAGCTGAATTTTCCTCAGACATTGGATCAATGGAAGATGTTATTCAGGTCCAATACTCTTTTGATGAGTACCCTAAAGATTTAGTAAATATGCTTTTATTGGTTGAGGATCAATCATTTTTCAATCATAGCGGGGTTGATTTTAAGGAAATATTAAGAGTTTTATACGGCTATTTATTTGATGAAAAAGAGCTTAGAGGTGCTAGTACAATATCCCAGCAGTTAATTAAAAACTCATTACTCTCAAGAGACAAAACATTATCAAGAAAAGTAGAGGAGGCTCTAATGGCAATCATACTGGAGCTGTCATATGATAAAAAATTTATTCTTGAGAGATATATGAATACGGTATATTTAGCCCAACAAGGATCTACTGCTTTTCATGGCTTTGCTAGCGGAAGTTTGCACTACTTTGAAAAGGATGTAAGTAGTTTAAATTTGAGGGAAATGGCTACGCTTGTTGCTTTGCTTAAAGGTCCTTCTTATTTCAATCCTGCTAATTTTCCTGACCGCCTTAAAAAGCGTGTTGAAATGATTTTGTCGATGCATAAAAACTATAAAAGAATAATTTGATGAATATACTTGCTATTGATACATGTACAGAGGTTGCATCTGTTACTTTATATTCTTCTGGTGTTAGGACGAGCAGAGTGCTAACTAATATTGAAAAAAGTTCTGGCCACATTCTGAAGCTTTGTGATGAGGTTTTTAATGAGTCAGGAAAAAAATTAAATGACGTTGATGTGATTGCATATTCAAAAGGTCCCGGCGCTTTTACAGGCGTTAGAATGTGTATTGGAGTTGTGCAGGGGCTTTCGCTTTCTTGCAACATTCCTACCATCGGTTTTTCAACGCTTGAATTGTTAGGATTTAGAGCATCTAAAATGCTTAAAGCAGAGAAAATTGCTGTTGCGCTTGATGCAAGAATGGGAGAAGTTTACTGGGCAGTTTATGATCATGGAGTCCTTAGTAAGATGAAAATTTGTAGTCCTGAAGATGTTGATAATTTAGGCGCTGATTTTGTAGGAGTTGGAACGGGATGGGGTGCTCATAACGATAAACTACATACAGCCACTAATATCAAGATCACTGACCTTACTATTTACCCTGAATCATCTGAATTAGTAGATTTATCTCTTCTGGCAATTGAGTCGGGGGAAAGTCCAACATTTGATCTCCCTCAACCAATATATTTACGAAACAACGTCGCTCAAAAATCATTAAAATAAAATCTTTTTTTTATAACTTTTTTTAGTTATGTGGAAATGGATTCAAAGGCAGTCGTCTCCTAAAATTTTTTACCAAACTTGCACTAATCTAACCCCTTGGTTTTTTTGGCCTTTTATTGGTTTTTTATTAGTAGGCTTATACTGGGCTCTTATTGTTTCTCCTGCTGATTATCAACAAGGGGATGGCTACAGAATTATTTTTGTTCATGTGCCTAGCGCTATTTTGTCAATGATGGTTTATGCAGTGATGGCCATTGCTGGCGGCATTGGACTCATCTGGCAAATCAAAATGGCTGAAGTTGTCGCTAAGGTTTCCGCCCCTATTGGAGCTGCCTTTACAATTATTGCCCTGGTTTCAGGGGCTGTTTGGGGAAAGCCGATGTGGGGGGCTTGGTGGGTTTGGGATGCGCGACTAACATCAGAGCTTATTTTATTGTTTTTATATCTAGCTTACATGTCACTCAATAATGCATTTGATAATCCAAAAACAGCAGCTAAGGCAAGCTCAATTTTGGCAATAGTTGGATTGGTAAATTTACCTATTATTCATTACTCAGTTAAATGGTGGAACACGCTTCATCAAGGTTACTCAGTTGGTACAGGTGGACTAAAAGATCCCGACATGCAAATTGCTCTTGCGCTAATGTTTGTGGCATCTATTTTTCTGTATGCTTTATTGGTGGTTATTAAGGCTAAGACTGAGGTTTTAATTCGTGAGCAAAATTCTCGCTGGGTTAAAGATGAAGTGAGCGGGGCAATCTTATGACAATGGTAGAGTATTTTTCTTTTCTTCCATATGGTAAATATGCATTTTATGTATGGCTAGCATATGGAGTTTCTGCAATAACAGTTATAACGCTTTTTGTAAGTGCCAAAAGGAATCATAAAAAAGCCATAATGAGTCTTAAAAATAAGTATTCAAGAAGCTAATGACTAGAAGGCAAAACCGAATGCTGCTTGTTGCGCTCCTTGTGTTAGGAGTATTTTCAGCTGGCTATTTAGGTATCAAAGCGTTTAATGAAAATCTATTATATTTCTATACGCCAACAGATGTTGCCAACGGCAAAGCTCCAGTTGGAAAAAGCTTTAGAGTGGGCGGACTGGTTGAAAAAGATAGTGTTAAGAGGCAAGATATGATAGTAAGCTTTGTGGTGACAGATAATAATGAATCAGTTGAGGTAAATTTTGAAGGGATTTTGCCGGATCTTTTTAGAGAAGGTCAAGGCATTGTTGCAACTGGCTCAGTGCTAACTAATTGTGTGAGGTGGACTTGCAAGACCTATTTTCTAGCAACTGAAGTTTTAGCTAAACATGATGAAAATTATATGCCGCCTGAGGTTGCTGCGGCATTAAAAATTACGGCAGAAGAAGAATGAAAAAATTAATTCCATTAATTATATTTGTTGTTATTGCAGCATTTCTGTTTTTAAGTCTAAATTCAAATAAAGGTGAATTGCCTTCTCCACTCTTAGGAAAAATGTTCCCTGCCATTGAAGGTAAAGATTTTTATACTGACGACACCGTTAAAGTTGCGGATCTTCTTGATAATAAAATGACCTTAGTCAATGTTTGGGCGTCATGGTGCACTACCTGTCGAAAGGAGCATCAAATGATTATGAATATAGCTAAAAATACAGATTTGCAAATAATAGGCATTGATTACAAAGATACTCGAGAAAATGGTGCAAAGTATTTAGAAATTATGGGAAATCCTTTTGATGAAATTTTGTTTGATCCAGATGGCAAGATTGGAATGGATTTGGGGGTTTATGCGACGCCAGAGACTTTTTTAGTGGATAAAAAAGGAATGATTCTATATAAGCATATCGGTGAAATTGATCAAAATGTCTGGGATAAAAAATTTGTAGTTCATCTTAACCCTGTTGAAAGTTAAAGTATTTTTATTAAAATTGCATATTATGCAATAATTTTTTTTTAATTTTTTATTGGATTTGGCTT
>Ga0209089_10004863_pt1 | contig 11112 bp, 8 predicted proteins | sample ArcticOcean_MG_C_FD_187431 | JGI IMG/M metagenome (GOLD analysis project Ga0209089, IMG submission 187431) | Marine microbial communities from western Arctic Ocean - ArcticOcean_MG_CB2_150 (SPAdes) (version 2) | ecosystem: Environmental > Aquatic > Marine > Oceanic | place: Arctic Ocean: Canada...
ACTTTCGAAAAAGTTAAGGCTGTTTCTTCAACAGTTATTAAATCCATCGTTAAGGATGCGAAGGATGCTGGTAAGAATCCTGCTGATGTGATTAAGCATGATGCACCGCTGGGCAGAAAAGCAACTGGATTTGAATCCAAATTGCAAAAAGCCAATGATGTAAAGCTTATTAAGACTGCTGAAGGCTTAAGCTATGAAGCTGATGGGTTTGTAGGATTTGAAATCACCCTTACACACGGTGCTGATTTTGAAATCGATTTAACTAACTCTGCCTTTATTGCTGATTACAAAACAACTGGAAATACTACAAAAGTAATTGTAGTTAATCCTGAAACTGCTAATCTTTTCACCTCAACGGGTGACTATGAGATTGCTAATGTAATCGCCGGTACAAGTGGTGGTGCAGCTCTAAGTGCTGATATCGTATCTATACCAACTGTGTTTGGCTTAAATGATGCATATCCTAATCCATTCAACCCAACAACTTCTGTTGAGCTTGCAATGCCTCAAGATGGTTTTGTATCTGTAAAGGTATATAACCTCATGGGTCAGGTAGTTGCTACTCTACATGAAGGTAATCTCACGGCTAATAGCTATAGCTTTACCTGGGATGCGGCTGATGTGGCAAGTGGTATGTATCTTATGCAAGCTGAAGCTGCTGGTAATGTAGATGTTCAGAAAATCATGTTAATGAAATAAACTGGTTTTTTAAAATGTGAAAAAAGCCCCTGGTTATTTGCCAGGGGCTTTTTTTTACCCTAAATAATATAGAATTGAAATTAAAAGAAACAACCAGTTGAAATAGTATATTGTATAAAATTACCCAATATAAACTCTGATTATATTCATCGTAAATTTGAATGATGCATAATATAAAAAATATACTTAAAAACGCTTTTTATGTTGATACCCGTACATTAGCCCTGTTTCGCATTTATTTTGGTTATATTTGCCTTATTGATGTTCTGCGCCGCTATAGTATCATTGAGGTGTTTTATTCAGATGCAGGTATAAATTTCAGGCGGCAGGTCACCAGCAAGTATTCCATTAAATATTTTACCCTTCTGGATTATTTCCATAGTACAGCAGAAGTACAACTACTTTTTATCTTAACAGCTATATGTGCCTTTTTTCTAATTATAGGCTTTTATACAAGATTTTTCCAATTTCTAACAGCAGTTGGTCTTATAAGTATTCATAATGCGGCAGTTATCCTGGAAAACGGTGGAGATATGGTCTTTAACAATTATCTGATATGGGCATTGTTTTTACCCTTGGGAACCTCCTGGAGCATTGATTCAATGCGAAAAAGTCTTAAAAAATATCCAGAACATGATTCCAATGATCTAAATCATCCTTTTAAGCATAAATCAACACGGATATTCCATTTTGCCTATATTGCCTGTATTGTACAGTTAGCAATGATATACTTTTACAATAACATAAATAAAACAGGTGCAATGTGGGTAGACGACTTTACAGCTCTGCATTATATGTATCAATTGGAAACATTTTTAACTGCTACAGGTGAATTTATTGCATCTATTATTCCAATAGGGGGAATCAAGTTTCTAACTCAGATGACAAGGTGGCTTGAGATGTGTGCACCCATTGCCATATTAAGTCCACTATTTCAGCCCTGGCTAAGGAGAGTGGTGTTAATATTGTTTATACCATTTCATTTTATGATATTGATTTCAGTCAATATTGGACTTTTTAGTGAAGTTATGTTTGCCGCGCTCATTTTACTTTTATCAAAACAGGATATAGATTATTTAAAGGGACTGTTATCTCGCTTTTTCACAAGAAAATATACGGTATTCTATGATAGGGACTGTGGTTTCTGTCATCTTACCGCCCGTGTACTTAAAAGAATGGATCTGTTTGCACGTCTGAAATGGGCAGACCGTTTAATTGAAGGAGATAAACCTCAAAATGTAGATAAACTACTTGAAAGCACCATTGTGGTTTTGGATTCTGAGACAGGTGAAATATGGACGCGTCATATAGGTTTTTCAAAGATACTTTCAGCCATTCCCATGGGCTTTCTTATTTCTTGGATTTTACGAATTCCAATACTTGAAAAACTTTTTGGATATATTTATGATTTGGTGTCTAATAATCGTACATATATAAGCAGATCGATTGGGCTACCTGCCTGCGGAATTGACTCAGTAGAAGATACAAACTCAGTAAAAAAAGAAGATTATATATTCTTTAGCAAAGGGCGGAAGCTTATATGGGGGATATCAAATATTGCGGTGTTATCACTATTAGTTGGTGCTGTTGATTATTCTGTTAAAGTAAATGATGTTTTTGATGATGTGTCCTCAAAAAAAGAGAAGGGAATAAAAAAATCATTTCAACCTCCAAGCATGCATGGGCCACGCCGTATGATGAAACGAGTGCTATTATATCCCCGTATGTATCAGAAATGGAATATGTTTTCTCCAAAGGTGATAACCTATGAGAATTGGCTTATGGCAGATATTACATTTGAAAATGGAGAAACACTGTCACTCTTTAGGGGTAGTGATGACATTGAAAATAGGTTTAAGAGAGAATATTTTACTCCATATAATAATCAATTCTGGAGAAAATTGTTTGGTCGTCTTGGGAAAACCAGCCATGAGAAATATATTCCTAAATTTAAGAAATGGCTGATGGAAACTACGTATTTCTCTGAATATGCAAACCGTAAAGTAATGGATGTAAAACTTTGGAAGTTAAGTGAAAAATCATTAGATCCAGATGATCCTGTTGATAAACGGCCAAAGGTAAGCAAAAGAGAATTAAAAAAGAAAGATCACAGGGCTCGGAAAAGTAGAAAAAGCAGCCCGAAAAAAAATCAGAAAAAACAACTCTATAAGAAACCAAAGATCAAGTAATTTCCATTTTCATCATAAATTTATAGGCAGCCTCATATTCATTGGGGATTTCACCATCCAGTATGGCTTCCTCAATTGCTTTTTTAATCTGCCCAACTTGCCTACCGGGCTTTAATTTAAATGTTTTCATAATTTCTTCACCCCGAACCGGTGATTGAAATGCTTTCATTTCATCCCTGAGCTTCACATCCTGCATTAGGTGTTCTACTTTTTCAAAATTCCCCATATATTTACTGACTTTTTTTGGATTCTTAGTGGTAATATCTGCTCGGCACAGAATCATGAGGTCATCTACATATTCTCCTGCTTCTGCCATGACCCTTCGGATAGCGCTATCAGTTATTTCTTTTTTTGCTAATGCTATGGGTCGAAGGTGTAGTTTGGTAAGTAGCATGAGATAGTCCCGTAAATGATTTGATAGCTTCATTCGTTTGGCAACTTTTTTTAACATTCGCCTTCCTATTTCATCATGACCATGGAACGTCCAACCCTTTTTCTGATCAAATTGTTTGGTAGGAGGCTTGGCAATATCATGCACCAATGCGGCAAAGCGGATTTCCATTTTATCAGAAAGCTTCGCAGCATTATCAACTACCTGAAGGGTGTGAATAAAAACATCTTTATGTCCCATTCCGTTTATAGTTTCAACTCCGGACATAATATCCATTTCGGGGAAAACATGAGCAAGAAGTCCTGTTTCTTTCATGAGGTAAAAAGCAATACTTGGTTTTTCTGTTTTCAGAGCTTTAATTATTTCATCCCGAATTCGCTCCCACGAAATAATTTCAAGGCGATGAATATTACGTGATATGCTATCCAATGCTGTGGCTGCAACTTCATATTGTAATTGGGCTGCAAAGCGTACTGCCCGAAGCATTCTCAGGGGGTCATCCGAGAAGGTTTCATCAGGATCAAGAGGTGTGATTATGAGTCTCTTTTGTAAATCTTTTATTCCACCAAAGGGATCGTATAACTCTCCAAAATTAGAAGGCATCAATGAAGCTGCAATGGCATTAATGGTAAAATCTCTACGGGACATGTCTTCCTCAACAGTGGAAGAAGTAATCTCTGGTTTTCGGGAATCGGAATGGTATTTTTCTATTCGGGCAGTTGCCACTTCAATATTAACGTCGGGGTAGGGGATAAGTGCTGTACCAAATTTGTCATAATCTACAGTAACATTAACTTTCAATTCACGAGCCAACTTTTTGGCAAAGGCAACACCGTCTCCCTCCACCATAATATCGATGTCCTCACAGGACTTCCTTAAAAGTGTGTCCCGAACATATCCGCCTACAATATAAGTTGGTATGTTTTCCCTTTCCCCAAGTTTACCTGCTAAGGTGAGTATCTCCTCATGAGGATTATTTTCTCTTAATAATTGGCTAATACTACTCATACAGGGTTTAAAATTAGGAGTATTAAAATTTATCTGGGAAACAAAAATTACAAAATTTAATAAAAAAATTTACTGCCCAAAAATCCTGAAATGGACGTAATTTTTGCACCGGGCAGTTTCCCCAATTACTATTCAAAAATCACACAATGAGGTAAAATGCATAAAATTCCAGTTAAATATGTATTTGTATTTGGAGGTGTATTATCAGGTTTGGGTAAAGGAATTGTAGCTTCTTCTCTTGGGTTTTTACTAAAATCTAGGGGATTCAAGATTACTATCCACAAACTTGATCCATATCTGAATGTAGATCCTGGCACAATGAACCCCTACCAACATGGAGAAGTTTTCGTATTAGATGATGGCTCAGAAACCGATTTGGACTTGGGTCACTATGAACGATTTATTGATGAATCTCTCAGCAAAATAAATACTACCTCATCCGGGCGTATCTACTGGGATGTTCTGGAACGAGAGCGTCGGGGGGATTATTTGGGTGATACCATTCAGGTAATACCTCATATAACTGATGAGATTAAACGTCGAATTAAAGCCGTAAATTTTCGTAAAAAGTATGATGTGGTAATAACGGAGGTAGGAGGTACTGTTGGTGATATAGAAGGTCAACCCTTTTACGAGGCTATTCGACAATTTATTCTTGAAGTAGGAAAAGAAAATTCTTTAGTAATTCATACTACTTTACTGCCATTTATCAGTGCTGCTGGTGAAATGAAAACAAAACCTACCCAACATAGTGTTATGCGTCTTCGAGAAATTGGCTTGGAACCAAATGTGCTGGTTTGCCGAACAGAAGCGGACCATCATTTAACTCCTAAACTTAAGAAAAAGTTGGGATTATTTTGCAATGTTGAAACAGAGCATGTATTTGAATCTCCTGATGTTGAAACAATCTATGAAATTCCTCTGGTGTTGGATGAACAGAATTTTGATACTGCCATTATAAAAAGATTGGGACTCAAAAAATCGAATCATCAAGAAAGCCTTAACATGCTTGAAAGTTCAATTGGTCGGTTTAAAAATCCTAAAAATAGAGTGACTATAGCTCTTTGTGGTAAATACAATGGACTTCACGATGCATATAAAAGTATTATAGAGGCATTTATACATTCTGGAATAGAAAATGATACCGAAGTGAATGTGAAATGGGTTGACACCGAAAAATTGGAAAAGACTCAGGATGTAGAAGGAGCATTTAAAAATGTGGACGGCTTACTTATCCCAGGTGGGTTTGGAGATAGGGGAATTGAGGGAAAAATTCTGGTGTCAAAATATGCTCGTGAAAATGGAATTCCATTTTTTGGTATTTGTTTAGGACTCCAATGTGCAATAATTGATTTTGCCCGTCATGTATGTGGATGGAAAAATGCAAATAGTACAGAATTTATAAAAAAATGTAAATCTCCTGTTATTGATTTAATGCAGGGACAGCGGAGTGTAAAATCAAAAGGTGCTACTATGCGGTTAGGATCCTACCCTTGCAGAGTAAAAGGCAAAACTCGGGCCTATAAAGCCTATGGAAAACGCAATATCAATGAACGCCATCGCCATCGTTATGAAGTGAATAACAGATATCGTAATAAAATGGAAAAAATGGGTCTGATTGTAAGTGGTGAAAATCTGGACCTAAATTTAGTAGAAATGATTGAACTGAAAAACCATCCATGGTTTGTGGGAGTACAGTTTCATCCGGAATTAAAGAGTCGTATTGTAAATGTTCATCCTTTATTTCGTGATTTTATTGCAGCTGCAATTGAGAAAAATATTTAATAGAAAATAAGTGAAAGTTTTTAATTAGAAAAAAATCCCTAAAATTGAAATTTAGTATAATAGTTATTTTAATTCCCCTATTTATTGCCTGTTCCGGTAAAACCGAATTCGATGAGAGTGGGGCCTCAGAAGAATTGATGGAAAATGAAATATGGAATCCAATTATCATTCTTAGTCGAGAAGAAAATAAAATAGTAACCGCAAAGTCAGATAAATTATATAAAAAATCCAATGAAATGGCATTGTTAATTGGAAATGTTGAAGCTAATTTTTTTAATGAAGATGGAAATCATATGAGTATCCTGTATTCAGATTCTGCCCGGATCAATGAACAGAATAATAATCTTCATGCCAACGGAAATGTATTTGTAGTTTCAGATAGTGGATATACCCTTACTACCAGTGAAATTCTCTGGGATAATCGCTATCGAATGATTATTGCGGAAGATTCCGTTATGTTTACCACTACTGATGGGGATACACTCTATGGTGTTGGATTCGAATCAGATATGGATCTTGAGCGGTGGAAAATATCCAGACCATTTGGCATTGCACGGGATGGCATATAATATGATTTTATCAGACTCTGCAATATTATCCGGAAATAATCTTCGTAAATCCTATGGCAATAAAGAAATTGTAAAAGGAATCTCCATAAACGTTAAAAGGGGTGAAGTTGTAGGGTTACTGGGACCAAATGGAGCTGGCAAAACCACAACGTTTTATATGATAACCGGTATGATTCGCCCTGATAGTGGAGAAGTAAGATTAGACGAATCCAATATAACCAATTTTCCCATGTATAAAAGGGCGAGGGAAGGAATTGGCTATTTGGCTCAGGAACCCTCGGTATTTACTAAACTTTCCGTAGAAGATAATCTTAAATTAGTCCTGGAAATGACCTCCCTGAATAAAGATGAGCAATCTCAACGGTTGGAAAAACTATTGGATGATTTCTCAATTAGTCATATCCGAAAAAGTAAAGCCTACACTTTATCCGGTGGAGAGCGAAGGCGAACTGAAATTGCCAGAGCACTTGTTATGGAACCCAAATTTATATTGTTAGATGAGCCCTTTTCCGGTATTGACCCAATTGCAGTAGAAGATATTCAGCAAATTATATTTGATTTAAAATCCAGGAATATTGGAGTTCTCATTACGGATCATAATGTGAGGGAAACTCTAACCATAACGGATCGTGCCTATCTTTTATATGAAGGTGATATTCTTAAATCAGGGTCTGCCAGAGAACTCACCGATGATGAAGAAGCAAGGAGGCTTTACTTAGGCAGTAAATTTAAAATGGATTTCACCGATGCCTAAAATTTCTCAAAACCTTTCTCTAAAACAACAGTTATCTCCTCAACAAGTACTTCAGGCTAGCCTTCTCCAACTTAATTTACCACTTTTGGAACAGCGTATTCTTCAGGAATTGGAAATAAATCCTGCATTGGAAATGATGGAATTGCCTGACGAAGTGGAAAATGAGGAAATATTGGAGGAAAAATTGGAGTCTGAAGAGGAAATCGAATTTGATTGGGAAGAGCTGCTGGGTGTCAATGATGATTTTGAATATCCCAAGACACTGGATAAAAAAGAGGAGGAACGTGAAATACCCTTAATCTCTCAAGAAACAATGTCCGAATTGGTAATAAAACAAGTGCAAGATTGTAATGTAGATAATAAAAGCATTCGAATTGCTGAAGAGGTGTTAGGCAATCTGGATGAACAGGGCTACCTTACTATAGAGCCCCTGCTCATTTCAGACAGGATTCATGTAGAAGAGCAGGAAGTTTTGGATGTGATGCACCTTATTCAGAGATTAGATCCCCCTGGCTTGGCTTCCGTCAATATTCAGGATTGCCTTTTGGCTCAGGCAGAAGTTCGGGATGAGAATAATGAAGCTATTATTATTCTCCGGGATTATTTTGATGATTTTGTAAATCATCGTTATGAAAAAATATTGGATAGTATCGGATGCACTAAAGATGAGTTGAATGAAGCAATGGAGTTTATTGCTCGGTTAAATCCCAGCCCCCGAGATGATCATACACTGACAAAACAAAATATAGTTGTGCCGGATATTTCCGTTGAAAATAGGGATGGTAAATTTCATGTTGTGGTTCATGAGGGAACTTTGCCTGAAATTAGGGTAAGTAAGGCATATATAAATATGCTTAAAGATCACAAAGATGAAAAGGATGTGCAGATCTTTGTAAAAAAGAAATTGGAATCAGCAGCTTGGTTTGTTGATGCTGTTGAGCAAAGAAAAATGACTATCCAACGGGTAATGGAATCAATTATTAAACGTCAGCCTGATTATTTTGAAACAGAAAAGCGGAGTCTTCAGCCCATGATTTTAAAAGACATTGCAAATGATATCAATATGGATATTTCCACCGTAAGTCGAGTTACCAATGGGAAATATGTTCAACTTCCTTGGGAAATAAAAGAATTGAAAACTTTTTTTTCAGAGGGAATCAAGACGGTTTCAGGGAAAGATGTTTCTAATACACAGGTGAAAAATCGTCTGAGAGAAATTATTGATACTGAAGATAAACAGAATCCCATTGGGGATGAAGAATTAACTAATAGATTGAAGGATGAAGGCTATAAAATTGCCCGGCGTACCATCACCAAATATAGGGAACAGTTGAAATTCCCAACAGCAAGATTAAGGAGAAAAATATAATAATATGGAAACATTGAAAATAAGAAGTACAACTATTCTTGGAGTCCGTGTGGGTAGGAAAATTGCCTTAGGGGGAGATGGTCAGGTTACCATGGGAGATATGCAGATGAAATCCAAGGCTATAAAAGTGAGGAGTTTTTGTGATGGGAAGGTATTGGCAGGATTTGCAGGCGCTGTTGCCGATGCTATGGCTCTCTTTGAAAAATTTGAGGGAAAGTTGACCGAGGTTAATGGAAATCTTCAAAAAGCTGTGGTAGAAATGGCAAAAGAATGGCGAACGGATAAAATATTGAAAGACCTGGATGCATTATTGGCAATCATGGATCATAAATCAGCCTATCTATTATCAGGTTCGGGGGATGTTATTGAACCTGATGATTTGGTAATATCTATTGGCAGTGGTTCGGGTTATGCGGTTGCTTCAGCTCGATCATACCTCGATGCTGGTGAGAAGGATCCCGCGATAATTGTAAAAAAAGCATTAAAAATCACAGCAGATCTTTGTATTTACACAAATGATAATATAACTATTTTAGAAGCATGAAAGAATTAACACCCAGAAAAATTGTAATTGAGCTGGATAAATATATTGTTGGTCAGACCCAGGCGAAAAAATCGGTCGCCATTGCCCTCAGAAACAGATGGCGTCGTCAGCAAGTAGAGAAACCTTTACGAGATGAAATTAATCCCAATAATATAATTCTTATTGGGTCAACTGGGGTTGGGAAAACAGAAATTTCTAGACGATTAGCTACTCTGGTTAAGGCACCCTTTGTAAAGGTAGAAGCCTCAAAATTTACAGAAATTGGATATGTGGGCAGAGATGTAGAATCTATGGTGAGGGATTTAGTAGAAGTTTCCGTTAAACAGGTGAAAAATGAAAGAGAAAAAACCGTATTGGATCAAGCCAGAATTAATGCTGATGAACGGATTTTAGATTCCCTGTTTCCTAAAGGTGAATCTTCTTCTCCATCTGAGGAAGCTTTAAAACGGCAGGAGCGAACCCGAACAAAACTACGCAAGAAATTGATTGGTGGACAATATGAGGATAGAATAATAAAAATTAACATTAAATCATCACCAATGCCCTTTATGCAGGTTATGGGTCCTATCGGAATGGATGATATGACGGGGAATATTCAGGATATGTTATCCAATGTATTACCCCAGAAGGATAAAACACAAAGATTAAATGTAGAAGAGGCCAGAGAAGTTTTTATAAAAGAAGAAGCAGAAAAATTAATTGATATGGATGATGTGATAAAAGATGCACTAAATCGTTCTGAGCAAAATGGAATAATTTTTCTCGATGAAATTGATAAAATTGCTGGTGGTGATGGCTCTGGAGGACCGGATGTATCCCGGGAAGGAGTTCAGAGAGATATTCTACCAATTATAGAGGGCTGTACAGTAAGTACAAAATATGGTCAGGTTAAAACAGACCATGTGCTATTTATTGCTGCTGGAGCATTTCATGTAAGTAAGCCATCTGACCTTATCCCTGAGCTGCAAGGTAGGTTTCCTATTAGGGTTGAAATGAATAATCTTACAAAAGCAGATTTTGTAAAAATTCTTACTAAACCCAAAAATGCACTCATTATTCAATATATTGCCCTTCTTAATGCTGAAGGGGTTAAATTAGAATTTTTGAAAGATGCCATTCAGGAAATTGCAGCTATTGCAACTGAATTAAACGATAAAATGGAAAATATTGGTGCCAGAAGATTGCATACTGTGATGACCAGCCTGTTGGAGGACATCCTCTTTCAACTTCCGGATAAAAAAATTACACATATTAAATTAGATAAGGCTAAGGTGAAAGAAAAGCTATCTGATATTTCCGAAGATGAAGATTTAAGACGTTATATATTATAGAAATGCAAATGAAAAGAGATTTTTTACATATTACAGATTTTACAACAGAAGAAATTTGGGAAACTTTGGAGCTAGCACGATGGATAAAAAATAAATTCCAGCTTCGCGAAGAATATCATCCCTTTAAAGACCGATCTTTGGCAATGATTTTTGCAAAACCTTCTGCCCGCACACGAGTATCTTTTGAAACCGGATTTTTTCGATTGGGAGGGCATGCCCTCTTTTTGGGACCAAATGATATTGGAATAGGAAAACGGGAATCAATTGCAGATATAGCCCGGGTACTCAGTAAATATAATGATATGATAATGGCGCGGCTTTTTAATCATGAGCATATTCTTGAGCTGGCGGAATATGCAGATGTTCCGGTTGTGAATGGACTTACTGATTTTAATCATCCCTGCCAGATTATGGCTGATATTCTTACCATTTTAGAGCATCGTGGTAATTTGGATGATTTAAAAATTACCTAT
>Ga0209089_10004864_pt1 | contig 11112 bp, 9 predicted proteins | sample ArcticOcean_MG_C_FD_187431 | JGI IMG/M metagenome (GOLD analysis project Ga0209089, IMG submission 187431) | Marine microbial communities from western Arctic Ocean - ArcticOcean_MG_CB2_150 (SPAdes) (version 2) | ecosystem: Environmental > Aquatic > Marine > Oceanic | place: Arctic Ocean: Canada...
TGCATACTCTCAAAACAACTTGAGTTTTAAATTTGGATTACCAATTTCGTTAGCCCAAGTTTTGCTTAAAGATAAAACAATTAATGGCTGGAATTTTACACCTACTATAAGTTGTGGGTACTTTTCGCTAAGTGAAACTGATAAAGAAACCGGAGGCGGTAGCACCGAAACGGAAAGTATGGGCATACATCTCTTTATACCAAGAGTCGGACTGAGAACACCATTAAAAGTTTCAAATGTAGAAAGTTCTCTGAAACGATATGCATTCGCTGACGTATTTAGAGTATTTCCTGTTTTTACGGGTAGCAGCGCCAAAGAGTTACAAGAAGATTTCAATGACCAAAGCCTGTATGGTTTGATTGCAGGCTCTGGTGTTGAATACTTCTTTGCTAAAGACTTTTCACTTGGTGGTGAATTCTCTATGAACCTTTTCGTAAACTCATGGGAACACGAACATGGGAGTGATTCTTATTACAATGAAGTAGAAACAATCACACACAAAACAAGTTTACGAGCAGGTGCAATCTTTACACAATTCACACTTAACTATTATTTTAATTAAAGGAGAAGTGAAATGAAAATAATTTCATTGGTATTGTTGCTCGTATCGGTAACAATTGCTGGAGAAAAAGATGATATTTGGGCAGCGGTTATTTCCACCTGGGAAAGTGATCTTGCTGGAGAAGATTGGATTTCCAAACACTGCGTTGATGGTGTCTTGGCCTGGAGCGAGAGTAAGCCTAAGGACTCTAAATAATCATTATCCAATGGTAAGAAAATTTGTTTCGTTATTACTTTAGGGTTCATGTCGTTTTTTTGAATAATCCCAAATCAATTTTCAACTTCTAAAAGGACGATAGTTAAAATGAAATGTTTTTCCATATTACATAAGGCAGTAACCTATGCTCTTATTTTCGCCTTAGCAAATTTTAGCATTAGTTGTGTAAGCTACAGACCTAGTGTCGTCCCAAAAAATCAATCAATAAGGGTAGATCCAAATAAGAATTATTATTTGATAACGCAAAAGACTAACGGTCCGCATATAAAAAGGACTCACTGGCAAATGACAGAATTATCGATTGATAACAATCGTATATCATCCCGATTATTCCTTGTTAAATCTACCATCTCTCAACCGTCGAACAGTAATCCAAAATCCGGACCAAAAAAAAGTTCACAAAATGTAAACCTGTTTCTATCTAGAGATTATGATGTGTGGTCTGAACAAACAGAGTATGGTAAAGTTTTAATCCCCTTTACTGCTATTGATCGGATCGAGGTCTATGACGTGGACCTAGCCAAAACAATTGTATATTCGACACTTGGGATAGCAGGTACATTGGGAGCAATTTTTATCTTTATATTATTGACTAAAAGCTCATGCCCATTCATTTATGCATACAATGGTGAATCTTATGAATTTGTAGGAGAAATATACAGTGGAGCTATCCATCCACCACTTGAGCGCCATGACTACCTACTGCTCCCCGCATTGGAACCCATTGAAAATGAATACAGAATTAAAATAACCAATGAGATTAAAGAAATTCAGCATACGAACCTTACTGAACTTCTAATCTTTGACCATCCCGAGAATGCAGAGATATTAGTAGATAAATATGGAAATATTCATACTGTTTCCGATCCCCAATTGCCAGAATTTGCAACAGCAATGGATGGCTCAAATATTGAATATCTTTTGGCTGAAAAAGACAGCTTGAGTTTTATGAGTGGAATTCCCGATAATGAAAATCAAGATATGGATGGTATGATTCTCACCTTTGATAGACCAGTGGATAAGGATACCGGGAAACTGGTTATAAAAGGGAAAAACTCATTCTGGCTTGATTACATCCATGGGCAATTTTCTGAGTTATTCGGTGATAGATTTGAAACTTGGAAAGAAGAACAAAAAGATAAATCGCCTGAAAAAATGATTGAATGGTCTTTAGACCAGGGTATTCCCCTTTCGGTATATCTGGAAACAGATGAAGGATGGGAATTTGTGGACTATTATAATGTAGTCGGTCCGCTTGCAGCAAAGGAAGATGTTTTAGAGATTGATCTAACAAATGCGAAAAATGACAAGGTGAATATCAAGCTTGAATTTGGTTTCCTTTTCTGGGAAATTGATTACGCAGCAATGGATTTTACCCCAAATCTTACAACCAGCAATTACACTGTTCCTGTTACATTAGCTATGGACCAAAATAGCATTGATGTTTCCCATGAATTGCGGTATGATGATGAAAAATATTATCATCAACCACATATTGGGGATCAGGCACTGCTAACATTTGAGGCGCCTGAACAGATTGAAGGAACAAAACGTTCGGTTGTTTTACATTCAAAAGGATACTATGAAATATTAAAAGATGCAGAAGGGAAACCCGATCTTGCCTACTTAAACAGTTTTCGAAAGCCTGGAGCATTCTCAAAATTTTCAAAAGAAAAATTTATGCAGTTTTATAATCAATTCCAGAAATAAACTATGCCAAGAACGAACGTGCTACATGATAAAAAATCTTTAGACCTGAATGATAGATTGAAATTTGATGCCCTTAATGATTCCAGGATAACAAATAGAAAAAGGACTTCAAATTATGAAAAATCTCCATCCAGATCCGTTTCGGGTTTTGAATTTATTGTCATTAAGACATTGCTTCGGTTACATATTTTTCAAATAGGTCTAAAAAAATATCATAACCCAATAAAAGCACTTCTTGGATTGAAAAAGATGATTGATTTTAGAAGATCGCTTAATGTAAATAAACTCAATCGATTTATTAAATCAAATGGTCGCTATTTTTTTGCTCTCAATGTACCTGGATGGCCATCAAAATCTTTTGATGTATTTATTGATAGTTTATACGCTAGGCGTGATACAGTAAAAGATGATAATAGCCATTTATTATCCATCATATTTGCCATTACAAAGAAATGCCCGTTGCGATGTGAACATTGTTTTGAATGGGATCGGTTAAATAAAACAGAATCCCTGTCAATTAATGATCTACACCAGATTACCAGTAAATTTCAAAAACGAGGCCTGGGACAAATTCAATTTAGTGGCGGTGAACCTCTACAGCGGTTTGACGATTTGATTTCTGTCTCTAAACTAGCTAAAAAGGGAACTGATTTTTGGGTACTTACATCTGGTTATGGATTAAATAATGCAAAAGCGAAACAATTACAAGAAACAGGTTTCACTGGTGTAAATATTAGTTTAGATCACTGGGATCCGGCCACGCACGATGCTTTTCGAGGTATGCCTAATTCTTATAATTGGGTAGAACAGGCAGCTGAAAACGTTCAAAAAGAAGGCCTGGTATTAGCGCTCACCTTATGCGCAACTAAAACATTCACCAATAACAAAAACTTATGGAAGTATGCTGAGCTTGCAAAAAAAATTGGTGCTGGTTTTGTTCAAATTCTTGAACCAAAAGCAGTTGGACATTATAATGGGAAAGATGTTGATCTCACCCTAGATCAGCAGCTAATAATCGAAAAGTTTTTTCTTGAGATAAATGGTATTAAAAAATTTAGTGATTATCCAATCTTTCAATATCCAGCTCATCACCAAAGAAAAACTGGTTGCTTTGGTGCAGGAGATCTCTACATGTATGTTGATTCAAATGGTGATGCTCATGCTTGTCCATTTTGTCAAAATAAGGTCGGTAATTGTATTTCAGGTTCAATTGATAATACAATTTCTGAAATGAGAGCAAGAGGATGTCAGCAAACTTAAGATAGGATGCCCGTAAACGACCAATGGTAAGAAAATTTATTTCGCTATTATTGCTCACTGGGTACCTTTTTGCCCAAAATAGTTTGCCGTTGCCCGCTCACAGTTACAATACAGGCCAGACACAGCCTATCTTCGATCTGGAAACGGGTGAAACTATTATTGAAATGCAGCTTGACCCTGAAACAGGTGAGGCTATTGTTGAAAAACAAACTGGATATAAGTTTGTAGATGGTGCGACTGTTGAAACGCAGTTTGAAATTCAATCAATGGCATTGGCAAATGCCAGACAAAACGTGGGACCTGGATGGGGTCTTCTTGGCCTTGCTGGTTGCGGAGCCGGTTTAATGGGTGGAATTATGTTTGGTGATATATCATGGCCGATATATATAAGCGAACCAGGGTTCTTCATCCTGGCGGGCGCACTGGGGCTTGGTTTGCCGTTTGGATTTGCTTCGTCTGCTGTCTCGGTTCCATACTATCCCCTTGAGATTAAAACACAAAAAGGAAAGCAACTGTATAAAGATGCTTATGTGAAAGAGACGCGCCTACTCCGAACGCGGTCTACGGTAATGGGGGCAAGTGTGGGTTCGTTGGGTTTCGGTGTTTTTATGTTGGTGTTAATCAGCTCTTTTTGATGATAATTTATTCTATTAATATTTTGCTATAATTTTATCATGAATAGAAATATGCGCCATAGTCAAATAATTTTTCTTTGCTTCTTGCTGCTTGTGCTAACGGGCTGCCATAACAACGCTCACCTGCATAGAAAGTATTAAAGCCCAGTGAAAAGGCCTATTCCGGAAGTGGAGTGGTGGCTATGGGTGGTGCAGAGGATGATTGGAACAATATAAATAATACGGGCGTGATGGGCCTTGGCCCGGAGCAAGAGTAAGCCTAAGGACTCTAAATAAGTATTATCCGGAGATAAATCTCATACACCCCCACGGTCTCATCAAGGGGACGGTTACCCTACTTAATCGAAACCTTCAGGTAAACCGGCTGATGATCGGAGTAGGCAAAAGCCATGTCAATAACGGCAACAGAATCTGCTTGTAGGTTGGGCGATAAGATATAGTAATCGATGACCGAAGTATAACTCAATTCTGCATCATAGGGAATGTCCAGTCTTCTATTCGTTGGGGTCCTTTGATCTGAAACCCATTGCCACTGTTCCGGTATTTCATTCCCAGCAAAACCTTGGTCTAAGTACTCCTTGCTTGCATCAATAGGTAGATAATTTGGAGGCTTTTGATTCCAGTCGCCACCGATAATCACATAATTCCCATTGGCAAATTCATACTCTGCAAAGCTCATCAACTGATTCATCTCTTTATTCTTCTTCTCACCCGATTTATCGTAAGCAGAATTATGAATGTTGATGATAACTAGTTCTTTTTCTTCGAGTAGAATTCGCTGTGTTAAAAAGCATCTTTTCAAAAAGAACAAACGCTTGGGCCACAAACTCTCGGTTCGTAAATCGTAACGAACAGCCTCTTTCACTTCGTGTTTCGACATAGAGAACAAGCCTCCAAAAGTCGGTCCCAAAGGATTAAAAATTGGAATGGGCACAAAATTGGAGGCATAATTCAAGGCAAAATGAGTTTGATACGAATTCTGCAATCCTTCCAACTCTTGAAAGAAATTAAGCTTTTGCGAACGCCAGCTAAAACTATCTACTTCCTGTAAAAAGAAGAAGTCCACATCTGGATGCGCTTCGATTAACTGAAGAACACCGTTCATGTTTTTACGGACAGTTTTGGTGGACTGAAAGACATCGTCGCCCCCATCGTAGAAAAAATCAGACTCTTCGCCCAAACCAAAAAAGCCTACATTCCAACTGATCAATTCAAAGGTAGAATCACTCAGTAATTCTAAGTTTTCAGCATCTTGAGAAAGCTTTGTGGTGTCCTCAAAATGATACTCAGTGAGAGTACCATAAGCAATTATTCCAACCGTATAAAGCGCAAAACAAATTGCTACAACAAAACAGAATTTTAACGTATAATTAAATAATTTTATCACGATTTCGTTTTTTTCCAGGTTTTATAAATATCCTGCTGTTTTGGCTTGGGGCGTAGACAACCCTATGCCCATGGATAAATCACCATTATTGTGCATTAGAAAATATACAAGTAAAAATAGCGAAATGCTATTTTACGATGTACATCTCACCGGTATAGCGGTGCAAGGGAACGCAGCTCAGGACGTACAGGGTTTCCGATGTGTAAAAGACCTAGATTCAATGTAAGATTAAATTAAAAAGATGGCCACTATGAATAGATATCGACTTATTTCAATTATACTTTTTATGGGATTGATCTATGGAAACGAATTCCAGGTCTTATCCGGAGATATCATTCAACTGGATGATGTCACCCGGGATTACAGGACCTGCCCTGAAGCTGTCGATTCGTGCCTTTATGTATGCGGTGAAGGCGAAACAAATCCATGTCATCCTGAAAATATATATTCAATTTCCATAGACACTACCGATGGATCGGAAAATTCAACTGGTTCTCGCTTTAGAATACATTTCCCCTGGGAATATGAAGGGCTCAATGCAAATAAGTTTAGGGTGACCGCAAGTTCGCCCGCGCTTAGCCCAACGGCTGTGTTTGCATGGGGAGACTATGCCTACTGGGATGTGATCGGGAATGAGGCCCTCCCGGGAACGGTTCAGGGGTCCATTTGGTATGGAAGTGACTGTCAGGACAGTCTTGGCAATATTGGATCCGATGACTGTCTTGAACTAGTGGGTAGATTTTGTTTTGCCCCAGGAGACACTCTGGATTGGCCTGAATATATGGATCAAAGCATAGCAAACGACGTTTGCAATGGCTGCTGGGTTTCGTTTCCCGCCTGGGAGAGCTATGATGATTATCCTTACTCGGATAGCCTACTCTCTCCCGGAAGTTGTGATGTATACGATCACTGTCACATAAATCCACCTGATTCCATAAGTTGTGGAATTGGATATTTAGATGGCGAAACGGTATCAATTTTCGATGAGACAGTCCCATTGTCGATTCGGTTGAAGCCAAATTATCCAAACCCATTTAACCCAGTTACAACCATCCAGTTTGATATTCCGACAGAAACACAGCATTCCGTATCCCTACAGGTTTATGATATTAGCGGTCGCATGGTTGAAGCGCTGGTGAATGAAAAACTGAAGCCGGGTCAGCATGAGATTCAATGGAATGCGTCCCAACATAGTAGTGGTTTGTATTTCCTGAAAATGGAGACAGGTCACTATATTAAGACACAGAAAATGATCCTGTTGAAATAACAATGCACTCTGATAAAATTTATTTGTGGGGTGCAACCTTATCTGTTGTGCTTGGACAGCTCAGGACAGAGATCATCACCGGTGCTCACCCAGATGTTCTGGATTAACCCTACGCTCAAAGCTCAGAAAACTTTCCCAATGAAACAAAAAACAGACCAAATAAAAACCTTTAAGCACAAAACAGACCTTCATGAAATACAAAATTATTTTAATAGCGAGAAAAAACCCTTTGTTATAAAAAGCGCCTTCAGCAGCAATATAGATTTAAACTATCTGGAAAAACACTTCAGTAACCAGGATGTGATTGCTCTTAATGAAAATTCAGATAAAGAAATTTTGCCCATGTCAGAGTTAATTAACAAGGTGAATCAGGGCAAAAAATATCGCCTAAGAGCAAACACTAAAATCGGTAACCAGCTAAAGGAACACATAGACACAGACTACCTAGAGCGGGTAAAAGGAAACACAAAACACCTGTTTGATTATTTGTTGTCATTTGGTAAAACATCCAGACAAAACACGCTGTTTTTAAGTACCAACGAGAACACTTTTGCCAAGCATGCACATGTTATTTCAGGTCTGATAATACATTTATATGGTAATAAAACATGGTATATATCAAAATCACGTGAGCGGTTTGGGTCCATAAAATATAAAAGCCTTCTCAACCCAAATCCGCTTTATGTAACCGATAAAGACCCGGCGGAAGAAATAGCGCTAAAGCTGGAGCCTGGAGACGTGCTGTATATGCCCGCATACTGGTTTCATTACACCTATTCTTATGATATAAATATTAGCTACAGCCATTTTTTCACAGAACCAATTCAATACTATTTGTATAAAACATTTTTAATGTTCACTTATCAAGCAGTGACTAACCCGGTCCATTCTTTTATAAAAGCCATACGCAAAGAGCCCGAAGAGCATATTTTTGACAGGGAAGAAATCATAGACAAGTGTAATAAAATAAGAAATAAAACCCAAAGAGATGAAGCGCTGAAATTTTTTAAAGATAATGATTATTCATAGGGTTATTTTCAAGGTATAACTATAATCCCGCAAACAAAAAACCCCACAAACGTGGGGCTTTTTGTTTAAAGGTTCATCATTTACGGTTAAAGTATTTTCATTATATAATACGTTCTTATTTCAAACCAATCTGTTTTGGGGAAAGACCGTTGGTCTTTCGGAATTCTGATATTCTCTTATCTCCAGCGCAAACCCCGTGCTTTTCGTCGGGCAAAAGTGCACCAATTCTGCAAATCAACTCTTCACCAATTTGTGTAATTTGATTTGATTTTTCTTCCCGGTTACCCTTGATTTCAAATGGCCCAAACGGTTTGCCAATATTAATATTAACGCGAGGGCGAATACCGCGAAATAAGTCGTCCCATGCGGTTTCGGCTCCATAAATCGCCATAGGCACAATTGGGGCTTTTTCCACTGTTGAGAGGAAAACGGCTCCGTTTTTAGCTTTTCTTAAGGAATCAGACGTAGATGTGCCTTCGGGAAAGATCCCGAGTATTTCGCCCTTTTTTAGGGCTTTTTTTGCTTTTTTTATCGTTGACGGGGCGAGATTAGTCCTGTCAATGGGGATAAAGCCATAAAGTATGGGTGCCCACATAAAATACCAGTCTATATTTTGATCGCTGGCGCCCAAAAAATTTATTGGTTTTCTGATCGCATATTTAAAAAATGGTGGATCAATATAGCTGAAATGGTTCGCCGCTACAATAAAGGGTCCTTTTTTTGGGAGGTGCCACCGCCCTCTCACTGTAATTTTTGCAATAGTGCTTCCAATAAAAAGAGCTGGATACCCGAGTTTTTTTCTAATCCAAGAGGGCCTGGGTGAAAAATATTTTAAAGTTTCTGGACCGGCCATAATTTGAAAATGATTTGTTTTAAGTAAACAGGGAGATGTTCCTATCTCCCTGTTTATTGATTATTTAGAATGGAAGATCGTCGTCTTCGCTTGGTGTGGGATCAGCGCTTGGTGTGTGGTCAGCGCTTGGTTGGCCACCGCCTCGTTGATTGCTTCCCATTAGCTCCACATTGTTCACAAACACGTTTAAGCTCGCTCCGCCTGTTCCGTCTTTTTTCTGATATTGATTAAGCGATATTTCACCCTCGACCACGACTTGCTGGCCTTTGAGCATATAATCTTTCAGCTTACCCTCTGCACGTTTGCCGAACATTGAGCAATCAAAAAAATGCGTCTTTTGCTTTTCGCCAAACCCTGTATTATTCGCCACACTAAACGACATAACCGGAGTGCCACTAGGGATAAAGCGTACTTCAGCATCACGGGTTAATCTTCCACTAATTATCAATTTATTCATTTTACGACCTCTTGTTTATAAAAATTCACTGTGTTCTAAATCTTAAAGCACGACACAACAAAACGTGTGCCACTCGGTATGTTATTTTGCATAATTCAACTCCATGGTTTTGATTGTTACAATTGACAAGGCATAGGATTCAACCTACGCACGTATTATTTACTGCAAAAAATAATTTGACACAAGTTTTTTTTAAAAAATAATTTATTTAACCCCGAAAACTGTTTATAAAAATAGATTTTAAAATTCAAATTATCCATCAAATAGATATTTCAAAGCGGTGTTTAATAACAATAAAAAAGGGCCCGGATAACCGAGCCCTTTTCTTTAAGACTATTTATGGAAGAATCCCTATTTCATTAAAATAAGTTTCTTCACGCTGACAAAGTCACCTGCGTGTATCCGGTATATGTACATACCAGATGAAAGCGGGTTGCCGTAGTCGTTTGTTGCATTCCACTGAATCCTGTACCGTCCCGGTTCGTGCTGACCTTGGGCCAGGGTGCGAACTTTTTGTCCTGAAACATTGTAGATATCAAGGGTTACTTGAGCTACTTCAGGAATATCATAAGTGATATTTGTTACAGGGTTAAACGGGTTTGGATAGTTGTTGTGCAACGCAAACACTTCTGGTAAACCTATGCCATCTAATGCCAGGAGGCCAGATACATCTATTGTAAGACTCCTTGGACCATTGGATGATGCCGTAGAATCCCATGGGTCGCTTGCCCAAACATTCCAAGAGTAGGTCATAACAGCAACGGAGTCTTCAAGTAGAGGTGCGGCAAGTTCTCCAATTGTTGGGAACCAGCCAGCTACAGCCATACTTGTATCGGACATTGCGCCATCTTCGTCTGTTGCCGAAACAACATACATAACCGGATCATTGTCTTCGTCGTTTACCGCTGTCCAAATAAATGGGAAATCATCTCCCGAATTAGACTCAGTGACGGTAATGGTTGTTCCATCGTCGGGCTGTAACAGCATTACAGCTGGTGGCGCATGGTTAACCAATGAAACATCTACTGTATTTGAAGGTTCAGACTCACCGCATTCTTCGCTGTTGTTGTACAGCGCTGTCACGTAGTAACTGTGGTCACCCCATTCTACGTCCATGTCATAATACGTATTTTCATCGATATCCAAAGTGTCTTCAGCTTCGCCATCACGATATAGAATATAGTCTGTCATATCGCGTTCACCGGGTGTGTTGATCACAATTGGTGTTGGTAGCCTGTACTCTTCCGGTTCGTTGGTTGTGCTTGTGGTTGAATATTCAACGTTGATTGGTGCCATTGATGCAATACTGCGACCATCGGCATAGTCTGCAAAACCATCAATCATCCAGTTGTAGTTCAAGCCATAAGCAGCATTCATAGATATAAACTCTGTGCCAAGTGAAATGAGATCGCCATAACCGGTAACAGCGGGTCCGCCATCACAGCCAGCAGGAAATCCAGCCGGTGTATCGATATTATAACCAATCCATAGCTCTTGTGTCCAGTCTATGGTAATACTTTCATCAAGCTCAACTTCATAAAACTCAAGCGCAGGAATATCTGCACCATCCATCCACTCGGTCGTATCAACGAGTACTGGTTCACCGCCAAATTCTGCTGTCCAAATAGCAACCTGGTAGAATGCTGTAGGTTCATTATGAGCAAACCGGACTTTTGATAAGGCCATGCCATTGTAATCCGACAGTTCTTCTTGGCCAAAACGAATTGCAACAGAAA
>Ga0209089_10004866_pt1 | contig 11110 bp, 9 predicted proteins | sample ArcticOcean_MG_C_FD_187431 | JGI IMG/M metagenome (GOLD analysis project Ga0209089, IMG submission 187431) | Marine microbial communities from western Arctic Ocean - ArcticOcean_MG_CB2_150 (SPAdes) (version 2) | ecosystem: Environmental > Aquatic > Marine > Oceanic | place: Arctic Ocean: Canada...
GGATCTTCGCCGGCGCGGTCGGGAAGTCCGCGCAGTTCCCGCTCAACACGTGGCTACCAGACGCGATGGAAGGACCAACGCCGGTTAGCGCGCTGGTGCACTCGGCCACAATGGTTGCGGCTGGTGTCTTCCTGGTTGGACGATTCTTCCCGTTATTTGAGCTCAGCAATGAGGCTATGAATACCGTCGCGCTGATCGGTGGCTTCACCGCCGTGTTTGCAGCATCAATGGCGTTGGTGGCGAACGATATCAAGCGCGTATTCGCGTTCTCTACTGTCAGCCAGTTGGGCTACATGTTCTTTGCCATTGGGATTGGCGCGTATGTTGCTGCCTTCTTCCATCTCTTCGTCCACGCATGGTTCAAGACGCTGCTGTTCATGAGCGCCGGGTCCGTGAATCACGCCAGTGGAACGTTCGATATGCGCTACATGGGCGGATTACGCAAAGTGATGCCGATCACCTACGCCACATCTCTCATCGGCGGCCTGAGCCTGGCTGGAATATTCCCGTTCGCGGGGTTCTGGAGCAAGGACGAGATATTTGCCCACGCCTTTGAGGTGGATACCCTCGTAGGCTGGATAGTCCTCGTTATGGGATTAGTCGCTGCATTCATGACGGCGTTCTACATGTTCCGCGTCATCTTCATGGTCTACCACGGTAAGTTCCGTGGCGGCGTAGATAAGGAGAACGAAGACCTGCGCGCTGCGGGTGAGGAGATTGACGAAGCTCATTCGACAGCCCGCGTCCACCTGGCTGAGTCACCGTGGACGATGGCGTTTCCGCTGATTATTCTTGCGGTTGCGGCAATACTCGCTGGGTATCTCACTAACCCCACCGCAGGGTACGGAATCGTTGATTCACACTCGTTCGGCAACTTTGTGACTGAGAACCACGATGTGTTTGAGACGGAGTCAGCAATCGAACACGCCGGTGCTGCTCCGAAGTTCAACTATGGAATCGCCATTCTGAGCACGCTGGTTGCCCTGAGCGGAATTGCGCTCGCGTTCGCTATGTATCAGGCTAAGGTGATCTCGCCAGCCAACCTCACGGCGCGCTTCAAGCCCATCCACAGGATTCTGATCAACAAGTACTACATGGACGAACTGTACGAAGACATCATCGTCAGGAATATTTTCTACAACCGGTTCGCGAAACGTCTGGCGTCGTTCGATATCACCATCGTCGATGGTGTGAACGTGCAGATCGCATCGTGGACTCGGCGGTTCAGCGGCGTGCTGGGCTTCATGCAGGATGGCCAATTGCAAACCTACGGAGCGGTAGCTTCAGCAGGTGGAGTGGTGGCCGTCCTTGTGTTCCTGTTCTGGTCTTAATCGATGGCACGGAGACGAATTTTGGTAATTGACGAAAACGGCGTGAATGGAGCGGAGGCTTAATGTTCTCCGGTTACCTCACGATTGCTGTTTTCCTGCCCATAGTGACAGCGCTGTTGCTAATGGTCATGCCGCGTCGCGACCAGTGGATTCGATGGACAGCCATCGGTGCCACGGTCGTAGAACTGGCGCTTACCATCACGATCTTCATTCGGTACGAGATCGACAAGGGCGGTGTGCAGTTCGTCGACCTGATTAGCGACTGGATCCCAATTGACGGCTTCGAAGCACAGTACCTGCTTGGTGTCGATGGTCTCAGCGCTCCATTGGTCCTCCTCACAGGAATACTGGGAGCTGCCGCTGCCTTTGCATCTTGGCGAGTCAAGCACCGAGTCCGTGAGTACTTCATCTGGCTGCTGATCCTGCAGTCGTCGGTGATGGGTGTGTTCGTCTCGCTCGACCTGCTGTTGTTCTTCATCTTCTGGGAGATCGAACTCATCCCGATGTTCATGCTGATTTCAGGATGGGGCACCGGTCGCCCACGCTACTCGGCAATGAAGTTCGTGATATTTACACTCGCTGGCAGCGCGTTCATGTTCGTTGGAATCTTGGCGCTATTTATGTCCGCCGAGATCGGCACGTTCGCTATGGTCTCGATACCTGAGGAAGGGATCGTAGGCATCTCGGAGAAGATGGCGCTGGCCACCGGGCTGATCGCTCCGACTGGCATGATATTTGCGTTCTTCCTGATCGCCTTCCTTGTGAAACTTCCGATCTGGCCAGTTCACAGCTGGCTTCCAGACGCCCACACGGACGCACCAACGGCTGTGTCTGTGATGCTGGCTGGAGTATTGCTGAAGATGGGTGGCTATGGGCTGATACGGATATCAACTGGCTTCTTCATGGAGAGCCCTGATTTCCAGATCGCCGATGTTGCGTGGTTACTCGCGGCCGGTGCTGCGATATCTATTGTTTATGGTGCTGTGTTAACGATTCGCCAGACCGATTTGAAGCGACTTATCGCGTATTCGTCTGTAAGCCACATGGGATTTGTACTGCTTGGTGTCGCGGCTGTAGCTGCAACGGGCAGCCAGACCGCCAGTGGTGGTCTCAACGGCGCTGCACTCCAGATGTTCACGCACGGAACGATCACGGGCCTTCTGTTCCTGTTGGTTGGCATGACGTACGAACGAGCCCACACACGGCACATCCCGGATATGGGTGGCCTGGCACCCAAAATGCCGCTGATTGCAGTCGCGTTCCTGGTGGCCGGACTCGCATCCCTTGGCCTGCCGGGCTTAAGCGGATTCGCCGCAGAGATAACGATATTCCTTGGCACATGGGACATCTGGCCAATCGCTACCGGCGTCTCTGCGTTCGGAGTCGTGTTGGCGGCCGCTTACATCATGTGGATGATTCAGCGAGCCTTCTTCGGCCCACGGCCAGATCGATTCAACGATGTTGAAGACGCGACCATGGTCGACATGATTCCGGTGGTCGGACTCGCCATCCCAATCGTAATCGTCGGATTCTGGCCGTCAGTTATCACTGATACCTTCGCAGTTGGAATCAAGGCGACGCTGGGCTTATGAATTCCCACGATATTTATCTGATCTCCCCCCAGATCGCGATGGCCATACTGGCCGCGGTGATCGTTGTGATTGATCTATTCATCAACGACAAGCGACTGGTCTCTGCCACCGCCATTCTTGGACTGGCCGCGCCACTGACACTGACGCTGATCCTGTGGTTCGACGCCCCCGATGACAACATTGGCCTGTTTGGTGCATTGGTCGTCGACAAGTTCGCTCTCTTCTTCCAGGTGTTGTTTGTCGGCGTAGGTGCCTTGGTGCTCCTCGCCGGAACGAAGTACCAGGAACGGTTCGAGGGGTTCAGGGGCGAGTTTGTTGCACTGATGCTCTTCTCACTCACGGGAATGATGCTGCTGGCGTCGGCTCGTGAGTTGATCACGATGTACGTGGCGCTGGAACTGATATCTCTGCCAGCCGCTGCGCTCATTGCTTGGCTGCGAGACGATCGATCATCTGAGGCGGGCTTGAAGTTCCTGCTGATGAGCGCGATTAGCTCTGCGCTACTACTTTTTGGTCTGGTATTTATCTACGGCTTCACCGGTTCCACGTTCTTCTCCGAGATCGTGGCTCGTATCGCAGACATGCAGGCAACAGGCGTGCTGAGTGCCGACGAACCATTCGGCTCCTATGCACTCATGTTCGGAATCGTATTGCTCATGCTTGGCCTCGCGTTCAAGCTGTCCGCTGTTCCAAGCCAGATGTGGGTGCCAGACATCTACGAGGGAAGCCCAACACCGGTTGCTGCGTTCCTATCTGTGGCCAGCAAGGCCGCCGGGTTCGCGATTGTGCTGCGGCTGATTTACGCGGCGTTACCTGACGCGCAAGTGAGCATGGATACTGGAAATCTATTCGCTGTGCTCGCCGCTGCCTCGATGACCGTTGGGAACCTCCTGGCAATCCGACAGACAAATATCAAACGTCTGTTGGGCTACAGCACCATCGCGCAGGCTGGTTACATCATGGTTGGTGTGGCAGCAGTGGCTGCCAGCTCAGAAGGTGGCGGAAACGCATCGGGCGGGCCGCAGGGTGTGCTCTTTTACCTGATGGGTTACGGCTTCACGAACCTGGCTGTGTTCTTCGCGATAATCGCTATTACGAACCGAACCGGTAACGACATGATTTCCGGCTTCGCTGGAATGGCGAAGAGATCTCCGTTGTTCGCGGGGTTGTTGACGATTGGTCTCTTGTCACTGCTTGGATTCCCTCCCACTGTTGGCTTCATGGGCAAGGCGTTCATCTTCAGTTCTGCCGTTAACTCAGGTCTGTTGTGGCTTGCGGTGGTCGGTATGGTCAACAGTGCAGCGTCTGCTTACTACTACTTGCGCATTGTCCGAACCATGTACCTTGATGACGCCGATGATGAAGAAAAGATAAGAGGCGACATTCCTGTGACGCTGTCCACCGGACTGACTGCAACCGGCGTTATCGTGCTGGGTGTGGCACCATGGTTCCTGTTGAAGTTTGCCGAGGTGGCTGTCGAGAGCCTCGCAATCGGCTAGTTGCCGGGTTCGGCTCTCTCCTGAGTCGACTACGAAATCCTGGGCAGGTTTCAAACCTGCCCCTACCATTCCGAACCAATAATCAATGGCGAGTGAAACGGTCCATATGCGCACTGGGATCATCCACCACGACTTCGTACCCGAAGCGAACACTCTCGCTCAAGCACTGATTGATCGCTACTCTGGCGACGATGAATGGTGGAGTAGCTCGGTTGAGGATGCTTCTGATCTGGGCGAATCGCTTGTCGGCACTGACCTCATCATTGCAATTGGTGGTGACGGAACCATCCTCCGGAGCGCCCACGTTGCGGCTCCACTTGGGATCCCGATCCTGGGCGTCAATCTGGGGAGAGTGGGTTTCATGTCTGAAATTGAAGCGGATGACGCCCTGGATGAGGTCGCCTGGTATCTGGAGGGAAACGCCCGACCGGAGTTGCGCACCATGATCAAAGCTAACATTGGCGATGGTCCAGTGCCACACCATGCCCTCAATGATGTCGTGCTGGGCCGAGGCCAGGAGATTCGTCTCGTTGATATAGCGCTGACGATCGACGACGTCCCGCTCACCACGTATCGCTCCGATGCGCTTGTGATTTCCACGGCGTCTGGTTCAACTGGATACTCGTTGGCGCTGGGCGGCCCAGTGATGGAGCCGGAAGAAGAGTCATTTTTGGTGAAGCCAGTTGCATCGCACATGAGCCTTCAGGGTGGACTGCTCATTAAATCCGGTTCAGTGGTTGAGATGACGCTCGAGACTGATACGGCTGCGCTGTGTAGCGTCGACGGCTTCTATGAGACGACTGTAACTCGCGGTCAGACGGTTAGAGTTGAAGTGAGTGAATACACAGCTACGTTCCTGCGCAGGAAGCCACCCAGTGCCTTCTATGACGCGCTGACCAGACGACTTGGCATGCGTCAGGGCTCCATGCAGCGGACCTCCGCCAGTAGCGATGACTAACTTGCCACATTCCGATGTCATTCAAGCTGGATTATGAGCAAGCTCAAGATCCTCAACAGTCGGCGTGTGTTCGATGGCAACGTTTTAAGTGTGCGCGTCGATGAGGCGCAGTTGGGCGATGGCCCTGCATTTACCAAAGAGACCGTTGAGCACCGGGAATCAATCGTGGTGGTGCCCGTTGCTGATGACGGGCAGGTTCTACTGGTGAACCAGACCCGCATTGCCACCGGTGGTCGATCGTTGGAAGTCCCCGCTGGTAACACAGAGTCAACAGATGCCAGCCCGGAGGCGGCGGCGCAACGTGAGTTGCGTGAAGAGATTGGTCATCGCGCGGACAAGCTGCAGAAGATCGGCGCGCAATGGGTAGCTCCCGGCTACAGCAACGAGTGGATGCATGTGTATTTGGCCACCGGTCTGGTGCCAGATCCTCTCCCTATGGATGTGGATGAAGATGTCATAGTTGAGAGGTACCCTTTGGGGGGAATTCCAGCGATGATCAAGCAGGGCACCATTCGCGACTCAATGTCCATCGCAGCACTGTTGATGGCGATATGTATTTTTGATGACGAATTACCTAAAATCCGTTGACTGATCTGAGTGTGTGACCCAACATGGGGGGCAGCGCTTTCGTTTCGCGCTCTTTGGGCGTTCCCTGGAGACATGAATGTACGAACATGATGTACTGATTATTGGGGCCGGACTTGCCGGTCTCAGAGCTGCCGTTGAAGCTGAAAAACTTGGCTTGAAAACGGCGGTGCTATCTAAGGTCCACCCGGTCCGCAGTCATTCTTGCGCCGCTCAGGGAGGCATCAACGCCGCTCTTGGAGATCGCGGTGATGACTGGACGGACCACGCCTACGACACCGTCAAAGGCAGTGACTTTCTGGGCGATCAGGATGCTATCGAAATCATGGCCCGTGAAGCGGGTGATGATCTGATCGAGCTTGAGCACATGGGCGTCGTATTCAGTCGACAAGATGACGGACGCTTGGAAGCCCGCGCCTTTGGTGGTCAGCGGGTGCCTCGGACGTTCTTTATTGGAGCGATCACTGGCAGCGCGATGCTTCATGTTCTGTATGAACAGGCCATCAAGCATGACGTGCAAATTTATGAAGAGTGGTTTGTCACAAAGCTGATTATTGAAGAGGGTGTCTGTCACGGTGCAGTGGCCTTCAACATGCACACCGGCGAGATGGAGACCATTCGCGCCAAGTCCGTGATCATGGCGGCTGGCGGCGCTGGAAGGGTGTTTGAGCCTTCTACCAACGCCTTGATCTGTACCGGTGATGGCCTGGCACTCGCCTGGGATGCGGGCGCGTCTCTGATGGATATGGAGATGGTTCAGTACCATCCGACGACGCTGGCAGGTAACGGGATTCTGCTCTCAGAAGCCGCCCGTGGTGAAGGAGCACACCTTCTAAACAGTGAGGGTGACCGCTTCATGGAGCGTTACGCTCCAGAGTTCATGGAACTGGCATCTCGAGATGTCGTTTCACGAGCCGAGCAAACGGAGATCAACGAGGGACGTTCCATCAACGGAAACGTTCTTCTGGATCTTCGGCACCTGGGGAAGACATTTATTGAAGAGCGCCTGGGCTATCTGCAGGAAGTTGCAGTGGAGTTCCGGGGGATCGACCTCTCGGAGCATCCGATTGAGATTCGACCGGGTGTCCATTACATCATGGGTGGCATCAAAACGAATGTTGACGGTGCCACTGTAGTTCCCGGTCTCTATGCTGCAGGGGAGTGTGCCAATGTGAGCGTGCATGGCGGTAACCGGTTGGGCGCGAACTCGCTGCTGGACACGATCGTGTTTGGTCGTCGTTCAGCGCAGGCGGCCGCTGAGTACGTGAAGACTGCCGCTCCGTCCGTATCTACGGATGAGCACCTCAACGCTGAGAAGTCCCGAATACAGGATCTGCTTGATCGCCCCAAGGGCATTCGATGGGCTGCAGTTCGCAACGAGCTCGCCCACTCCATGACGGAAGGTATTGGCGTGTACCGCGATCAGGCCAGCATGGAAGGTGCAGACGCCAAGGTTGATGAGATGAGAGCGAAGTATTCGCAAGTCTCAGTTGAGAACAAAGGCAAGGTGTACAACACCGATCTGATCTTCACCCTTGAACTCGACTATATGATCAACGTTGCGAAGACGATCACTCAGGGCGCACTCATGCGCAAAGAGAGCCGTGGAGCGCATTCCCGCACGGACATGCCCGATCGCGACGATGAAAACTGGTTGAAGCACACGCATGTGTTCAAAGATGACGACGGCGTTCGTACCGAAACTTCAGATGTCACTATTACTCAGTGGCAGCCTGTAGAAAGAGTTTACTAGATGCCAGAAACCGAAACGACCGTAAAGACCGTCACTGCAAACCTCAAGGTTTACAGGTATGACCCGGAGGTTGGCGACGCCAAGCCGTACTACCAGGATTACGAGGTTGAGGTTGAGGACTGGTTCACGGTTCTGGACGCCCTGATCAAGATCAGGGAAGAGATAGATGGAACCCTTTCACTACGTTGTGCCTGTAGAGCATCTATTTGCGGCTCATGCGCGATGAAGGTAAATGGTGAGGCAAAGCTTGTTTGTAAGACCAAACTGGATAGTGTCTGGTCGCCGGGCGAAACGGTAACCGTCGATCCTCCAGGCAACATGCCAGTTATCACTGACCTGGTCGCAGACTTTAAGCCGTTCTGGGACAAAGTCCGGCAGGTGAAGCCATACATGCAGCCAACCGGCCCGGTACCTACGGCCGAGTATCTGGCACCAAACGAAGATATGGTTCACTTGGCTGGTGTCATGAACTGCATCATGTGCGGCGCATGTGTGTCTGACTGCACGGTCCTTGAGGTTGATAAGAGCTTCATTGGACCCGCTGCACTCGCGAAGGCGTATCGATTTGTTGCTGACCCACGGGACGGCAAGAAGAAAGAGCGACTTGGCGAGCTCAACGGCGATGCTGGCATCTGGGACTGCACACGATGCATGCAGTGTGTTGAAGTTTGCCCCAAGGATGTTGATCCAATGGAACGCATCATGGTCATGCGTGATCAGGCCATCGAAGAGGGTTACACGGGTACCTCTGGCGCACGACACACGGAATCGTTCGTGAATTCGGTGAGGCGCTCAGGACGACTTAATGAAACTCGGCTGGCTATTGAGAGCATGGGTGTGATGAATATACCGGGCCAGATTTCCATGGCACCAGTGGGCATCAAGGCGCTGTTGAAGGGCAAGTTACCGTCACCACTGGACCACAAAATTCCGTCAAAAGCAGCGGTCAAGAAAATCGTCGAGAAGTCTGAGGAGACGTCGAAGTGAAATACGCTTTCTGGCCGGGCTGTGTCGCACTTGGTGGCACACCGGAACTCTACCAATCGACGAAGCTAGTCCTCAACAAGCTTGGCATCGAGGTTGAAGAACTGACGAACGCCACTTGCACGGGCGCAGGTGTCCTTCAAGAGAAGAATCGCAAACTGGGCGACACTCTGAACGTTCGCACGTTTGCGCAGGCCGAGGAGATGGGGCTGCCCATCATGACGATCTGTTCCACATGCCAGGGCACTATGGCTCAGGCTCAACTCGCCGTCATCAAAGACGATGGCTATCTGGCCGATATCAACGCTGATCTGGCTGACGAGGGCTTGGAGTACCACGGCGATACCGTGACCAAGCACTTCCTCTGGATTCTGGTTGAAGAGTACGGGTTGGAGAACCTCAAGAAGCACTTCGTGCGTGATCTCTCCGGTCTGAAGTTTGCGCCGTTCTACGGCTGCTACCTGATCCGGCCAAGTGACGCGCTCGGATTTGCTGAAGTGCCTGAGCGAGAGACCTCACTTGAGCAGGTGATCGAGTCAACCGGTGCTGAAGTGGTTGACTTCAAAGGTTCAAAGGCCTGCTGTGGACTGCCGATTCTGTTCATCAACCAGGGCAACTCGCTCAAGATGGTCGCAACCCACACGGGGACGGCTAAGGACCTTGGCGCAGACGCCATGGTTACGCCATGCCCGCTCTGCCACCTAAATCTGGATGGCTACCAGGGCAAGGCGGCGAAGAAGAACCGCTCAAGTGCGATTGATCTTCCTATCCTGCATCTGCCGCAGATGCTGGGTCTCGCTATGGGCTTCACGCCGAAGGAACTCGGCATGAACAAGCACATGGTCTCGACTAGCCGACTCTCTGAGCAGGTGGCATCACCAGCAGGCGTCTAAATGTAGTTCACGAATGTCGATGAGGTAGGGGCGGGTTTCAAACCTACCCCTCTTCGCGTGTGCGGATTCCTACGCACGTGGCACAACTACGGTAGCGGCGGGTCTAAACCCGCTCTTGGACGGTGTGACTCGCGACCGCGCGCTCATCGGGCGTCGGGTAGCGGGTCTTAGACCCGCCGCTACCGGGTGGGCGCCAGACTTGCGGTTGTCCGGCGCTAGCCTTAAATCCGTCCGCCACCAAGGGAGCGATCCAGGTTCACTGCTGCGGATATCAATCCCAGGTGGGTGAAGCCTTGCGGGAAGTTGCCCAGAGATTCGCCAGAGACCCCGATCTCTTCTGAGTAGAGGCGAGATGGTTGGAGTAGCCCAGCATGCGCTCAAAGAGGAATCTGGCATCATCCAGGCGGCCTGCTTTGGTTAGAGCTTCCACCAGCCAGAAGGTACACATGGTGAATGTGCCCTCGTCGCCTTCAACCGTCGGGAGCCGACTCATCAGCGTCATATCGATAGCCCAGGCTGTCATAAGTGAGCTTCTCTTCGGTGGCTTTAATCGTCGATAGCATTCTTGGATCTTGTGGCGCCATGAAGAACACCAGTGGCATTAGCAGGGCGGATGCATCGAGAGTCTGAGCGCCGTAGTACGGGGTAAAACTCTGAAGCTCCTCGCTCCAGCCTTGCTCCTGGATTTCTTCATAGATCTCATCACGAGTCTTGATCCATTCGAAGCGGTCGGATGGGAATGATCGCGATTCCGCGATCCTGATTCCGCGCTCAAACGCCACCCAGCACATCATCTTGGAGTGGACGAATTGCTGACGCCCTCCACGGACTTCCCAGATGCCTTCATCTGCGCGCCGCCAGTTGTGCATCAGCCAGTTCAGCATCATGCGGAGGTACTTCCACAAGGCGTACGAGATAGGCGTACCGTCTTTGTCGAATACGTAGACCGCGTCCATGAGCTCGCCGTAGATATCCAGCTGCATCTGGTTGCTCGCGCCGTTGCCTACACGAACTGGCTTCGAGCCCATGTAGCCGTCCAGGTGGCCCAGCGTCTTTTCTTCCAGCTCAGCTTCGCCACGAATCGTGTACATGAGGTTGAGGGGGCCGTCCGATCCTTCCGTTTCACAAGCCAACTCAACGAAGTGAATGAAATCTTTGGCTTCTTCCCTGAGCCCAATTTGCATAAACGCATGGAGGATAAATGATGAGTCTCACATCCATGCGTAGCGATAGTCCCTGTTGCGCTCGTCGCCGATGACTTCGGGAAGGCTGCATGTCGGGGCGGCAACTATTGCTCCAGTGGGCTGGTACGTAAGCAGCTTCAGCGTTAATGCCGAGCGGAACACGACCTCTCACCATCGACCGTTGTAGGTGCAATTGCTGAGCCAACTTCGCCAGAAGCTGGTGGTTTCGTGGAACGCCCGTTCGCCCTCTGACGGAGTGAGGCTGACGATGCCGTTTTCATTGGGGCAGCGGTACGCTAGGACGAACGTCTTTGATTCGTTGGCCTCGATA
>Ga0209089_10004867_pt1 | contig 11110 bp, 10 predicted proteins | sample ArcticOcean_MG_C_FD_187431 | JGI IMG/M metagenome (GOLD analysis project Ga0209089, IMG submission 187431) | Marine microbial communities from western Arctic Ocean - ArcticOcean_MG_CB2_150 (SPAdes) (version 2) | ecosystem: Environmental > Aquatic > Marine > Oceanic | place: Arctic Ocean: Canada...
CTAGTAAATTATTATCTATCATATTTTCCGCAATAACACTGGACTGAGAATATATTAGAGCCCTTTCTTTTGATTGGTTAATATTAATTCGAATTAATGCAGTAATTGGTTCTGGTTTTATTTTTTTAGAAATTGAATGCAATAGATTTTCAATACCCACCCCATCCTGAGCTGAGATTTGAATATTGTTAGCATCGTTTATAAGATTTATTTTTTCTTTCATAAGATCAATTTTATTATAAACATTTATAACTGGTATTTTGTCAGCCCCTATTGTTGATAAAACTTCATTTACAGATTTTTTATTTTCAAACATAAATCGGTCACTGACATCAAGAACATGAATCAATACATCTGCATTTGAAACTTCTTCTAGAGTTGATAAAAAGGCTTCTATTAGTTCACTTGGTAATTCTTTAATGAAACCAACAGTATCACTTAGAATTGCTTTTCTATTTTTTGGTAAATCAATAGGTCTAAATAAAGGGTCAAGAGTAGCAAATAGTTTATCTTCAGCCACTGCATTAGCGCCACACAATGTATTGAAGAGAGTTGTTTTACCAGCATTAGTGTAACCAACGAGAGCAACATTCTTCATCACCTTATTTCTTGATTTGCGAGTCGTTTGCCTTTGCGTTCTTATTTTCTCAAGTTTTGACTTAATTGATTTGATTCGATTCTGAATCAATCTTCGATCAGTCTCAAGTTGTGTCTCTCCCGGTCCTCTAAGACCTATACCTCCTTTCTGTCTTTCTAAATGGGTCCAACCACGTATTAATCGAGTAGATAGGTGAGTAAGTTGTGCTAATTCAACTTGAAGTTTTCCTGTATTGGTTCGTGCTCTTTGAGCAAATATGTCAAGAATTAATCTGGTTCTATCAATAACCCTAATTTTAAAATATTGTTCTAAATTGCGTTCTTGTGAAGCAGAGAGGCTATAATTAAAGGCTATCAAGTCGGCACAATTGAGATCAACCTCATCTTTAATTTCTTTCATTTTGCCCTTTCCGATAAGGCTTCTTCTAACAAACTTTCTTAAATCAACATACGTAATGCCTTTAACGGCAGCACCTGCTGACAGAGTCAATGAGATGAATTCTTCATTATCATACTCGATTGATCCTTTTGAAGATTTAACAATAACAAGGTGTGCATTCGTTGATTTTTCTTTTAACTCAATCATGAATAGTTTTTATTGAAAAATGTTTGTAGTGCTGCTTGTGATTTATCAATTGCATTGTCTGCATCAATATCGATTTCAATGTTAGATGACTCAGATCTAAGCCATGTGAGCTGTCTTTTTGCCAATCGTCTTGTTGATGTCTTTGCATTTTCTTTAGCCTCATCTAGAGTGCAGTTATTATTAAGGTATTCACATATTTGTTTATACCCAATGCTCTTCATGGAATTGCAAGTTGAATCCAATTGTTCTGACTTGAGAAGTACTTTTACTTCATCAATTAAACCTTCATCAATCATGGCTTCTAATCGATTATCTATTACTGAATGCAGTTTGCTTCTGATGGTTGGAATAAGTGATACATTAAAATAATTATAATTCGAACTTTCTGATTTTTCCTTATGATGCTGACTAATAGGTATACCTGATATTTGATAAACTTCCAACGCCCTTTCAATTCTTTGTTTATCAGTGGGTTTTATCTTGTTTGCTGAGATTGGGTCTACTTCTTTTAATTTGTTATGCATGTATTGCCAACCATTTATTTTTGCTTCTATTTCAATCTGCTCTCTTATCAATGAATTGGATGCTGGCAATTTACTCAGGCCTTGCTGAAGTGCCCTAAAATACATCATTGTTCCTCCGACTAACAGTGGTACTTTTCCTTTCTTGAAAATCAATTGAATCGCTGTACTGACATCGTTATAAAACTGACCAACAGAATAGTTTGCATGGGGTTCGCAAATATTAACTAAATGGTGTGGGTATTGTTTCAATAATGTTTCAGATGGTTTGGCTGTTCCAATATTTAAGCCTTTATAGACCATCACAGAATCAACACTAATGACTTCTAAAGGAAAATGTTTAAGGAGTGAAATAGCTAAATCAGTTTTACCAGAAGCCGTGGGTCCTTTTATGAGAATAATATTTTCAGACATTAATAGTAATTACAGATTAATCTCTAAAAGCTGGTATGACTCTTTCGCCAATAATTTTAAGAGCTTCCATGGGTTCATCATGTAATCGAATTGATAGTTGTGTCTGTCCTGCTGTTTCGAATAATTTAAACCTTTCAATTTCACGATCTATATCTCCAATACCTCCTGTCGATGTAAAAGATTCACATAATCTATTACACAGCTCTTCTGGTACGTTTTTAACATTCCCTGATCGATCAAAATAAGCATCAACAAAAGCTTGGTAATTTTCAACTATCAGATCGCATTCGTCAGGATTGCAATAAATAGCTAGTAATTCTTTATCGAGCTTTCTAGCTCTCCAAGCTAACTCTCTTCTAGATTCACGATAAGCTTCTTCCTTATTATTTTTTATATGCCACGCCCAAAAACTATTGATGTGTATTTTTTGATCAGGATTGATTCTTTTTGAAATTCCAATATTAATATTTTCTATCGCAGAATCAATTATTTCAGGTGGTGTGCATCCAATGTAAACGCCATCAGCAACTCGTCCTTCCATTCTCATCATCATGTGCTTATAAGCGGTTCCATAAATCATTGGTTTATTTGCTTTAGCCCAAGAAAAATCACAAGGGACATTAACTTGAAACACTTCGCCATCATAAATTTCATTCAAACTATTATCTCTAGCTGCGGTTAGAATCTCAATTGTCTCACGAATAGCTAAGACTATTTTTTTAGGTGTAGACAACCCCATAACTGTAATATTTCCTTCGCCAGCTCCTACAGCAACTCGTGCCCTTCCATCACTCATTTCATTTAATGTCAGTAGAGCATTGACTATTTTTAATGGATGCATTTCAAAAGGGCTGACTGCAAGGGGCCCTAATTTAATTTTTGATGTTGCTTGTGCTAGTGGGACTAAACTTAAAAAAGGATCCCAATGTGCAAAGTAGTTGGAAGTCCAGATACCATGAACGCCATATCTTTCTGCTTCCATACCAATTTCTTTTATTTGATCTGGGTGCAAGTCTGGTTCGAGTATAATATCAATGTCCATGATTTAACCTCATTTCAGAATTTCTTTTTTAGAATTTGCATTATATAGTTTTATTCCTCTAAGTATTCCAGCTGCAATCTTATTTTGATTGATAGGATTGATTAAGAATTTTTCATCGCTTGGATTAGACAAATAACTTGTTTCAATGAGAACAGATGCTATTTCAGTAGATTTTAAAACTGCAAACTGTGCCTCAATGGGTATTTTCTTTCTCATTCTTACATCTTTCTTCAGCTCAGAAAGTATTGCTTGTCCAATGACTTTACTTTGGTCATAAGCTTGAACTTGGTCGGGTTTAATTTTATTAATCAATCGTTTAGAGACTCCACTTTTTAAAGCAATATTCTTCTTTGATTTTGGTTGATACATCATTTTATAATCACTTCCCTTAGCAATTTTCCTTGAATCTGATAAAGCATAAAGAGTGGCACCTCTTACCTTTGAATCCTTAAATGAATCAGCATGTATAGAAATAAAAAGATGTGCTTTTGCATTTTTAGCCCTCAATACTCTTTCATTCAAAGATTCAATTTGAGAGCAGTTACTTCTTTTCTGAGGACAAGGAAAACTGTCGTCATCTCTTATTAAGATGGCTCTCATATTTTTTTCATTATCAATTAGAGATTTCAGTCTTTTTGCTATTTTTAAAACTAAATCTTTTTCTTTAATTTTCTTACCTCTCGTTCCTTCGTCTTTACCTCCATGGCCTGGATCAATAGCAATAATCATTTTCTGTTTATTCACAGCAGCACTTACTAGTTTTCTACTCCCCTCATATGCCTTTTTTAAATCTATAACAACTCTGAAGTTAGTGTTTGAGCCTGAGGGAATATGAGATGTTTTATAAAAAACTATATCTTCTGTCTCAATGACCACCCTGAGTTTTGTACTCGTATTATTGGCAATCCTAACTTTACTAATTAAGCCTTTTTTTCCTATTGTTGATTTTAAGGTACTACTTTTATTAGAGCGATAAAGATCAACGACCACCCTATTAGGTCTATTTAATGTAAAAACTTTATACTTAGTTGTTTCAGATAAATCCAACACCAATCTAGTTTCTAGATTCTCTTTACTAATTCTTATATTCTTTAATACAGGTTTAGCAATGACAGTTGTATTTATGAAAAATACTAAAAAAACCAATGACGATATTTTTATTATTCTACTGATTAAATTTCCTTGATTGATTGCTAAAGAACTACTTTATCCAAGAATCTTCAAATTTGCTTACTTTTTTACTCAACTTTTGAACATCAATAAGCCTTTCATTCATAATTTCATTGAATGATATATTAATTATAAGATCTGCAGATAAAATATAATCTTCGCCATTTTCTGGCCATTCGATAAGATATATATATGGCTTATCTATTATTGGCTTTTCATGAAGTTCCAACTCTAGTATTTGATTCAATGACTCAATTCGATAAAGATCGACATGATAAATAATAAAATTATTTGTTTCAATTGTCTCAATCAAATTATAAGTTGGACTGGTAACCAATTCATTAAAATCCATTCCTTTAATAAAGCCTTTTGCAAAAGTTGTTTTACCAGCACCAAGATTCCCTTTTAAATAAATTACTAATGAATCGTGCTTAGAAAGATTAATCTGCTCAGCAATAGTTTTGCCCAGCTCTATCATTTCTTCTTCGCTTTTTATTTTCATGGATTCAATAGTGTCCTTAACTCACATAATAAATCAGTAGCAATGAGACCTCTTTGGCCATTCAATGCTGCCTGATCTCCAGCTTTAGCATGAATAAACGCTGCCAATGCTGCTATTTGACAGTAATCATGATTTGAATACTGAGCCATTAAGCCAGCTGTTAAGCCAGTCAATAAGTCACCCATTCCTGCTGATGCCATGCCAGGATTACCCGCATTAATCATATAAGGTATTCTATTCATATTACCCACTAAAGTATTATTACCTTTAAGAATAACTGTTGCTTGATATTGATTGATGATTTCTTCCAAACTGGTCAATCGATCAGATTGTATCTGAGTGGTTGATTTTGAAATTAGCTTTGCAGCTTCTCCTGGGTGAGGAGTGAGAATCCAATTACCTCTTTGGATGGGGTCTAGAGAAAGAATATTCAATGCATCTGCATCCATGATTAATGGTTGCTCTGATGTCATTATTTCTGCATATAACTGATGAGCCCAATCGTCTATTCCTAAACCAGGACCAATAGCAATTACATCTACCTTTTCTATTAATGCTTTGAGATTGCTGAGTTTATGATCTGCTTCATAACACATGATTTCAGGTCTTAATCTAGTAATCAGGTTAACGTTCTCAGGGCGAGTAATAACACTCACTAGACCTGCACCTGATCGAATCGCTGCCTCAGCTGCAATTCTTGCTGCTCCACCCATACCGTTATTACCACCAACTATCAGAACATGGCCATAATTACCTTTATGCGAAGTTTTTGATCTTTTTCTAAGTATTTTATTTCTTAATGCATCGTTAACAATCTCAACTGAAGGTTTTGCAGTTTGAAAGTTCTTTTCTTGAATTAAAAGATTACTAAAACAAACTTGGCCACAACAATCCGGACCTGACTCTAAGTACATACCAATTTTTTTACCTACAAAAGTAAAGGTAATCTCTGCTTTTATAGCCACCTCTTTTTGTTGTCCTGTATTAGCACAGAGACCCGATGGTATATCCAGAGCAATCACTGTTTTTTTAATCTCATTAATTGCTTTGATGCATTCCAAGTAATCACCTTCAACAATTCTATTGAGACCAATACCAAATATTGCATCAACAATAATATCGGCATCAAAGTCACATTCTTTAGTCCAAGGTATTACTTTCGCACCCAGCATCTTAAGTTCAACGAAAGCCTTCAGTGCATCTCCTTTTAAATTTTTAGGTGATGCTAAATAAACAACACTTGCACTCAAACCTTTTTTAATTGCATGACTCGCAAAAAGATAGCCATCTCCTGCATTATTGCCAATGCCACAAAAGACAAGAAACGATTTAGTATTTGGGTATTTTTTTAACGTTGAATCAAAAGAAAACTCAGCGGCTCGCTTCATTAATATGAAACCACTCAAATTTTCATCATTGATTGCTAATGAATCTATAGAGGAAACTTCTTTGGCCGGAAAAATAAATTTTTCAGATATATTCATAATCACTATTATACTGTTGTTGTAATTAAAACTCTCCTGACAAAATGCAAGATCCAATTGAATTAAAAAATAATATTAAAAAATGGTCTAAAGAGCTTGGATTTGATGATATGGGTATCAGTGGCATTGATATCAAAGACGATGAAAAACATCTACAAAACTGGCTCGATAAAAAATTTCATGGATCTATGAATTATATGATGAAACACGGCAAAAAAAGATCAAGAGCTGAACTTCTAGTGCCAGGGACAATCAAGGTTATTTCATTGAAAATACACTACTACTCGAGAGATAAAATGAGTGCCAAAGAATTAATTGATAATGACTCAATTGGTTACATAGCAAACTATGCTTTAGGTAAGGATTATCATAAAACCATTAAGAGCAAACTTAAGATCTTAAGTTCGAAGATTAAAGAATACTCTGACTTAAAAGGACAGAGTTCTTTTGTTGACTCAGCCCCTGTCCTTGAAAAAGCTTTTGCTAGAAATGCTGGTTTAGGCTGGATTGGAAAACATACCAATCTAATTGATAAATCAAATGGCTCTTGGTTCTTTTTAGCTGAAATATATACTGACCTAGACTTGCCAATAGATGAACCTTCAATCAACCATTGTGGCACTTGTCATGAATGCATTGATGTCTGTCCTACCCAAGCAATTATTGCGCCCTATCAACTGGATGCAAGAAAATGTATTTCATACTTAACAATTGAAAATAAAGAATCCATTCCTTTGCATATGAGAAAGTCCATTGGCAATAGAATTTTTGGTTGTGACGATTGTCAGTCATTCTGTCCATGGAATAAATTTGCGAAATCAGCTATTAATCCAGACTTCAAGCCAAAATCTAATCTATTAAATCAACCACTTGAAACATTATTTTTATGGTCAGAAAAAGAATGGGATAAAAATACAAAAGGAACTGCTTTAAGGAGATCAGGTTATAAAGGCTGGTTAAGAAATATTGCTGTGGCTTTAGGAAATTCAAAAACCACTCCAAGCATCAAGAGAGTTTTACAATCTAGACTCGATGGAGATTCAGAAATGGTACGTGAACATATAGTCTGGGCTCTTGAGCAGCATTAGATTATCTCAGTACTGATGCAGTATTATTAAAAAAGTGTGTCCCAAACTTAACGCTAGAAAGTTCTTTAAAAAGCATTTCAAAATGGTCATTATTATGAATTGGGTCAATGCTTTCAGCATTCACTACTAGCAATGGCGCATCGTCATAGTGATAAAAGAATTTAGTGTATGAATCTGCTAGAGTTTCTAAATATCTTGGATCAATTAACTCATCAACTGAAGATGACCTCATTTTAATTCTAGAAATCAAGACATCCACAGGTGCTTGCAAATATATTACTAGATCTGGGGTTTGAGGCTTAATGTGAAGCGATTCTTTTACCTTATTAAATAATTCCAACTCTTCCATAGATAAATTCATTTCAGAAAAAATAACATCCTTATCAAAAAGAAAGTCTGTCACAGTAATCGATGAAAAAAGCTCTTCTTGGTTAACCAGTTCTAATAACTTTGACCTTTGAAATAGGAAAGAAAGTTCTGTAGGTAATGCATTTGATCTTGGATCAGTATAAAAGTTTTGTAGAAATGGATTTTCTTCTGGTTGTTCTAGGATTAATTTGCCATCAACATAATCTGCTAGTTTCTTAGCTAAACTTGTTTTACCTGATCCTACTGGGCCTTCTATAACTATAAATTTTGATTCTAGTTTTATAGGTAAGATTTTTGGCATGTTATTTATAGTATCAAAAAATTAGTTATCTTTTATAATGCTTTCAAGCTCCCTTCGTCTAGTGGTTAGGACGCTGCCCTCTCAAGGCAGAAACAGGGGTTCAAATCCCCTAGAGAGCACCAATAAAAGCCATTCCAAAAATTAACAAACTAGCAGTCTCAGTCAACTGCGTGCTAACAAGTCCTCATTCAAGATTCATCAAAGAGATTTGGGTTTTGCTCCCTAAGTACCTTGGGCACCTCTATTCCAAAATGTTGATAGGCTTTTAAAGAGGCAGTTCTTCCACGAGGTGTCCTAATTAAAAACCCTCTTTGAATAAGAAATGGTTCAATAATATCCTCAACAGTGCCTCTTTCTTCTCCTACAGCAGCAGCGATCGCATCTATTCCCACAGGCCCTCCATTGAATGTTTCAATGATCGCTAATAGAAATTTACGATCCAATAAATCAAAACCATTTTTATCAACATCCATCAATTGCATAGCATCAAGAGCAACCTTCTTTGTAATTTCCCCATCAGCCCTAACTTGTGCAAAATCCCTTGCCCTTCTAAGCAATCGATTTGCAATCCTAGGAGTACCTCTGGCTCTAGAAGCAATTTCTTCAGCACCTTCTTGATCGATCACAACATCCAAAATCCCAGCCGATCGGATAACAATACTGGTAAGCTCGTTAGGGTGATAAAATTCCAATCTTTGTGAAATACCAAAACGATCCCTCAAAGGAGATGTCAGCAGACCAGCTCTGGTTGTTGCACCAATCATAGTAAATGAAGTTAGGTCTAATCTAATCGATCTTGCGGAGGGTCCTTCACCTATAATAATATCTAATTTATAATCTTCTAATGCAGGATATAGAATTTCCTCTACAACAGTACTCAACCTATGTATCTCATCTACGAATAAAACGTCATTCTCTTCAAGGTTAGTTAAGATTGCAGCCAAGTCACCTGGCTTTTCAATTGCAGGTCCTGAAGTATGCTTAAGGTTAACCCCAAGCTCGTTAGATATCACATGGGCTAATGTAGTTTTTCCTAAACCTGGAGGACCAAATATCAACACATGATCCAATGATTCTTCTCTTTTTTTTGCGGCTTCAATAAAAATACTAAGTTGTTCTTTTACGGGTTCTTGACCTACATATTCAGATAGAGTTTTAGGTCTTAGCAGGCTATCTATAGACTCTTCTCCTTCTTGGAGCTCACTAGTGATTATATTTTCTATTTCATCCATACATTATCACTTATTTAAAGATTGCAATGCCTGCTTTAAGAGGTCCTCAATTGTAAGTTCATCCTTGTCTATATTGTCTAAAATCTTTCTAGCTTCTGAACTTTTATAACCAAGGTTAACAAGAGCATTCTGTGCTTCCCTGACTGTGTTTGATATTGATAAATCTCCTTCAGTAATTTCCAGAGAATCAGAAATCTCACTAACTTTGTCTTTCATCTCAACCACTAATCTTTCTGCTGTCTTTTTTCCAATACCTGGAAGGTGAACTAATGTATCTATGTCTTCTGTCAATACTGACTTAATAAAATCATTTGTATTAATCCCAGATAAAATTGTCAGAGCTAATTTAGGCCCTACTCCACTTATCTTTATGAGAGCCCTAAATAAATTTCTTTCTTCCTCTGTAGCAAAACCATACAGTGTATGCTGATCTTCCCTAACAATTAGATGAGTGAGAATGTAGGTTGACTCATTAATTGCAGGTACTTTAAAGCTAGTGGAGAGTGGCACATTAACTTCATAACCAATGCCATTCACTTCAATGAGAACCATATTGGGTTTCTTATTTTTTACTAAGCCTATTAGAGAGCCAATCATTATTATTTATCTTTCAATATTTTATTTACTGAGTAACTATGAGCATGACAGATTGCTATTGCAAGTGCATCGGATTCATCGAGTTTTAATTCCTTATCCTTAATACCTAAAATTATTCTAACCATTTGTTGCACCTGTTCTTTTTCCGCAGCACCGGTCCCAACAACTGCCTGCTTAACTTCTCTTGCTGCGTATTCATAAACGGATACGTTTATCTTAAAAGTACCACAAATAGCAGCTGCTTTAGCTTGCCCTAATTTTAAAGCGCTAGCAGCATTTTTATGCATAAATACATTTTCAATTGACACAACATCTGGTTGATGATGATCTACTAAGTTCTGAACCTCCTTATAGATAATTCTTAGTCTTTCAGGAAAAATCTTTTCGTTGGTTTTAATGATCCCACTGTCAATATATTTAGATTGATTGCCATTGGATTCAATTACTCCATAACCCATTACTCTTGATCCAGGATCTATTCCAAATATTTTCATTTCGAGAGTTCTAAGAACATCAATTCATTTGCTCAAGTATGTCATTAGAGATCTCAGCATTTGAATGCACTGTCTGAATATCATCAAGATCATCCAGCATATCTAATAACTTCATCATAGATTGTGCATGTTTAAGATTAATTGAAACATCGGTTGCTGCTTTCATTGTAACTTCAGCAATATCAATATTAATCTCTTCATTGCTAAGAGCATCTTTAATGTCAACAAGATCATTGGGTGATGTCATTATTTCTATAGAGCCGTCATCATTCATTTCAATGTCTTCTACACCAAGTTCAATAGCAGTTTCTACGATCTTATCTTCATCTTTAATCCCTGAAAGAGTAATCAAGCCAGTTTGTTTAAATAGATAAGATACAGATCCTTCAGCACCAAGATTGCCTCCAAATTTTGTTAATGCATGTCTAACTTCAGCCACAGTGCGGTTTCTGTTATCAGTCATACTTTCAATAAGAATTGCAACCCCCCCTGGTCCATAACCTTCATAAGTCACTTCCTCTAGATTAAAGTCATCGCCCTCACCCGATCCTTTGCTGATGGCTCTCTCAATATTGTCTTTTGGCATACTTTGGGATTTTGCCTTATCAACTGCTGTTCTCAAACGTGGATTGGAATCTAAATCACTCCCACCAATTCTAGCTGCAACAGTTACTTCACGAATTAACTTAGTAAAGAGTTTACCTCTTGCTTTA
>Ga0209089_10004875_pt1 | contig 11100 bp, 9 predicted proteins | sample ArcticOcean_MG_C_FD_187431 | JGI IMG/M metagenome (GOLD analysis project Ga0209089, IMG submission 187431) | Marine microbial communities from western Arctic Ocean - ArcticOcean_MG_CB2_150 (SPAdes) (version 2) | ecosystem: Environmental > Aquatic > Marine > Oceanic | place: Arctic Ocean: Canada...
TGGCGCAGCTCCTCGGACTGGCGACCGATTGCAGCGGAGCGTCTCTGCAACTCGGTGTCGTCGCTACCGCAGCAGACAACCTGCGCAGTGGAGTAGATGAGGTCGTCCGGGTCCCGACCGGTGGCCCTGCAGGCGTCACGAACGATGCCGGTTGCCTCCGACCATGCCTCCGGCGCAGCGAACGGAAGATTGAACTCTGTGGCAAAACGGGCAGCCAGTCGAGGCGTTCGCCTGGGGCCGGAGCCTCCGATGATCAGCGGTGGACCCGGCCTCTGTTCAGGTTTGGGAAGAGCCGGGGATCCCTCCACGGCCAGGCGCCGACCGGAGAAGTCGAAGGTCTCGCCGACAGGGGTGTTCCACATGCCGGTCAGGATCTCGAGGGTGTCTTCGAGCATGTCGAAGCGTTCTCCGATGGGGGGAAAGGCCAGGCCCTGGGCCCTGTGTTCTGCCTCGTACCAACCGGCTCCGAGGCCGAGCTCGATACGTCCTCCGCTCATCTGGTCGACCTGGGCGACGGCCACTGCGAGGGGGCCGACATGGCGGAAGGTGACCGGGGTGACCAGGGTGCCGAGACGGAGGCGTCGGGTGTCGCGTGCGAGGCCGGCCAGGGTCGTCCAGGCATCGGCGGGACCGGGGAGGCCGTCCCCGTCCCCCATGCTCAGGTAGTGGTCGGAAGTGAAGAAGCCGTCGAAACCCAATTCCTCAGAGCGCCTGGCGAGCGACAGAAGCCGCTCGTAGGTGGTTCCCTGCTGGGGTTCCACGAAGATCCGGTAGTCCATGGCTGCTAATACCTTCTGTATTCGAACGGAGACGAGAATGACCGGCTGCCGGAGCAGGTGCCCGTCTGCTGGGTGTGGGTGGGCGGATTGAGGAGACCGAGCGCCACCACACCCAGGACGTCGGCCCCGGGTACCGGGAGCAGCGTCAACGGCCGGTCGCTACACGGCGGCAGGTTTGAACTTTGAGACACCACCTGCATCATTCGCTGCATCATCGCTGACATCTCCGAGGAGCCTGATTCGGTCATTTCATAGGCTATTTCGACAGGCTGCTCCATGTCCGGCATCTCTTCGGCCGCAGTGGTCGTTGTCGGTGCAGGGGTCGATGTAGTCGTATCGGCGGCTACGGCGACGCTGGTGGCCGTAGCGGCTTCAGGCGCTTCGTCGGATCCACCACATGAGGTGGCGACCGATGCAACGGAAGCAGGCCGAGGGTCCGGAGATGAACAATGGGGGCGATGTCATGTTGCACCCGGGTAGGGGGAGTTGGCGTGGCGGGAGCAGACTCGGTGCCGGTTCGAATAGCGAAAGGCCTGAGGTGCGCACTGCCTATCTGATCCCCACCGTTCTGCTGACCGGAGCGCTCCTGGCGGCGGGGTGCTCCTCGTCTGAGGAGACTGTGGCGCCAGGAGTTACCACGGCGACCACTACGACCGGCGCTTCGACGACCACGACTGCTTCCACGACCACGGTCGCGCCTACAACCACCGCAGCGCCCACAACCACCGCAGCTCCCACAACCACCACAGCGCCCACAACCACCACGTCAACAACAACCACCACGTCAACAACAACCACCACGTCAACAACAACCACGACTGAGGCCCCGCCTCCGGACGTACCCGGCACCCTGCTGTCCAGCGAGCCGGTCGACATTGGCGACCTGGGCGTGGCCTGGCGGGTCACCTACCGGTCCACGTCGGTGGCGGGCGAACCCATCGAGGTGACCGGAACCATTGCCGCACCGGCGGGAAACGCACCGGGGCCGCGACCAGTGCTGTCGGTCGCCCACGGAACCACCGGAATGGCCGATGAGTGTGCACCGTCCCTCAGCTTCCCGGACGAGTCCTCCATTACCGTCGTGGCTCCATTCCTGGAGCGCGGGTGGGTCGTTGTCGCCACCGACTACGAAGGCATGGGCGGGCCGGGCATCCACCCGTACGTCGTGGGCGAAAGCGAGGCCCGTGGGGTCTTCGACATCGTCCGGGCGGCCCAGTCGATGCCCGGCGTGGGCGCGGACGGCCCACTCGTGGTCTGGGGACATTCCCAGGGAGGCCACGCCGCAATGCACGTGGCCGAACGCTGGCAGGACCTCGCCCCCGACCTGGACCTGGTCGGGGTCGCCGCCGGTGCACCGCCTTCCCAGTTCGCGTTGCTGTCTGCGTTCCTGCAGGGTTCCGCCTACCAGGGCTACCTGGTGATGGCTGCCGCCAGCATGGCGGCCTCGTACGACGAGCTGGACCTGGAGGCGGTCATGAACCCAGCCAACCTGCACCTCCTGGACGAACTCGAGAAGGGTTGCACCGGCCACATCTTCGACGTCTTCAACGAGATCCCGTACGAGGACCTGCTCAGCGTCGACGACATCTTTGCCATCCCGGCGTGGAACGCCCGGCTCATGGAGAACGACACCAACCAGCTGCCGAACCAGGTGCCCGTGGTGATCCTCCACGGCGACCTCGACCAGCAGATCCCGGTGCTCAGCAGCGCAGTCCTCTTTGCCCAGTTGTGTGCCTTCGCCGACCACGCGCCGTTGGAACGGCGCGTCTACGAGGGTGAGGGCCACGGCTCGGTAGTTCCGGCCTACCTGGACGACCTCACGGCGTGGCTGGAGGCACGGGTGGCCGGCGAACCCGCCACCGACCAGTGCGGCACCTGACCTTGGCGGCTAGAGGCCCGTGGCAGCCGGCATGAGGACGACGACCACCCCGCTGCCGACCTCCACCGTCGCCGTCGGGCCGGCCAGCCGGTTGGACAGCCCGAGGCCCAGACCCGGTTCCAGCACGCCGTCGGACAGCGGCCACGCCAGGCCGGTGGTGGTGACTCCGGTCGCCTGACCGCCGACGGCCAGCAGGCTGACCAGGTCGTCGACGGTTCCACCCACCTCCACCCGATCCCGCACCACCCAGGCCCGTGTGCTGTCGATCCTGAGGTGGATCCTGAGGTCAGCCCAGCGGTCTGCGGCAACGACCAGCAGGTTCCCGAGGGCGTGGTCCACCCTTCCGCCGATCGTGCCTACAACGGTCACCGACCCCATGCCGGCATTCAGTGCTGCGGCCAGGGCCAGCTCCAGGTCGGTCTCGTCCTTGTCCACCGGGTGCCGCTCCACGGCCGGTGCCTGATCCGCCGCCCCGAGAGAGGCTGAGTCCAGGTCACCGACCAGCAGGTCCACGTGGATGCCAAGGGACCTGGCGTTGTCGAAGCCCTCATCGGCGGCGATCACCATGTCGGCTGCGGGAAGGACCCCGATGTTCCGGGGGACGGGTCCACCTGTGATGACAAGGGCGTGGCGAGGCATCAGCGACCGGATCCGTTCACCCGGACCGCCCACCGGCCGGCGACCTGCGTGAGGTGGAGGTCCAGGCCGTAGCAGCCGGAGAGGGCCTGCTCCGTGACCACACCGGCCAGCGGCCCGGCGTCGACCACCCGGCCGGACTCCAGGAGGAGGGCGTGTGTGAAACCGGGCGGAATCTCCTCCACGTGGTGCGTGACCTGCACCATCGGGGGAGTGTCCGGATCCGCGGCCAGGTCGGCCAGAGTGGCGACCAGCTCCTCCCGGCCGCCCAGGTCCAGACCGGCTGTCGGTTCGTCCAGTAGCAGCAGGTCCGGTTCGACCATCAGGGTCCGGGCCAGCAGGACGCGTTGCCGTTCGCCCGAGGACAGCGTCCCGAAGGCATGGCAGGCGCGGTCCCCGCACCCGATCCGGCCCAGTAGGGCGTGGGCCCGGTCACGGTCGTCGTCCGAGTAGTCGTGCCACCACGGCTCGAGTGCCCCGTGGAGCGCCGTCATGACCACGTCTCCGGCGGTGATGCCGGGACGGAAGGTGTCGGCCAGGGACGCAGAGGCATATCCGATCCGACTCCTGAGAGTGCGGACGTCGGATTCGCCCAGGGCCTCGCCCAGCACGCGGACCGTGCCGGTGCTCGGGTGAAGGTGGAGGCCGGCGATCCTGAGCAGGGTGCTCTTTCCCGAGCCGTTGGGCCCCAGCACCACCCAGTGCTGGCCCGGGTCGACACGCCAGTCGATGTCGGCCAGGAGCGTCGTGTCACCGATGCGCCGCCCTACGCCGACAAGTTCGAGGACGGGCTCAGGCACATCATCGACCCTACGACCAGGTACCGGCATGTGACGGGTCGACCGCCCGTTAGGCAAGGGACCGGACCAGCAGGACGACGGCGGCGACCGAGGACAGTACGTACACGGACGGCGCCAGCCAACCGCGGTCCAGTGGCGCCCGGAGCGGCCCGGAGAGCGCCACCCCTACCATCGCGGGCAGCACGAGCCAGGCTGCGAGCACCATGTCGGACGTCCCGAACTGGCCGGCGAGGGCCAGCACGACGAGGGAGATCGTGGTTCCGACGAGGAAGTAGGTCGAGAGGGTGGCTCGCATGACCGGCCCCGGCAGGTCGTGGAAGGCGAGGGCGATGGGAGGTCCGCCGACGGCCACCGTTGTGCCCATGAACCCGCTCAGCCCACCGGCCACCAGGAGGCTCCGGGGGGTGCGCCCGGTGTGCACCCCGCTGGCCTTGATGGCCACCGAGAGCAGCAGCAGCACGCCGAACAGCACGCCGAGTCGCTCCTCGGCGACCATGGTCAGGGCGAGCACCCCCAGCAGCACCCCTGGGACCCGGCCGGTCAGCGCCCACCTGAGGCCCTGGCGGTCCACAGATCCGCGTTCCCGCACGCTGAAGAGGCCGCTCAGCAACGGGTTCACCATCAGGACCGGTCCGGGAACGAAGTCCGGGTGGATGAGGGCGAGGATCGGGACGGCGAACAGGCCTGCACCGAATCCCAGTACCCCCTGCAGGGTGCATCCGATGGCGTAGACGACAAGGCCGGCAGCCAGCTGGAGGCCGCTCACCGGGGGTTCCCGGCGTGGTCCGAGTGTTCCATCCAGGTTTCGAACATCTCGGCATACTGCCCACCCGACGACACCAGCTCGTCATGGGTTCCGTGCTCCACGATCCGGCCATCGTCCACGACCGCTATGCGGTCGGCCCGCATGGCGGTGGCCAGGCGGTGCGCTATGAGGATGGCGGTCCGGCCCCCCAGGAGTGAATCCAGGGCCTGCTCGATCACCGACTCGGAGAGCAGGTCCAGGTTCGAGGTGGCCTCGTCCAGAATGAGCACCCGGGGGCGCGCCAGGAACGCCCGGGCGAGAGCCACCAACTGGCGTTCACCTGCCGAGAGTGAGGCGCCACGCTCGTGGATCGGGGTGTCCATGCCGTCCGGCATCCGGTCCATCAGGCCCTGCAGGCCGACCGCCCTGCAGGCTTCGATGACCTCGTCGTCGGTGGCGTCGCGGCGGGCGAAGGCGACGTTGTCCCGGATCGTCCCGTTGAAGAGGAACGGTTCCTGGGGAACCACGCCGAGTTGGCTCCGTAGCGAGTCGATGGAGACGTCGCGGAGGTCGTGGCCGTCGATGGTGACGTGCCCGAACGTCGGATCGTAGAAACGTGTTATCAACTTGGCGATGGTCGACTTGCCCGCGCCGGTCGGGCCGACCACGGCGAGCACCTCGCCTGGAGCCAACTCGAGGTCCACGTCACGCAGCACCAGGTGGTCCGGGTCGTAGCCGAAGGTCACCCCCTCCAGGCGGATCGCCCCCCGGATCGGTGGCAGGTCGATGGCATCGGAACGCTCGGGAACGCTGGGTTCCCTGGCCAGGAGGTCCCGGAGCTTCACCACCGCAGCACTGCCCTGCTGGTACTGGTTGTACAACTGGACGAGCGTCTGGACCGGGGCGAAGAACGACGTCAGGAAGAGAAGGAAGGCCGTCAACTCGCCGAGCGACACCTCGCCCCGCAGCGCCATCCGGCCCCCGACCAGCAGCACGATGGCCTGCGTCAGGATGCCTATGGACTCGGTACCGGGCCCGAACAGCGCCTGGGCCCGTCCGGTGTAGAGGTTGGCGTCCAGGTGGGCATCGATGATCCGCTGGTGGCGGGCCATCTCGTGGTCCCGACGGTTGAAGGCGGTGATCACCCGTATGCCGGCCAGGCTCTCGGAGAGGTTCGCCAGCACGTCGGCGATCCTGTCCCGGACCCGTAGGTAGCCGATGAGCGAAACCCGTCGGAACCACATCGTGAGGATGACGTTGACCGGGACCACGGCCAGGAGGCAGACCAGCGCGAGCGTCGGGTCCAGGAACACCAGGTAGGCGGTGATGACGACCAGCGTCATGCCCTGCACGAAGAAGTTGACCAGACCCTCCTGCATGAGCACGGTGAGGGCCTCGATGTCGCTGGTCATCCGGGTCATCAGGACGCCGGACTTCTCGAGGGTGAAGAAGTCCAGGGACTGGCGCTGGAAGTGGCTGAAGACCCTCACCCGGAGCTGGTACACGAGCCGTTCGCCCAGGCGGCCGGTGAAGCGGGTCCGGAACCAGGAGGCGGCCGTCGAGAGCCCTACGGCACCGAGGTAGGCCAGGGCAACGGCGAACAGCACGCTCCGGTCACCGGCCAGCACGCCGCGGTCGATACCGATCTGCGTGAGGAGGGGTCCGACGTGGAGCAGGCCGACCTCGGCCAGGACGAGGAGCAGGGCCACCAGGAGCCCGCCGGCGTGCGGAGTCAGGAAGGTCCTGAGACCGAACGGACGTCGATCCCAGTCGCGGTGCGAGAACCGGACCACGGGCTGCGGGTGTTCCGGTTCGTTCCTGAGGACGTCGGCGATCCGGCTGCGGAGTTCCTCGGGGACCTCGGCTAAGGGCAGGCCGGCCTGCGCGTTGGCCTGGGCCGACGAGGGCCCGGTGAAGAAGCCGTGTCCACCACCCATCAGGCTCCCGCCTCCCGGTCCTCGACCTGGGCCACGATCGCCCTGTAGCGGGGTTCGGTGGCCAGCAGGTGTTCGTGGGTCCCATCGGCGACGATGCGGCCGTCCTCCATGAGGACGACCCGGTCGGCGAGGCTGATCGTGGATAGTCGGTGGGCAATGACAATGGTCGTGCGCCCCGCCAGGAGGGCTTCCAGACCGTGGTGGATGCCCTTCTCGGTCCGGACGTCCACGGCGCTGGTGGCATCGTCCAGGATCAGGACCGCCGGGTTGGCCAGCACCGTGCGGGCGATGGAGATCCGTTGGCGCTGTCCGCCCGACAGGGTGTAGCCGCGTTCGCCGACCACCTCGTCGAAGCCGTGTTCGAGGTTTCCGATGAACCCATCGGCCTGGGCCACGCGGGCGGCTGCCACCACCTCGTGGCGTGGGGCCTCGGGCCTTCCGAAGGCGATGTTGTCGTGGAGCGTGTCGGAGAACAGGAACGCCTCATCGGGCACCTGGCTGACGTGGGAGCGGAGGCTGGCGAGGGTGAGGTCGCGTACGTCGGTGCCGTCGATGAGTACCGCTCCGCCGTCGACGTCGTAGAAGCGGGGGAGGAGTCGGGCCACGGTGGACTTGCCGCATCCGGTCCGGCCCACGATGGCCACGGTCTCGCCTGGCTCGACGACCAGGTCGAAGCCATCCAGGACTGCGGGCGACTCCCTGTTGTCGACCCCGGGGTACCTGAAGGTGACGTTACGGAACTCGACCCCTCCCCGGGGGGCGGAGAGGGGTCGGGCCCCGGGCCTGTCGACTATCGCCGGCTTCTCGTCCAGGATCTCGTAGATCCGCAGGGCCGAGGCCGCGGCCCTCTGTGCCTGGAGCAGCACGAAGCCGAACATCCTGAACGGCACCGAGATCATCGTCACGTACGCGCTGAAGGCCAGCAGCGAGCCGACGCCGATCTCCCCGTCGATCACGAGGTGTCCGCCGTAGAGGAGGACGAGGGCCATTCCCAGCCGTGGCAGCGCCTCGATGAGGGGATTGAAGCGTGCCCGGGCCTCTACGAGGGCGGTCGCCGACCAGCGGAGACGGTCGGCGACCATGGACAGCAGGGCGATCTGGTCCGACTCGGCAGCGAACGACTTCACCACCCGGGTTCCGTTGATGTTCTCGTCGACGACCATGGCCACTTCGGCCATTCGTCCCTGGGTCACCCACGAGAGGGGAAAGACCTGGTCCCTGAGCCTCTGTCCGAGGACGTAGACGAATGGCATCGTCGACACCGTGACGAGCGCCAGGGGGACGTGGATGCTGAGCATGAACCCGAAGGCCATCAGGAAGCTGATCGCGGAGAGGCCGGCCAGTGGGCCGAAGGCCAGGAGCAGTTGTATCGACCGGATGTCGGAATTGGCCCGCGATACGACCTCGCCGCCAGCCACCCGGTCGTAGAACGAGAACGAGAGCCTGGTCAGGTGCTCGTAGATCTGCGACCTCAGGTCGGTCTCGATCCGACAGGCCGTCCCGAAGAGCAGGTACCGGTAGGCGAATCGCAGTCCGAAGGAGGCGGTGGCCATCACGACCAGGAGCAGCACATCGCCCTCGAGACCACCTGCACGCTGGTCCACGGCGACGTCGACCGCCTTACGCAGGACCATCGGTACCGATACCTGGAGTGCCAGGCCGGAGAGCCCGGTCACGAGCACCATGATGAAGGTGGCACGTCGGGCCCGGATGACGGGCAGGAGTCGTCGGAACCAGCCCTTCGAGGGATCCGGGTCGACGTGGGCTGTCGCTGGGGTGGGCCTGGACGCCGAGGTCACGCTGCGCCGGCGGCCCGGGCGGCCCGGATGGCCTCGCCGAAGCGGGCGAGGCTGGCGATCAGAAGGTTGGGGTCGCCGGCGTGCACGTGGGTGCCTATGAGCACCAGCCGGTCACCGACTGCCCGGTCGGCGCGCTCCAGGGCGGATCGACCCTCCCCGGTGAGGTGGTGGGTGACCCGTCGGCCATCGTCGGGGTCGGGATGGCGTTCCACCAGGCCGCGGTTGATCAGGCCGTCCATGAGGGCTGTGACCGACGGGCGGCTCACAGACAGGTGGCCGGCCAGGTCCGATGGTGCCACACCGCCCTCGTCTAGGAAGGCGAGGACCCTGTACTGGGGGAGGCTGAGGTCGATCTCGCCGAGGGGGATGGTGACCTGGCGTGCCAGCTTGGCCGCCGCACGCGCCGCCGCCACCAGTTGCCCGCCGTCTTCGTACGGGTCGTCGGCAGTGGGCGCCATCTTCTCGTCATGCAGCGCATCAGCCATGATGGTTAGGGTATCGAACTATCTCGTCGGACCCCGAGTCGGGCGGGCCTCTGGAGGCCTAGGGCCGAGGGGCGGCTGTCATTAGGATCCCTTCCAGATGTCCATCCTCGTCGGCCTGACCGCGGTCCTCCTGCTCCTGGTCGTCAACGCGTTTTTCGTGGCTGCCGAGTTCAGCCTGGTGGCCGTCGACCGGGCCCGGGTGGAGGCGGCAGCCGAGACGGATCCGGGAGCACGCCGGGTGAGGTCCCTGACCAGGCGTCTCACGTCCCACCTCTCGGGAGCCCAGTTCGGCATCACCGTGTCGGCCCTGCTCCTCGGCTTCGTAGCCGAGCCCACGGCGGCTCGGATCATCACCGGTGGCGATCACCCAACCGGCGTTTCGGTGGGCCTCGCCATCGCAGCTGCTGCGTTGCTGCACATGGTGGTCGGCGAGCAGGTGCCCAAGTACGTCGCTCTGGCGGCGCCGGAGGCGGTGGCCCGTCGTCTGGCTCCGCTGGTGCTCGCCTACGGAGTGGTCGCGCGACCTGTCGTCGTGGTCCTGAACGGATCGGCCAATGCGGTCCTGCGGTGGGTGGGGGTGGAGCCACGTGAGGAACTGGGATCCTCGCGCACGCTTGACGAGCTGGGCGACCTGGTGCGGGAGTCCTCGGACGCCACGTTGGACAGTTCCGACGTGGAGCTGTTCACCCGATCAGTTCGGTTCAGCGAGAAGGTGGTTGCCGACGTTCTCGTACCGAGGCTGGACGTGGAGGCACTCCGTCTGGACGCAACAGGTGCGGACCTCCTGGAAAGGTCGGCGAAGACCGGGCATTCGCGCTTTCCGATCTTCGATTCCGACCTTGACCACGTGGTGGGCGTGGTGCATGTGAAGTCCCTCCTGGCGAGGCCGGCAGCGTCGCGTGGGCAGACGCCGGTCGTCGAGTTGATGCACGACGTTCTCGCCGTTCCGGAGACCCGCTTCCTCGACGATCTGCTCGGCGACCTGCGCGACCACAGGGGGCACATGGCCGTCGTGGTCGACGAGCACGGGGGTACGGCAGGAATCGTCACGGTGGAGGACGCCCTGGAGGAGATAGTCGGCGAGATCGACGACGAGCACGACACCCGGGTGGTGCGGACCAGGTTGGACGGGCCGGGACGCAACGTCGTGTCGGGCCGCCTGAACCTGGACGAGGTGGCGGACCTCACCGGACTCCGGTTGCCGCCGGGCCCTTACGAGACCCTCGCCGGCTTCGTCCTCCAACGCCTGGGGCGACTGCCGCAGCCGACGGCGATGGTCGAGTACCAGGGCTGGAGGATAGAGGTGGTGGCGGTGGAGGGCCGGCGGATCGCCACGCTCCGGATCGTCGTTCCTCCCGGCGACGGGGATTCGACATGATCCTGCTTTCGCTGCTGGCGGTCGTAGCCCTCGTGGCCGTGAACGCACTGTTCGTGGCGACCGAGTTCGCCCTCGTGGCGGCACGTCCGTCAAGTCTCGAGGCGGCAGCGGCCGAGGGTTCCGGGTCGGCCGCCAGGGCGCTGGCCGCACGGCGGGACCTGAGGGTCCAGATGTCGGGGGCGCAACTGGGAATCACGGTGAGCAGCATCGCCCTGGGCGTGCTGGCCGAGCCGACGATCGGGCGCCATCTCGAGTCCCTGGCCGATGCCGCCGGCCTGCCGTCCGGTGTGTCCTCCACGACGGCACTGGTCCTGGCGATCGGGCTGGCCGCCGTGTTCCAGATGCTGTTCGGTGAGCTGGTTCCGAAGAACTTCGCGATCGCCGACCCGGAACGGACTCTTCGCTGGACGGTCCGGCTGCACGGGGCGTTCGTTGCGGTCCTGAGACCCGGAATCGTCGTGGTGGATCGGTTGGCCGCCATGGCGGTACGGCCCTTCGGCCTCACGCCGGTCGACGAGATCCGCAGCGCGGTCGGAGCACCGGAACTCGCCGTCCTACTGGACGCGTCGCGTGATGACGGCCTCATCGAACGCTTCGAGCACGACCTGTTGACAGGCGTGCTGGACCTGGGACGGCAGACGGCGGCATCGGTGATGGTGGCC
>Ga0209089_10004883_pt1 | contig 11092 bp, 8 predicted proteins | sample ArcticOcean_MG_C_FD_187431 | JGI IMG/M metagenome (GOLD analysis project Ga0209089, IMG submission 187431) | Marine microbial communities from western Arctic Ocean - ArcticOcean_MG_CB2_150 (SPAdes) (version 2) | ecosystem: Environmental > Aquatic > Marine > Oceanic | place: Arctic Ocean: Canada...
TCGACTTGATCAACGGCATTAAAGCCTGCGGCATCGCTCGCTGCATCAAAACTTTCTTCTGGATCCTTGCCTTCCTCAAGGGCTTGATCAAAGGCCTCTTTCGCGGCTTCAGTACGTGCCTGGACTTCTTCTGGTGGAATACCGGCTTCAGCCGCCGCTTCCTCTGCAGCCACGGTCGCTGCCTCAAAAGCCTCTTCTGCTCCCGCTCCATTGTCTAGCGCTTCATGAAAGGCTGCATCCGCAGCACCCTCAACTTGATCAATCGCGTTACCAAAACCTTCATCATCACCAAGACCTGTCCCTTCTTGCATCACATCTTCTTCATTACTCTCCACGTCGCTCACGAAAACCCTCCAAAAGTCAACACTCTGATCTTCAGTCAAACAATTAGGCATCGTTCCGTCAAGGGGTAACGGACTTTTATCCGATAAGCGTCACTATTTCGAGTCCGAGAGGTTCGGAGGCCGCAGCCTAACCCCATAAAGCTAGGGTGGGAGAATTCTGCATTGCTACCCTCGGGTATGTTTCGACATTACTGTCTTTGTAATCCGCTTTTATGTAATCTGCTTTGATGGAAAATATACCAGTCTCGGGAATGGTCAGGAAACTGAGGTCAAAAACTTCAGATATTATTGGCCGCTATACTGAGCTTCTAACAAATACTATAACTAGCGCTGAAGCAGCGCTAGATCCGAAATCTTTAAGATCTTTAGGTTTGGGTACGATAGGCCTGGTTCGTCAGCATGGGATACGAATAACACCAGACCAGTTAGATGATTATATTGCTCATGGAAATTTGAGTACTGCAAAAGATCTTCAGTCATTATTTAAGCAATATGAAGTAAAAATACAGTTCATAAGGCCGACTTTTAGCGAATTAGTAAATCGTCGTTATTTTTTCCCATGTGTTGTCGAGACGTTGCAGGGAAACGCTAAGATCGTTGTAAATTGTAAAGAGAATGCCAACGAAGAGATAGAATTCTATACGATAGATCCCTTAGATCCGACATCAAAAGCAAAAATTGAGTCGAGCGAAGAATTTCAGAAAAACTGGTCAGGTATTTTATTATTAGCTTCAAAAGAAACAGGTATAGATTCCCAAGACAGAATATTCGATTGGTCTTGGTTTAGCCCAGAGTTATATCGCTTTAAATATCTTTTGGGCGTGACGTTAATCATTTCTTTACTCACGCATTTCTTGGCGTTGGCGCCTATCATCTTCATCCAGGTGTCACTTGATAAAGTGTTAGGGTACGGCGCTCTTTCGACTCTTTATGTACTTACCTTTGGAGTAGTGGGTGCATTAATTTTTAATGGTATTCTAAATTTTATTCGCGATTACGTAATCGATTTTATCTCTACTTCAATTGAAGCCAGGTTGGCGGGTGATCTCTTTGATAAAACAATGGAGTTACCCGCTCAAACTTTTCAAACCGGCAACAATAGTGACTTTGAATCGGTACTCCAATCTCCGTCAGCGGTAAAACATTTCTTATCCCGCCAGATACTTAGTACTGTTTTTGACGCAACCGGAGTGCTTGTCTTTCTCCCTATTCTTTTTGCTTACAGTCTTCTTTTGGGTTCCTTAGTTATTGTTTTTACCTGCGTAATAGGCGGGATAGCGCTTTTTGGGAAATGGAGAGAACGAGCAATTCAAGAAAAAGGAGCTCCCACCGAAGCATCAAAACGACGTGTTATGCAGTCAAGTATTGCCGGGATTGAAACAATAAAATCCTTCTCTCTAGAGCCATCACAACGACGAGATTGGAGAAATCTGGCGTCGAAGAGCATAAGGCAAAATTCTACGCGCCAAGTATCCAATATATTAGTTACCAACCTTAATAACACGCTTCAGCAAATTATGACGATATCCCTGGTTTTTGCGGGGGTCATGCTCGTTTTAGATGGCGCGCTTTCTGCCGGGGCGATTATTTCGTGCAATATGTTGGCAGGAAAGGTCGTGAGTCCTGTAAAGAGTATGTTCACCTTTTTTGCCGACCTGGATAGTTTCAAGGGTACAATTAATTCAATTTCCAACACGTGGAATGCGCCATCAGAAAGAGTTGGGGCCGGCATACAACACGTAGTTAAAGGACGAATATTACTGCGTGGTGTATCCGTAAAAATAGATGAGAGTCTCGCTTTAGATAACGTGGACCTTGAATTACCTGCCCGCAGTAAAGTAGGAATAGTGGGACCTTCCGGTTCAGGGAAAACTACCTTTCTTAGATTGTGCCAAGGTTTCTTGCGTCCCAACCTCGGAACAATGGAGATTGACGGTCAAAACTTCCGTCATTTAGACATCAATAATTACCGAAGACAGGCGGCGATGATTGATCAAAGGCCAATGTTTTTTGGGGCGACCATCGAAGAAAACCTTAGAAAAATAAGACCCAACATTAGCGAAAGAGAGTTGGAAGAAATCATAGAGATAACTGGTCTTGGACAAATTCTAGAAGACTTTCCTGACGGTCTTTCGACGGAAATAAACCAGTTTGGAGTACCGCTTTCGCAGGGCAACCGCATTACCTTGGCAATAGCTCGAAGCCTTGTTTCTCAACCGCGAATATTAATGATAGATGAGGCGATATCTAGTTTGGACAAGAGTGCGCAAATAGGATTCCTCAAAAATATTGATAGAATCAGCGCGGGTAAGACCCTGTTAGTTGTTACCCATGAAATGCGTTTGATTCAGTCATTTGATCAGATAGCCGTGCTTGATGAAGGAGCGGTAGTTGGTTTTGGCAAGCACGAATCATTATTGGAAAACTGCGATACATATAAGATGCTATGGAGTATGGATCAACAATTATCTAATCCTGATACTATCTCTTCTGACAAACCTGCTTGAGGATTGCTGTGGCTGGGAATCTTTCTTTTATAGATGGCGAATATATTTTCCGCGAGGGTGAAAGTGCGGAATACGCTTATATTGTTAGTAGTGGAATTATTGAAATAACAAAAATTAGTGCGAATGGGGAAGATATCTTAGTCAGGTTGGAACCGCCCAGCTTGTTTGGTGAAATGGCGTTAATAGACGGAAGCCCCAGAAGTGCGAGTGCTCGTGCGAAAGGCGATACGACATTAACGGAAGTCACATCTACAGCTTTTGACCAATACATTAAACAAAATCCGGAAGCCGCTATCCGGATCATGAAAAACATATCAGAAAACTTAAGAAGTGCAAACCAGATGATAGCTCAAGCTGGCTCTTCACCCATTTCTTCCGAAGAGAATTCCGATGGGCCATTTCGATCAAGAAACGCATTATGGAGTGAGATAGACGATACCGAGGATATCTATGATAGGGGGCCGAGTGTTCCATTCTTATATACGATATGTTCACTATTAGCCTTCTTGTTATTAAGCATTTTGTTTGGAACTCTGAGCAAAGTGGACACTACCGTTTCAGCACGTGGTCAGTTTACTACCAGAACTCCAAATATAGTCGTAGAGGCTGGGGCTAACTCCATCGTGCGGGAAATTTTGGTAGAACGTGGAGAGGAAGTTAAGAAAGACCAAGTCATCGCTTTTTTAGACGACACGATAACGACAGCTAACCTTAGTCAAAACAAACAAATAATTCGAAACTTGGAGCAAACATTAAATAGATTTAAGCTCGAAAAATCATATATTGAAAACGATCTTCCCATCATTGAGACGAAAAACCTTGATGTTTTGAATTTCGATACGTTGATAAAACGGGTCGCCGAGTACAGAGAAAAGATCAATTCCTTTAATTCCAAGCTGGCCAAACTCCAAACTGAACTTGTTGCAGAAAAAATAATTCATGAGCTTACTGTTAAACAACAGTCTCTAAAGGCAAAAATTGAAGCGGTGCAAAAAAATCTTTACGAGAAACAAGTAGTCACTTTAATAAATTATCTTACCGCTTCGGACGCGACTCTAAATGCGGAAAGAAGGTCATTGAATGCACTGAATTCGATCAACAGGATAGGTGCGGAAATAACGACTCTTAAGTCGGATACAAAAGCATTTATTGCGCAATGGGCTTCAACTCTGACTTCGGATATTACCAGTATTAATGAACAGCTCATGCAAGCTCAACAGGAAAAAATTAAGCTTACCCAATTGGCGAGCGGTGTTATCGTTAGGGCGCCTGTTGACGGAATTGTTTTAGATTTGCCTGCAGTGTCTGAGGGAGCCATCGTTAAAGAAGGGGATAAGATACTCACGTTAGTACAAGCAAACGAACCACTTTATCTAGAAGTTGACATCGATCCAAAGGATATTAGCGACTTGCGAATGGGTCTTTCTACGTCTGTGAAAATTGATGCCATGCCCTTTCAAAAATATGGAGATATTAAAGGAGAAGTAATCTTTGTTTCACAAGATACTTTTTCTGAGTCCTTAGGAGGGGAAAAAGGTTTTTATTACAGAGGTCGGATCAAGACTCGACCACTATCTGAATCGGCAATGCCGGCAGATTTTCTGATTAACCAGGGAATGTTAGCCTCAGCTGATATAAAAGTGGGGCAACGGAGGCTTATCAGCTACTTTACCTATCCTATAACACGCGCGTTTGACGAGTCCTTTCGGGAACCAGAATAAGATCCCATGAGCCGTGACTGATTACTCTATTTAGAATGGTACAAGGGAAACTGCGGTTAGGCTGAAATTGCAGGCCTAACCATGTTTGAAATCTCTCTCAGCCCACCTGTTATGGCAATGTGCTGACTTTGGGTATAGCGCTAATGGAGTTGATAGGTGCAGTTACGTAAAAGCGGTCATCCCTATATAGAAGTTATTCTTGCTTACTATCGCGGCTGCAATAGCCAAGACTTTGATTTGATGATGTCTACGTTTACCCCCGATATTGTTCATTATTTTGTAGATCACAGCGCGGTTGTTGATCCACCAGAATAGGGCAGGTTCCAACGTGTCGTCAGGAAGTCGGGCAACCGGAACCAGCTGAGATCTCATCTAGCCGCGGCCTGCTATGCTACTACCTCCCAATACAGGTATTTACGATGTCGTTGATCGAATGGCTACCACTGGCAACGGTATGCCTGTTGGGCGCCATGTCCCCCGGGCCCAGCCTGGCAGTGGTGCTGTCACACACCCTGCGAGATGGCCAGCACTCAGGCTACGCGACCGCATTGAGCCACGGGGTTGGTGTGGGCCTGTACGGCCTTATTACCGTCGCGGGCCTGGCTGCGCTGGTTACCGGCTCCCCGCTGTTTTTTTCCAGCCTGCAACTGGCCGGGGCGGCCTACCTGATTTACCTCGGCATAAAGTCCCTGAGGGTGGAGAGCGGCTACCTGGAGTCACATGACAGTGAAAATGCCGGCGGCCGCAGCAGCGCCATGCTGGACGGCTTCCTGGTCGCGTTTTTGAACCCGAAACTGGCGGTATTCATGCTGGCCTTATTCAGCCAGTTCCTGTCGGTGGACACCGATTGGCGGCAGCGCTGGACCATGGTGGCAACGGTGGGGATGCTGGACGCGGTGTGGTATTCCGTCGTCGTCATGATTGTTTCACGACCGCCGGTACTGGCACGATTACGTAGGGCAAGCGTCATCATCGACCGGGCGTTGGGCGCGACACTCATCGTAATAGGGTTGACTGTAATCGGCGCGACGGTGTTTTAAGAGGCACCTGTAGACACCTTTGCCTATCATTTCCTTGCAAAACTTGATGACGAAAGGGCGAATTAGTCTGTAAGATTTAAGGTGACTAACAATTAGGTAAAGAAAAAGGAGGCTACATGGCTGCTTATCTTATAGGAAACTTTAAAGTCACTAATGCAGAAGAATTCGAAAAATATCGAGATCTTGTAACTCAGACGATACGCGATCACGGAGGGGAGTACGTCCTTGTCGATATGAACTCAGTTGCTGTTGAGGGTGATGCTGAGCATCTGTCAGTAGTATTGAAATTCCCGGATATGGAAGCTCTACAAGGCTGGTATGACTCACCAGAATACCAAGAGATTCATCCGTTAAGGGCTGATAACAGCGAGGGTAATGTTAGGTTCGCAACTACTGGAACAGCGAAAAATGATTAAACGGAATACCGAACTGGTCGAAACATAGGATTGTGAGTGTCTTAAGTGACACTCATTAAGAAGGGGTTTCTTTAGCTCCCTACCCATTGTCGAAGGGATTAAGAACGATATTTCAGTTGAGGGGCTCCTTAACACAATACTTTTTCAGCCGGTTACCATCGGTAGTGATAGTAGCGCTGGCCTGGTGACAATTACATCAGGTCCAGTATATGACTGAACTTGATAATGAACTCCTTACGCTCGATCCCCAATCCATCGTTATCCACTTCGTTGTAAACCACATACAGTCCAGTATCAGCAGACGTTAACCACGCAAACCGCAGATTGGTCGACAGCAGGTCATCGCGTTCGTTGTACTGTACCAAGGCCTGCAGGGAGATTTTCGGCGAGAACGAATAGGTAAGCCGCAACCTGCCGACACCCACGCGAAAGTCACCGGCATCATGCAGATCCACATCGTTGTGGATCCATGACAGCTCACTGGTGAACGTCTCACCAATGCGATAGCCAATGGTTGGGATCAGCTGGGTGCGATCACCGCCGAAGAGACCGCCGAACTTGCCGTCAATTCTGAAGTTGAGCGGTGCGCTTTTATCGGTCTGCAGCACCAGCGCAACCTCGTGATCATTGTAGTTGCCCGCCGGCACGGTGACACCAGCGACGACCTCAAACGGTGTATCCACACCTTCGTGCAGGAAGTTCATGCCGGAGTGGATCTCAAAACCGCTTTCCCATTCCCAGTGGTTGTCCACATGCAGAAAACCGGTTTCCCACAGACCGTCAAAATTCCAGAAGCCGCGATAGGCAATATGCGGTCGTAGTTCGTGCAGTCCCCAAAGATCATCCGGTCTGATTCTTTTTAGGGCGAACAAGGCAAGCTGTTTGTAGCCGGTACGCGAGACAAAGCCTACCTCGGGATTAAAATTCTCGCCCACCTGGGAGTAGGAAGCCTGGGTTGACCAGGTATCGGTGTTGTAGTCACTGCGCACCCGAAACGCATGGTCCTGACCCGACAGGCCAGGGGTATCAGTGCGAGCGACAAACCCGGACAAGAGTGCAGATTCGCCGATGCCCCACTGGCCGTCAATCCCGTAGGTCCGGTTGTAGTCATCGTCCTTGTCACCAACAATGGATCCATCACCCTGGCGATTAACTACGATGCCGCCGATAGACGACCGGTTACCCAACTCATAACTCACGCGTGCAACGGAGTAGTCATTCTCAGGGGCTATGCCCCGCACGGCTTCAGATCTCATATGCAGCAAGCCGACATTGGTTTTCGCACCGACTTTTCCGGTGAGGCGAAGGCCACCATCAATGGGCAGCTGCGCGCCGTTTGGACCAATGCCAATGCGTCTGCTAAAAAAGAGTTCCGCCTGCCGAGAGATGCCAACTGAGAACTGACCTGCGTTCTCAAGAAAGAAGGGACGCTGCTCAGGAAGGAACAGGCTGAATCGGTCAAGGTTTACCTGGAACTCATCAGACTCCACCTGCGCAAAGTCTGTGTTGTACGTGACATCCAACGTCAGGCTAGGTGTCAGTGAATACTTGAGGTCGAAACCCGTTTCGTAGTCTGTTCCGCTCGCAATCGTATTGCCTTCATTTCTTTTCGCGACACCGTAAGGCGTTAACTTCAGGCTTTTCTGGTGGGGTGGTTGCAGGTCCGTGATGGTGCCGGCATCGGACACGCGGTTGATGTTGTACTGCCGGCCGAGCGGTGCCCAGAATGATATTTCATTGTTGCGCCGGATGTTGCGCTGAAAGTTGATGCCCCAGGTTTGATCTTTGCCCCCGCCATAGCGCAGCGACTTAAAGGGTATCGCAAACTCTGCCTGCCAGCCCTCTGCAGTAATGGACGTCTCCACCTGCCACGAGGTATCCCAGTTGAGATTGAACTCGCCACCACCGAATCCAAAACTGCTGGTACCTTCCTTGGTGACCTGGGCATCGTATTCGAGTCCTGCGGGATTAGTGCCGAAGATCAATCCATTCTGGCGATCATTAAAGCCGTCAAGGATAAATTGAAAGCTGTCGGTTTCGTCCAGCGATGAATCGCGGCGGCTGTCCGTGACGATGATCTGGCTCGGATCTTTGTCATAGCAAATGACACCCACATACAGCATCTGTTCGGTGTAACCGATAAACACTTCAGTGCGCTGCGAGGCTGCTTGTCCATCGTTAGGCTGTATCTGCCAAAACCCGGTAATAGCTGGTGTCTTGCGCCACGCGGCATCGTTCAGCACGTCACCATCCATCGATGGCGCTTGTTCTAAAGGGGTGGCGCTTGCAACAGGTGCAGCAGAAGGGGCTGCCAATGCAGCCAGGCTGGTGCCCAGCAGCAGTGCCAAGTTCACTAGAAAACAGGAGTACCTCATGTGGTGCGCGCAGTGCCTTAGTTTGAAGCCGGGATAGAGGAAGCATAAGATATCATAATTGCAGAATTTGTCGGGGGTTCAATGCAGGATTTAGCAACGTTACTTCAGGCAGATGATCATGTGGAGGATCTGGGCAAGCTGTCGCGCCGAAGCTTTTTCCAACGCAGTTTTGCAGCGTTGACGGCAGGTTCCTTGCTGCCACGGGTACTCGCCAATCAAGCGCCTATTGAAGCGGGCGATAGCGCCTACTGGGGCTGGGTGGCTGATCAGTTTCTGCTGAAACCTGGCCTTACCTATATGAACACAGGTACCAGGGGGCCCTCACCGCGCAGTGTGTATCAAGCTCAGTTGGATGCCATTCGACAATCCAATGAAGACCGCCTCAGTTACGCCAGGTACGTGCACAATGCTGAATTCAAGGACGGGTTGCGCGAAAAGCTTGCAACTTTCCTCGGTTGTAGTGCCGATGAACTAGCCATAACCAACAACACCACTGAAGGGATGGCAATCGGCACCAATGGACCCGACCTGAACCCCGGCGATGAAATAATATTCACTAACCATGATCATTCAAGCGGCGGACAACCTGTCAATCTGCGCTGTGCGCGGCAGGGAACCAAAGCTGTGGTGGTCGATTTGTCAGATAAAAAGTTTCACCCGCCAAAAAGTCCAGACGATATTATCAAAGCCTTCGACGCTGCCATTACGCCGCGAACAAAACTAATCAGCTTTTGCCACATCAACTACACCGACGGTTGCGTGCTGCCGGTGAAAGAGATTTGTGAACTTGCCAGAAGCAAAGGGATTTTGACGTTGGTTGATGGCGCGCATCCACCTGGCATGTTGAATATGAACATTGCTGACCTTGGCTGTGACATGTATGCAGGTGCCTGTCACAAGTGGATGCTGGCAGGCCAATTAACCGGTTTCTTCTACGTGAGGCGGGACCTGCAGGAGCAGATCTGGCCGTCTATCTATTCAGGTCCGGTGCAAGGCAAGAACATGTACGGCGCCATTGATGATGCTAAACGTGGCACCACGGCGCAGCGGTATGAGACCCATGGGTCATCCAACTATGCAGCAGCCAAATCGATTGATGCGGCGCTCGATTTTCACAATGCGATTGGCTCCAGCGCCATTGAAGCGCGCGACAGGCATATGGCGACAACCGCAAAACAGGCGCTTGGAAACATGTCAGGTGTTGAAGTGTTTGCTTCAGAAGACCCGAGACTATGTGCAGGGCTTGTCTCGTTCAAGGTGAAAGGTGTCGATACCAAAGAGCTGTCGGGTATGCTGTGGGAACGCCATCGGATATACATCCGCGAGGTTGTCCACGAAGAGATCGACTGGGACGCCAATCGAATGTCATTGCACATTATGGTCAACGACAATCAGCTGAATCGAACACTGGGTGCCATCGAGGAGATTGCGAAAGAACGCGGTGCCTAGTCGCTACCTGCCGTCGCCCAGCACTCCATTTCAACTGCAGCACCCAAGGCCAGCCCATTTGCACCAAAGGCAGACCTGGCCGGTTTGTCCCCCGGGAAATACGTCACGTAAATCTCATTGAATTTGGGCCACTCGGCAATGTCCCGCATCATCACCGTGCATTTGAAGATGTCGCTGAGTGATGCGTTTTGTGATGCTAATAAGGCCTTCATATTGGCAAAAATCTGGTGCGTTTCTGCCGTGATCCCACCGCCGACCAATTTAAAGTCAGCAGGCGTAACACCAAGCGTGCCCGACATAAATATAATGTTGCCCACCTGCACACCATCTGAAAACGGCAGACTCAGTGCAGCGGACTGATCACTGACAATGTGTTGTACATGTTGGTCGGCTAACGCTGGACTAGTAAGTAGCCAGGTTAGTATTAACAGGAGGAGGGGCCGCATAGTTGTCTTCCAGGCTAAATTGTGACCTGCCAGTGTGCCATTGGTGCGAGGTATTGTCATAATAATTGGGGTCGGCGTTAAATTTACAATTTCGTCTTTGGTATACGGCCACGCGTCCGAAAAGACTGTGGTAGTCCCGTCAGTTCTTCAAGAAGTCGACACTTATCAGATCCCAAAACAAATTCGTCTGTTATTGCCACGCTGCGGCCTTCCTGGCATCGAACAGCGAACCCTGAACTAATGAAGTTCAAGTATCATCGTGGCAACAGCGAGTATCTGTAAGCTTGCGACTATGATGCGCCGACGGTTTACGCACCCTTAAACTCCGGTGATCTCTTCTCAAGAAATGCCTCGCGTCCCTCTTTGTAGTCACTGGATTGGCGGATGGCAGTCCTCATCGACAGGCCAACTTCCTTCGCTTTAACGTCGTCTTCAAAAACGCTGCGCCACAAGGTTTCTTTCTGGGCACGTATGGCAAGTGGACCGCTCTCATTGCAGATTCGTTGGGCGACGTCGAGGGCAGTCTGTTGCACCTGGCCTGCTTCACTGATTACTTCTACAAAACCCGCCCTTTCACACCAATCAGCGCTCTTGGGATCTCCCGGAGTTAGAAATGCAAAGGCTTTGGAATAGCCAATTTTCTTCGCCAGCTTAATGGGGATATCGACAGCATTGGTACCCACCTTGGCTTCAGAAATAATAAAGCTCGCTTTGGGGTCTGCAATAATCATGTCGCAACAAAGCGCCAGGCTAACCCCTTCACCAACACAAAACCCATGCACAGCAGCAATAAG
>Ga0209089_10004888_pt1 | contig 11086 bp, 9 predicted proteins | sample ArcticOcean_MG_C_FD_187431 | JGI IMG/M metagenome (GOLD analysis project Ga0209089, IMG submission 187431) | Marine microbial communities from western Arctic Ocean - ArcticOcean_MG_CB2_150 (SPAdes) (version 2) | ecosystem: Environmental > Aquatic > Marine > Oceanic | place: Arctic Ocean: Canada...
TTTTAAAAGATCTAAACATGTAGGCCATAAATAATGCAATGAGAAGTATTGCAAGTGAAAGTGATAAGAAAAGGTTTTTTACCAAATACTTTGTTCCTTTCAAAAAAAGTAAAGATTTACCTGTTAATAACACATTGAATCTTTCTGATGGAAATATTTTTTTTAAACTAATCTTTAAATTTTTTTCTATTTCTTCAATACGCTTTGTATTAATGTCTTTCATGAAAGTAGTTATTCTTCCATATTGTCCAGTACTATCAATATAATTGGATAATAACTCTACATTATTATTTGCATTATTGATGTATTTTGAAATAAACCTATTTTCTTGTGATGTGGGTAGTTTATAATAATTAGGATTACCATTGTAATAAGCTTGTTTCGCAAATTTAAATGCATTTACAATAGATATTGGGGGAGCCAATTCTGGATATTCTTCAATGGTGTTTTGAAACTTATCAATACGTCTGAGGTTAGCCAGACTGTAAATTCCATTTTTTCTTTTTGTGTCAATTAAAACTTCAATAGGCACAACACCTGAAAATTCCTCATCATAAAATTTAAGGTCTTTAAAAAAATTTGATTTTTTGGGCATATCTTCAATTAAACTTCCTGAAATATCAATTTGGTAAATGCCAATTATTCCAAAAATCAATCCCAATAATGAAATTATATAAACATTAATTCTATTATACTTAACATTATTTTCCATCCATTGAACAAAGCTATCAATTGTTTTATTTTTCAAATGTTTCAAATGTTTAAAGCTGGGTATTGGTAAAAAGCTGTAAATAACTGGAATCAAAAAAAGTGAAAGTAAAAAAATACCGAAAATATTAATTGAAGCAATGATTCCAAACTCTTTAAGTATTTTACTGTTTGTTAAAATGAATGTTGCAAACCCACATGCAGTAGTTAAATTAGTCATTAAGGTTACATTTCCTATTTTCACAATAACTCTTTGAAGAGACTTTATTTGATTGCCGTGTTTTGCAACTTCTTGTTGATACTTATTAATTAAAAAAATACAATTTGGAACACCTATTACTATAATTAATGGGGGGATTAATGCAGTAATTACAGTTATTTCATATCCTATAAATCCAATCACCCCAAATGACCACATTACACCGATTAAAACAACTAAAAGTGATATTAAAGTTGCACGAATTGATCTGAAAAATAAAAAGAAAATTAATGAAGTCAATACCAATGCAGATAATACAAAAACGCTAATTTCATCAACTATGTTTTGTGCATTTAATGTTCTTACATAAGGCATTCCAGAGACTTTTAAATCTATATTGTTTTCTTTTTCAAAAGATTCTACAAGAGGAAGAAAAACATCAGTAATAAAAATATTTCTTTGCTTAGTATTAACTAGGTTTGGATCCATATACGCTATAGACCTAATAGTTTTAGTTGATTTACTATAAATTAAATTTTTATAAAAAGGGAGCTCTAAAAATAACTTTTCTTTAAAATTAGAAATATCAGCTTTATTAAGTTTACTAGTTTTTAAAATTGGCCTTACTTCAAACTTTTCATCTTCTGTGTTTTTGATTAAGGTCTTAAGATTTGAAGTGCTAATTGTAAAATCAACCTCATTTAGTTCAGATAATTTAGTATTTAAAATATTCCAGGCTTCAAACTTTTTTTGATTAAAAATAGTTGAATCCTTAACTGCAATAAGTAAAACATTTCCTTCATCTCCGAATTGTTTTATAAAACCATCGTATTTAATATTATCTATATGATTGTCTGGTAATAAATTTGCTTCAGAGAAAGTAAAACGTATATGCTGCCACTGGCTTGTCCAAAAAATTGTAACTAATACTATTCCAATTAAAATTAAAACACGATTTCTAAGTATTAAGCGAGCTATAACCTCCCAAAAGCTCCAATGTTTTTTTTCATTCATGTTGGGTTGTAAACTAGAAGAACTTCAAACTGTTAAAATTTCTTTTTTTTTATTAAAAAACAAATCATCAGTTTTTTTTATGTAAGCGTCTGTCAAATTTTGCACATCTAATTCTAGATTCTTTTTCATGTCATCTGACATTTCGGACTTTTTTACTTCATCATTTGCCTCTTTTCTAGAATTACGAATACTGACTTTTGCATTTTCAGATTCATTTTTTGCTATTTTAACAAGTTGAATTCTTCGTTCCTCAGTCATAGGAGGAATGTTTATTATAATTGATTCACCATTATTCATAGGGGTAAATCCTATATTAGCAAACAAAATAGCTTTTTCAATATCAAGCATCAATACTTTTTCCCAGGGCTGAATAGTTAAAGTTTTAGAATCAGGTGTGCTTATATTTGCTACTTGACTTAAAGGAGTTTGGGAGCCATAGTAATCAATCATAATGTTAGATAACATTATTGGATTTGCCTTTCCAGCTCTTATATTTAACAGCTCTTTCTCAAGATGTTTTATCGCATCAACCATGCTTTCTTCTGTAGCCTCAAGAATAAATTCTATTTCCTCCATATTAATTAAATATAAACTTTTGTGCCTATTGACTTACCATTAATTATTTTTTTCAAATTTCCTTTTGTATTCATATCAAAAACAATTATTGGTAAATTGTTTTCTTGACTAAGTGTAAAAGCAGTTGTGTCCATAATTTTTAATCCACGTCTTAAAACTTCATCAAAAGAAAGGGAGTCAAATTTGACAGCATTTTTATTTTTCTCTGGGTCTTCATCATAAATTCCATCAACTCTGGTACCTTTTAATATCACATCTGCATTTATTTCTATTGCTCTTAAAACAGCTGCAGAATCAGTTGTAAAAAAAGGATTACCTGTCCCACACCCAAAAATAACAACTCTTCCTTTTTCTAAATGACGAGTTGCTTTTCTTTTTATATACGGCTCAGCTATTGCCTCAATTTTTATTGCTGTTTGAAGACGAGTTGGAATATCATTATCTTCTAAAGCAGTTTGAAGTGCAAGACCATTAATTACAGTTGCAAGCATTCCCATATAATCTGCCTGAACTCTATCCATACCATTACTTGCTCCAGAAACTCCTCGAAAAATATTACCACCACCTATAACAATTGCTACTTCCACTCCTTCTTTTTGAATTTCTTTTATTTCTTTGGCATAATTATCTAGTCGAAAGGGATCTATACCATGGTTTTGATCTCCCATTAGTGATTCTCCACTTAATTTGAGTAAAATTCTTTTATGTTGCATTTGAAAAATCTTCTTACAAAGTTAAATATAGATAAATAATATCTGGCGGTTTTAAATATTTAATTTAATAAGCTTTTAGACTTAAATCTATGTATGGTGCAGAATGAGTTAAAGCTCCCATAGAAATATAATTAACTCCCGTTTTTGCAACATTTACAATATTAATTTCATTTATGTCACCAGAGGCTTCAGTTTGAACTCTTCCATCAATCAATTTAACAACTTTTTTTAGTTCGGATATACTCATATTGTCTAACAATATTCTATCTATCCAACTAAAGTTTAATATCTTTTCAATTTCTTTAATATCTCTAGTTTCAACTACTACAAAGACTTTTTTTGTTTTTAATTTTTCAAGATACATCTGAGTTTTTAAAAGAACCTCTTCTAAATTAATTGAATAATCAATATGATTATCCTTTATCATTATTGCATCAAAAAGTCCCATTCTGTGATTTTGTCCACCACCAATTCTAATTGCCCATTTTTCAGGATATCTAAAATTTGGCGTGGTTTTTCTTGTATCTAGTAAAACAGTATCAAATGATTCAACTTTCTTTTTTAAATTATTTGTTATTGTTGCTATACCGCTCATTCTTTGTAAAGTATTTAAAACTACTCTTTCTGTTGCTAAAATTGATCTTGCATTTCCTTCTACTAAAAAAGGAGTAGAATCTGTGTTGACATAAGTTCCATCACCTATGAGTTTTTTGAATTTGATTTCAGAATCGTAGAATTTAAAAATTTTTTCTACTAAATCAATTCCGGCTAATATACATGGTGTTTTGACATATAACTTTGCAGATTTAATAGATTTAGATGGAATACAGGCTTTTCCGGTAAGGTCACCATCTCTTATGTCCTCACTTAAAGCATTTTTTATAAAAAAATCTATTGATTTTTTATATTCTTTGTAAAAGGAATTTGGCATTATCAAAAAATTAACTTAAAGCTAGCATTCTGTTAATTGAAATTTTAGATTTATTAATCAGATCTTTATTTAGATTTATTTGAGGGGATTCATTTATCAGACAATTGTAAAGCTTTTTTAGTGTGTTTAATTTCATGTAAGCGCACTCGCTGCAAGCACATGATTCATCTTTAACAGGAGCAGGAATAAACGTTTTGTCAGGACACGATTTTTGCATCTGATGTATAATGCCTGATTCAGTTGCAACTATATATGAATTGCTTGAGTCAGTTTCTACATATTTTAATAGAGCTGAAGTACTTCCAATAAAATTTGCAATATTTAGGACAGGTGAAGTGCTTTCTGGATGAGCAATAAATTTCGCTTTAGGATATTCTTTTGCTAAAGCTATTATTCTTTCAAGAGAAAATGCTTCGTGTACCATACAAGCACCATTCCATAGAATCATATCTCTTCCTGTTTCTTTAATTAAATAGTTACCTAGATTTTTGTCTGGTGCAAAAATTATAGATTTATTTTTTGGAATACTGTTAATTATTTTTTCTGCATTACTAGAAGTGCAAACTATATCACTAAGAGCTTTAATTTCTGCCGAACAATTAATATAAGTTACAACTACTGCTTTAGAATGATTTTTAATAAATTTTTTAAAATCATCAGGAGGACAAGAGTCAGCCAAAGAACAGCCTGCTTTTAAGTCTGGAAGTAAAATCATTTTTGAAGGGTTTATTATTTTGGCTGTTTCTGCCATGAAATGGACTCCTGCCAAAATAATAATATCGGCATTAATTTTCGCAGCACACTGGGCAAGATAAAGACTGTCTCCTAAGTAATCTGCAATTTCTTGAATTTCAGGAGATTGATAATAATGAGCTAAAATAACTGCATTTTTTTCTTTTTTTAACTGAATTATATCAGAAACCAAATCAGAGTTGCTTCGAAATTTACTGTATTTATGATGTTTTATATGGTTAGAGTTTTTTATCGAACCAATATTTAATGATTTCATTAGAAATATTTTTCTAAAATTATTAAATTAATTTTTTAAAATCACCTAGTTCTAAAGCTTTTTTCAACTTTACGAATTTTTATCTTAATAGATTCTTCGTTTCTTGCATATTCATATAAACGTTTTCCTTTTTTTTATAGCTGAAAAAACAGGTGGCTTTTGATCAATTACACCTGTGAAACCTAAGTTTTTCCAATAATTAGTTTTGGATTTAAATATTCAAAAGAAAAGTTTTTGTTAGGGGTTGTCTCTTAGTCATATGATGGTATTGTTGATCCAAAAAAGAAAGTTCCAATATAAACTTTTGGCATGCTCTGTAATTCGCTTATTTGTTTTGTATCTTTTCCAATGGAAATTAGTAAAAGCCCACTAGCTAAAGGATCTAAAGTTCCAGAACGCCCAAATTTTTATATTAAAGGCTCTAGTCAGCTTATATCTGACTTTATTTACCACTTGGAATGAAGTCCATCCTATTGGCTTGTTAACTAGAATTAATCTTCCATCTAAAGCTTCATTAAGATTATTACTAGTATTAAATAATTTCATAAGCAATTGCTAATAATCCGACTATAAAGCAGTACAAACCGAAATACTTTAATTGACTTTTTTTTACAAGTTTAATCATCAATTTACAAGCTATTATTCCTGTAAAAAAAGCTGAAATAAAACCTACAAATAAAATAGGGGAAAAATTTAAAGTTTCAGTATTTGAAAGATCTAATACGCTTTTAGACATACTTCCAAAAATAAGTGGAATTACCATTAAGAAAGAAAACCTAGCTGCTTCATTTTTGTCAATCCCTAAAAATACAGCCATCGCTATAGTCGCTCCACTTCTTGATATTCCAGGCAGAATTGAGAAGGCCTGAATTATTCCAATTAAAAAAGCATTTTTTAGACTTATACTTTTTAAGACAGGATTAGCTTTATCTGTTTTGTACAAAAAAGTTGCAGTTACTAATAACATGACACCCACTAAAAGAATATTTGAATTAAATAAATCATTTATTAATTTTTCAAAAAACAAACCAACAAAAACTGAAGGAATCATAGAAATAATAATATTTAAAACAAATCTGTTACCTTGTTTTGTGTTATTTAAGAAAATTTTTAAAATATCGTTTTTAAAAACCCAAATAGTGCTTAAAGCAGTTGCAAAATGTAATACTAAAGTTAGAAGTAGTCCGTGGTTTTTTAAAAAAGTGATATTGAAAACAAATTTAAAAATTTCAATATGACCACTCGATGAAACTGGAAGAAACTCAGTCAATCCTTGAACTACGCCTAGAAGAAATACTTGAAGTTCTTCCATTTATTTTTTTACAGGGGTTTTTAGAATTGAATATACAGCAATTCCAAAACCAATTATAACAATTGTAGGAGCCAATCGAATACGTCTAAAATTAAAAATCTCATCATTAAAAAAATTTGGATTTTTACTTCCTCCTCCTGACATTAAAATAAAACCAAAAGCAATTGTAATTATGGAGATAAATAACCATTTATAATTTGATTTATTAAATAAAAAGTCTTTTTTCGATTTATTAGTATATTTCATCTGATTCTAAATTTAGAAAACGTTTAGTTGCAAAAAATGTACTTATCAAAGTAATACTTAATCCAAAAGTAAAAACACAAGACAAAATAAGAATTATTGTTAATCTTTCTTGAAGTAGATTTAATTCTGGAAAATGTTTATGAATTTCTTGAAATATTATGTATAAAATAATTATTGAGGTAGTTGAAGAGATTACTCCAAGATTTAAATATTTTAAAAGAAAAGGTTTTTGAACAAACCACTTTGTTGCTCCAACAAGTTGCATAGTTTTTATAGCAAAACGTTTTGAGTAAATTGATAAACGAATTGAGCTATTAATTAATAAAATTGCTACAAGAACAAAAATAAAACTTGACAATAAAATCCAAAACTCAATATTTTTAATATTCTCATCAAGAAGATCTAATAGCGGTTGATCATATTGAACTTCAGAAATAAATTGATGCTTTGATAAATCGTCACTTATTTTTTTAATAATTTCAGGCTTTACATATTCAGCATTAAAATAGACGTCAAGAGAACTTTCGAGAGGATTGTAACCTAAAAACTCTATATAGTCTTCGCCAATTTCATTAGCATAAATTTTTGCAGCTTCTTCTTTAGATGTAAAAATTACAGTTTTTGTTGTTTCTTGAAATTGAATGGATTTTTGAATTTGTTTAATTTCAATAGGTTTTGAATTATCCTTAAAATAAATTGTCAGTGCTATTTGTTCTTTAAAGTGATCAGCTACTTTTTTAGAATTAAATAATAGAAGACCTAATAACCCTGTTAAAAATACAACGATAACATTAATCAATACCACAGAAATATAGGTACTTAATAATTTACGCTTTTGATATTTTTCCTCGAAATTTTTATACAAGATCAATAATTAGATTATAAAATTAATAAACCCAATTGATTTCAGAGCTTAGGCACGTATATTCTTTTTCCTTTCAATCAATAAATGTATTTTTACCATTCAAAATAGAATACTTGTGAGCTACGATTTTAAGAAAATTGAATCCAAATGGCAAAAATTTTGGAAAAAGAATCAGACTTTTAAAACTAGTAATCATAATAAGCTTCCAAAATATTATATTCTAGACATGTTTCCTTATCCATCAGGAGCTGGTTTACATGTTGGTCATCCATTAGGCTATATTGCTAGTGATATTTTAGCTCGTTATAAAAGACATAAAGCTTTTAATGTTTTACACCCTCAAGGATATGATTCTTTTGGATTACCAGCTGAACAATATGCAATTCAAACAGGACAGCATCCTCAAATTACCACAGAAGCTAACATTAAAAGATACAGAGAGCAGCTTGATAAAATGGGATTTTCCTTTGATTGGTCTAGAGAAATAAGAACATCAAAATCAGATTATTACAGATGGACTCAATGGATTTTTTTAAAGCTTTTCCACAGCTATTATGATACCAATAAAGACAAAGCTCTTCCTGTTTCTGTTCTGATTAGTCTTTTTGAAAAAAATGGTACGCAAGACGTTAAAGCAGCATCAAATTTAGATCCTTTTGAATTTTCAGCTCTTGAATGGAACTCATTTAAACCACTACAAAAAGAAGAAATTCTATTATGCTATCGCTTAGCATATTTATCAGAAACAGAGGTAAATTGGTGCTCTGAATTAGGCACTGTTTTAGCAAATGATGAGATTGTTAATGGAGTTTCAGAAAGAGGGGGGTATTCAGTTGAAAAGAAAAAAATGAAGCAATGGAGTATGCGGATTGGAGCTTATGCTGAAAGATTAATCCAAGGACTTGAAAAAGTTGAGTGGCCTGATTCACTTAAGGAAATGCAGCGTAATTGGATTGGAAAATCAAAAGGAGCATCAGTAATATTTAAAATAAAAGACATCTCGGATGAAATAGAGGTTTTTACAACACGTCCTGACACATTATTTGGAGTGACTTTTATGACTCTTGCGCCTGAACATGAAAAGGTCCTTAAAATCACATCCAAAGTTCAATATAATTCTGTTAAAAGTTATATTAAGTCCACATTAAAAAGATCAGAAAGAGATAGAATGTCTGATATTAAAACCATAAGTGGAGTTTTCACCGGAGCATATGCCATTCACCCATTTAATGGAGAGGAAATTCCCATATGGATTGGTGATTATGTTTTAGCGGGATACGGAACAGGAGCAGTAATGGCTGTTCCTTGCGGAGATCAACGTGATTATGATTTCGCAAAACATTTTGGCATAGCAATAAATAATATTTTTTTATATATTGATATTTCTGATAATGCGTTTACTGAAAAAAGCGGATTTCAGCTTATGAATTCAGAATTTTTAAATGGATTATATTGTGACCAGGCAATTGAAAAGGTTATTTCATTTATTGAGAAAAATGGTTGTGGGAAAGGAAAGATTAATTACCGCTTGAGAGATGTAGTTTTCAGTAGGCAAAGATATTGGGGAGAACCCATACCAATTTATTATAAAAATGGAATTCCAATGGCAATTGAAGAAGAAAATTTACCTCTTGAATTGCCAGAGGTAGAAAATTATCTTCCAACCTCTCAAGGATCACCTCCCTTAGGAAATGCCAAAAATTGGGCATGGGATACATTAGAAAAAAAAGTAGTTTCAAATAAACTTATAAATAATAGAAGAATTTTCCCATTAGAATTAAACACAATGCCTGGATGGGCTGGTAGTTCATGGTATTTTTATAGATATATGGACCCTCATAACAAGGAGCGTTTTGTAGGTAAGGAAGCTGTTAATTATTGGCAAGATGTTGATCTTTATATAGGTGGAAGTGAACATGCTACTGGCCATCTTTTGTATTCAAGGTTTTGGCAAAAATTTTTATTTGACCTTGAACTACTACCTATAGATGAATATGCGAAAAAATTAATAAATCAAGGAATGATTTTAGGATCTTCTGCATTTATTCATAGAAAATCGGGAACAAATGATTACTACTCTAAAAATATTTTAGGGAAGTTCAAGTCAGAACCAATAAGAATAGATGTTTCGATGGTTAATAGTCTTGATGAGTTGGATTGTAAAGCAATTAAAAATTGGCAACCGCAGTTTAATAATGCTAATTTTATCATGGAAGATGGTAAATTCATAGTTACTAGAGAGGTGGAAAAAATGTCTAAATCTAAATATAATGTTGTAAATCCAGATCAAATATGTAAAGACTATGGAGCAGACACTCTAAGAATGTATGAAATGTTTTTAGGACCTTTAGAACAAGCAAAACCATGGAATACTTCAGGTATTAGTGGAGTTCATTCTTTTTTAAAAAAATTATGGCGATTGTATCACCCCTCTGATCTTTTTAGTGTTACTGAAAACGAACCAGGTAAAAACTCATTAAAATCATTGCATCAAACTATTAAAAAAATCACAGATGATATTATTAGCCTCTCATTTAATACTTGTATAAGCTCTTTTATGATTTGTGTAAATGAACTAACAATTCAAAAATGTAATGAGAGAAAAATTCTAGAACCATTGACTATTTTATTATCTCCTTTCGCACCACATATTTCTGAAGAGTTATGGTCTTTACTTGGGAATAACTCATCAATAGTTAAAGAAGGTTATCCTTTATTTAATGAATCTTATTTGGTTGAGTCTACTAAAAATTATCCTATATCTTTTAATGGTAAAATGCGATTTACACTTGAGTTAGCTCTTAATCTGAGTGTTGAAGAAACTGAAGAGGTCGTTTTGAATGACGACAGGACAGTTCAACAACTAAAGGGGCAGCTCCCAAAAAAAGTAATCATAGTACCTGGTAAAATAGTAAATATTGTGTATTGATGAATATTGAAATAATAGGATTTATAGCAGCTATATTAACTATATCTGCATATGTTCCTCAGGTATATAAAATATGGAAGACAAAAAACTCCGAAAGTGTTTCTTTGAGTATGTATTTGGTAATGTTTTTAGGAATTTCTCTATGGTTAGTTTATGGTATAAACGTTAAAAGCGCATCAATTATAGTAGCAAATACAATAACTCTAGTAATTATTTTAATGATTCTTTATTTTAAAATAAAATCAAAAAACAATTAATTATATAGCTATTTGTCTAAAGATTTGCTGATCTAAAGAAATAAATGTTTCAGTTCTTGAAATTCCAGAAATTTTTTGAATACGATTGTTTAAAAGACTCATTAAATGCTCATTATCTTTACATAATATCTTAATAAAAACACTCCAATTTCCAGTCGTATAGTGACACTCTAAAACTTCAGGTATTTCTTTTAATTTATTCACAGCTGTCAAGTTATTCATAGCTTTGTCTAAATAAATCCCTATAAAAGCCATTGTTTTGTAACCTAAAGCTTTTGGATTTAACTCTATATGAGAACCAGAAATTAAGCTTGAACCTTCTAGCTT
>Ga0209089_10004901_pt1 | contig 11071 bp, 10 predicted proteins | sample ArcticOcean_MG_C_FD_187431 | JGI IMG/M metagenome (GOLD analysis project Ga0209089, IMG submission 187431) | Marine microbial communities from western Arctic Ocean - ArcticOcean_MG_CB2_150 (SPAdes) (version 2) | ecosystem: Environmental > Aquatic > Marine > Oceanic | place: Arctic Ocean: Canada...
CGAGTAACCAAGACACTCAGTCCAGAGAACTTGATCAGCGTCGGTATTGGCCAGTTCCAACTCCAACCCGGCGCTGCGTGCGAAAAACCTGCGATCACCCGCCTCATCCAGCGAAAGCTCAGGCAATTCGGCAGATGGTCTGACAGGATGGCCGCCCCGCATCGCCCCAGACTTCAGCAACAGGAACGGAATGCCCACCCCGGAGTTGGAGCGCACCTCGTCGCGCTCTTCAAACCCCATCACATGAAAGATAACGCCGTTGTATCCAGGGTCCCGATCATGCCCATGCGCGTACCAGCCAGATCGGCGCACGTGAATCTCAATATCACCCCGATGCACCACGCCATCCGAATCAGTGACTACAGCATCCACGAAATCAGGACCACCACCGGGAGCTGGGCGCCCCGTGTACATCACCTGATACGGCTTGCCATCCCTGTCCGTGACGCTCTTCGAACGCCGCCACGCCGAATGCAACACAGACTCCGCGACTGGGCGCGAGTTGCCGCGCCGCGGCTCATGCAGCCCGGGATAATCGTTCCCAAAATATGGATGATCAGAATATGAATAAAACGAAGGAAGGCCGGGTCTGAACCCGGCCTTCCTTTACCAGCATCATCCGAGCAGCTTAGCTGCCGGTGTATGGAATCTCCGAGTGCTCTTCGGCAAAATCCCGAACGTGGCCCATCATCAGGTCCTGAATACCAAGCGTAATCGCTCGGCCGTCCGTCTTGCCGGCCGCTTTGGCACGCGCCTCTGCATCTTCGGTTCGCTTCACTCGCTCGGGGTGGTCAGGCTCTCCCGGGTAGCCAAGGGAAGCTGCAAAGTCGTTGGGTCCGCCAACGATTCCGCTCAATCCTTTGACGGCAAGAATGTCATCAAGATTCTCGTAGGCAGTCGCCGACTCGATCTGAGCCGACACGATCATGTTCGCGTTAGCCCACTTAGCAAACCCCAGCTTGCCGCCGTACTTATCATTGATCACCTTATCGTCATTCAGTTCCGTGCCGCGACCGCCGCCCCATGAGCGCCAGCCATCAGGAGGGAACAGACATGCATCGGCAAACGCCTGTGCTTCTGCACCGGTCTCAACGTGAGGACCAACAACGCCCTGGATTCCGCGATCCAGCCACAGGTTGATGGTATTTGCCTCTTTGTTCTGGACTCTTGCCACAACAGACATGTTGTATCCGTTTGCGACGCGGCAGATCTCATCGACTGACTCTGGAGTGAATGCGCCATGCTCACCATCCAGGCTGATGGCCTGGAATCCGGCGTGGGCTGCCATCTCTATCAGCGTCTGGTTGTAGAACGTCATCGCGAAGACGAGCGCCTTAAAACCTTCTTTGTTGCGTTTGAGAATTGAGTTTTCGATCATCCCAGTACCTTCCGAACATTACTTAATTAGGGTCGTGTGGCGCGGCAGTATACGCCTGCCCAATGGCCATTTACGCGAAACGGCCGCCCAACCTTGTCTCAGGTTGGGCGGCCGCATCACTTTTTCTACAAGAAAGACTTACTTGGCTGCGAGCGCTTCAAACTCCGCTATCTGCGATCGAAAAGTCAGGCCTGCGTCTCCGGCGGGTACGTCAATGTTGGCCAATTCCGACTCGGTAACAAACGCCTGGAATCCAGCGGAGGCTTTTACGGCTCTCAGAATTATCGAGATGTTATCCAGAGTGAAGACTGGAACCCTGATGTTCACAGCAAGTCCCAGCAAGTAGGGCACGCCTTCAAATGAGCTTCCTTCGGATATCGCCGTCGGCACGCCAGCCAATGACGCAGCCTCACTCGCACCAAGCACCAGAAGCGCTGTGCCGGCGCCAGAGTCAACCACCCTGTTCGCCTCACCTAGTGTCATCAGCCCAAGGCCATTCGCTGTAGCAATCCGCGCAGCCGGGTCCCCGGCAGGTGTGGTTTCCAGCGATAGACCAAGTGCATCTGCTATCCCCGCTACATTCAGTGCGGCAGCGCCCGTCTCTGCACCCTTCACACCAACCGTAATGCTTCCCGAAGAAGCTGCAGACACCACATCGCCCCAATCCGCGAAGTCGGAATCGGAAGCGGCAACAAAAACAAATGGCTGAACGAGGGCCGTGGTCACTGGCCTAAAGTCTCGAGTCACATCCTCCGTGGTGGCACCTGTTGCCAGTGCAGCAGTCTGGTCGCTGTTGATTACCAGGAACCAGTGACCGCCGGTGGGATTGGTCCCAAAATTTTCCACGGCAGTTACGCCATTGGAGCCTGGCTCAGGATTAACTGACACCGTCGCAGAAGTCTCTGCAGCAAACGCAGCCGAGAACGCGTTGACATAATCCGTCTCGAAAGTGCCATCTGCTGCGCCAACCACAAAATTGACCACTTCTCGCGGATAAACCGGGGTTGGCAGCTCAAAGTTAGGCTCAGCCGCGCTTTCACCGCCACAGGCGGTGGCTGCGATCGCAACAATCGCCACAATCATCATGAGTAATATCGGCCTACGAGCGAGGCCCATGTTTGTTGTCATCCGGAACTTGTCTCCATGTATCGATAATCAATGTACGTGGTCTGCGCCGGTACGAGTCGGTATTGCGTACGCCCAACAGGTTACTCACATTGCAGAATGTTAGCTATATGCCACTCTGATGTCCCACGCCCAATTCTACGTACGGATACTTTGCCAGCTCATCTTCATTGAGCTCAATTCCAAGCCCCGGTGCGTCGCTTAGTTGCACATGCCCATCCGATTGGCGAGGCAGGCCATTAACGACTTCAAAGTAATTCGCTGCGTAGAATTCGGCGTGATATTCCTGAATTCCAAAGTTGGCCAGCGATGCGTCCAGGTGGAGTGAAGCCATCGTGCCAATTGGAGAGTTGGTGTTGTGCGGCGCCATAGTCAGGTGAGCAGACTCAGAAATCGCAGCAATCTTCTTCAGCTCCGTAATGCCACCAGCGTTACAGATATCCGGCTGCAAGAAGTCCACGGCACGGGCCGCAATCAACTCGAAGAAATCATATTTATGATAGAGCCGCTCCCCGGTTGCGATAGGGATATCAACCCGGTTCCGTACATCCGCCATCTCAGCGGCAAGCTCGTATGAGACCGGCTCCTCATAGAAAGTCGGTTCGTACTCTTCCAACCGCTTTCCGATCTGGATCGCCGTAGCAACGTTGAACTTGGCATGTGCCTCAACCAATATGTCCACATTGGGGCCAACCGCCTTGCGTACGGCGGCGACACGACCCACCGCCAGCCCCAGTTCCTCCCGTGAAATATTAAAGTAGCTTTCCTTACCAAATGGATCAAACTTCAGCGCGGTGTAACCCTTGGCAACCACCGTCTTGGCCTCGTCAGCAATCATTTCTGGGGCGGCAGGCGTCGTGTACCAACCATTGGCGTAGACTCGGAGTCGGGTCTTGTGTGCCCCGCCCAGCAGTGTGTACGTCGGAACCCCAAGAATCTTGCCCCGAAGATCCCACAAAGCGATATCGATGCCCGAAAGAGCAGTAGCAACCAGACGACCGCTCCGAGAGACCATATCCTGATGCATCCGGGTCCAGTGAACTTCAGAGTCCAACGGATCTTTGCCATCCAGATAGTTATCAAACCACCAGTGCAGGATGCTCTCCACCTGGTTCTCCATCCCCAGCGGACTAGCCTCTCCAATCCCAAACACCTCTGGATCATCAGTCAGAATCTTGACCAAAAGCCAGTTCCGATTGGACGTATAGATCTTCGAGTGAAATTTGATTGTCTCAATGCCAGTGATTTTCATCAGTGATCTCCAGTAAATCCGAACAACGCCTCATGTATGTGGATTCTAAGGCCTCCAAGGAAATGACCCCACCGCCTCGCGGTAAGGGCCCCCATCGCAGATGGGCGGTCAATGCCTCCATGGCAGATGAACGCCCCCACCGCCTTGCGGTCAGTGCCTCCATGGCAGATGGTAAAGTGCGCGGTTATGAGCCAAATGCAATGATGACGACGCCAGATCTAGCCACCGAGATAACCGCCGCAGCCAATGCTGTCGCCAGTCGCGTCAAAGAAATTCGCGAAGATATTCACGCTCATCCGGAACTCCGATACCAGGAGCACCGAACGGCCGCACTCGTCGCAGAAGAGTTGCGATCTCTCGGCATTGAAGTCGCAGAAGGCATCGGTCAGACAGGTGTAGTCGGCGTGCTTCGAGGCGGTGCTGGATCTGATCGCACCGTTGGCTTCCGAGCGGAGATGGACGCCCTACCAACCCAGGATCTGTGCGGACATCCGTGGCAATCCATTAATCCCGGAGTCGGGCACCACTGCGGTCACGATGGCCATGTTGCAGCGCTGCTGGGCACAGCCAGGGTTCTTGCCGGGATGCGAGACCGCCTCCCCGGCAACATTAAATTTCTCTTCGAGCCAGCAGAAGAGGCAACCCCAGACGATGAGATTGCTGGCTCCACAGCAATGATCAACGACGGCGCGTTGGATGACCCAAGACCAGACGCCATATTCGCCTGCCACTTCTATCCGGAATGGCCTGCTGGTTCCATTGCCCTGAAAGCCGGCTCATCGTTTTCCGGCAACGACTACTTTGAGCTCACCCTGAAAGGCAAAGAATCACATAGCGCCGTGCCATGGAAAGGCATCGATGCAATAGTCGTCGCGGCTCAGGTCATTTCTGCTTTGCAATCGTTCACGGCGCGTCAGTTAGATATCGAAGAGGCCGCCAGCCTCACGATTGGCACCATCAGCGGCGGACGAGCCTCCAACATTCTGGCCGACTCCGTTGAGATGACCGGCACCGTCCGAATCTCCAGCGAAGAGATTCGCAACGATCTCCCCGCAATGATCGAGCGCACCATTAAAGGCGTTTGTGAGTCATTTGGCGCGGAGTACGATCTGAGCTACTACTCCAGACACCTCCCCGCAGTCATATGCGCACCGGATGAAGTTGACGTTGTGCGATCAGCCGCCATCGAGGTGCTTGGCCGCGATCAGGTGATCGAAATGCGGCACCCACGGCTGGCCGCTGATACCGTGCACGAGTGGCTGGACAGAGTGCCCGGCGTATTTTTCATGGTGGGAACGGCGGGTGAGTCAACAGATACCCACTACCCCTCGCACCATCAACGATTTAACATCGCCAACGAAACTTGGCCCGCAGTTGTAGCGGCCCAGTCAATGTCAGCGATTAGATATCTGCAACAGGCCCGGTCGGAGTGACTGGGCCCGGCCAGAACATTAGTAAAGGGAGTAACGGGAAATGAATGGCGGCCAACTCAAAGCGACACTGAAAGATGGCGGTGCCGTCTTCGGTTTCATGATTTCAGCGTCCCGCAACGGCAAGTGGGCCGTAACGATGGGTGGCGGCGGAATCGATTACACCATCATCGATACCGAGCACGCACAGCGAAGCCGTGAGGAACTCGCTGATCTCGTACTCATACTCAAGGCAAACAACGTCTCTCCAATTATCCGGATCCCGTACCCCGTGCCACACTACGTAGCAATGGCGCTGGATGCTGGAGCAGATGGCGTGCTCGTGCCTTACTGCGAAGATCCGCAGGTAGTCAGAGACTGCGTTGCCGTCAAGAACTTCCACCCCATGAAGGGTGACTATCTTGACCGAGCTGGCAACACCGGCGTATTCCCAAGTGACAAATCCCGGGACTACCTGGAAGAACTCCACAAGAACCACACCATAATCATTGGTATTGAAAGCGAGCCCGGCTACCAGAACCTGGATGAAATCCTCAAGGTTGATGGCCTGGATGCGATATTCATTGGACCCAACGACATGAGCACATCGCTGGGAATTCCAAACGAATACGACAATCAGAAGTACTGGGACGTGGTCGACGGAATTATCCAAAAGTCAGAAGCTTCAGGCCGTCCGGTGATGATCCACCAGCAGAACATTGCTGACTCATCCCGAGCCATTGACGCCGGTGCCCGATTCATTCTACACAGCAGCGATCAACGGCTACTCCAGCAAGCAATGCAGCATGACTTTGGTGCGCTTCGCGAATACACGGAGAAGAAGCTTGGCCGTTCACTGTCATTCGAGGCAGAGGATAACGTAGAGACGATTTGATGCGAATAGGGGGGGCCAATTTGTTCTCGAATACTTCGGGTTTACGGTGGAGGATCAGTGGATTGTGTAAGGTAATAATGAACCTTATGCTGTGTATTGATTCCTACCGGAACCTGGGTTTTCTCCATGCAGCGGATGCATGTACCCGCCCCCGACTTGGTTTTGCGTACAGAGTCAAATAGTGATGCAAGTGGACCAGATAACAGAGGGCTAGAAATAGAGATGACCGAAACCACCGGACCAGGACTACTTAATATTCGTGAGGCCGCCCGCTACTTGGGCATCAGCCACCACACGCTCTACAAACTCCTGGAACGACGAGAAGTTCCAGCAGCAAAAATTGGCGGCTCGTGGCGATTCAACCGGGCAACATTGGATGAGTTTGTGGCTTCCCAGTCACTGGTACCTCGCCCACGCGTGCTCGTCATTGACCCGATTAAAGGTGACCGTGACCTCCTCGCTGATTTCGCCGTTGCCCGTGCCGGACAGATTGACACTGTGGCGAGCGCAGCAGATGCAATCGTCCAACTTGGTCGGGCAAAGCCGGACCTCGTGTTTGTTGGAGGCGATACGGCCGAAGCGGTTGCAAGCACTGTCAACACACTCCGCGAAGAGGGCATCGAAGCCCGCATCGTAGTGGTCGCAGCACCTGGCAACGCCGCCATCGCATCGCCTGCAATGGAGCACGGCCCCGTGTTCCTGCTTCCAAAGCCAGTTGACCGCGATGACGTGATTTCAATCCTCACGCTCATCACGCACTAGAACACTCTTTGTGAGCTAGTGCCTCAACGAAGAAGAGGGCGTGCATTTTGCCGCCCTCTTCTTCGTTAAGCTAACCGCCGGACCGCCCGACTAATTCAGCTTGAACAACTTGTAGGTCTCCGCCGGGCCAACACCATGCGACTGCCCGTTCCGGGTCTTCCACTCACGCATGCCGTCGCCCACCTCTTCCTCTACCTGACTGGAGTGTGCCTTCAGCGCGGATATGGACTTCACCAGATCCTGCTCTTCCAACTCCACCACGTGATTTGCCGCGTCACCGCCGTACATCAGCCACACCTCAGCAACCTTGTGCGGCTCATAGCCCTCTTCAAGCAGATCCGGGTAAGTCAGTCTGTCTCGAGCAGTTGGGTAGACAGCAGAAAGCGCTGCCTCAGCCGCGGCCATGTGATCCGGATGTCCGATATACGTACTGTTATCAAGGTCGCGCGTCGGGCTGTTGCAGATCAACACATCAGGCTTGTGCTTCCTGATCATCCTCGCCACATCTCTCCGCAGATCAAGACTCGGCTCCAGGAAAGAGTCCGGGTAGTTCAAAAACTCAACCGTCTTGAGTCCCAGTATCTTCGCCGCTGCAACCTGCTCAGTATGCCGGATGGCTGAGAGCTTCTCCTGAGTCATGGTCAGATCATCCGACCCCTTGCTGCCATCCGTGCACAGAACGTACGTCACCTCCCACCCACGTCGGATCAGCTGGGCCACAGTGCCTGAGCAGCCAAACTCAGCATCATCTGCATGAGCGACAACCACCATCGCACTCTTCAAATTTGGATCGGAAATTTGCTCCGCCATTTTTCTCCCGAATCAAGCGAACAGGTTCCTGTCGCCGCTTATTTATCAACTCTGCAAACAGTAATCATCAACTCGAAATATGTCACCGAACGCCTCTGCTATGCAAGAAAATCGGTAACAACAGCACTCCACGCCTCAACACCATAGAAAGCGCCATTGTGATCCACACCAGGTAGCGGATGCCACGTTACACCGGGAATCTGGGCCGCCGTCTCTCTGGCGCGCTCAAACGCCGGATCATCCGCCCCAGACACACACAGCACTGGCATCTCAAACTGCCCAACAACATCCTCAGCGCCACGCCACGTCGTCAGCGCCTGAATAGCCCGCTCCATCGCCATCGGATCGTTCACAGTCGAGCTACCCGGCTCTGGCCGGATGCCCATCCCACGCTCCATCGCCCGCAACTTGCCCGAGCGAAACAACCCAATCAGCCGCGACAATCTCGACTCCGCAGACGGCGGCCGAGCATGCTGCGCCGCAATGATCAGCTTGCGCAAAACCTCCGGATGACGCGCCGCCAACTCAAAGCCAACACGACCGCCCAGAGAGAAGCCAAAATAATCAAACTGCGCGTATCCATGCTGAGCGGCAATAGCCAACACGCCCGCCGCAATCGACTCTATTTCGTACGGAGCCTGTTCTTCTGGCCTTGAACTCTTGCCATGGCCGGGAAGGTCCACCAGGATCAGCGTCCGCGACGCTGAGAGAGCATCCACCCATCCTGCCCGTTTGAACTCCGCACCGCTCTGGATAATGCCGTGCAGCATGAACAGAGGAGGGCCATCGCCCTCTACTTCGTAGTGATAATTACAACCGTTCGTCTCAACGCAAGGCACCGGTCAGATCAGGACCCCGCCCCATCTGCGTCCATGTCCCGCAGAGTTACGCGCCCCTCAACCACCTCAACCCGCACACGCTCACCCATCTGGAGATCATCCAGCATGTCTCGAGGAATCTGGACTCGACCGCTAGCATCCACCAGCAGGAACTCCTCCGTCTCGGAGGCCGCGCCGCCAATGACCTGCCCCTCTTCAACTTTGCGTCTGATTTCCGTGGAAGTCTTGCCGTCCCGGATAGCGATTGCTCGCCCAACGCTCGTGGAAATAGCCGGATCGTGAGTCACCACAACAATCGTCGTCCCAAGGTCCACGTTCAAGTGATTCAGGAGCTCCAGAATCTCCGTGCCAGTCTCATCATCCAGCTCACCCGTTGGCTCGTCTGCCAGCAACAGTGGCGGCTCATTAGATAGCGCAACGGCAATAGCAACACGCTGCTGCTCACCACCCGATAGGTGCTCCGGGCGATGAGTCATCCGCTCGCTAAGCCCCACCAGATCCAGCAACTCAGCCGCCCGGTCACGCCGCGACTTACTATTCCGGCCGGCGAGCATCATTGGCAGCTCAACGTTCTCAATTGCAGTCAAATATGGGAACAGGTTTCGGGCCGTCTGCTGCCACACAAACCCAACCTCATGCCGACGATACTCCACGATCTCTTTGGAGGTCATGTTCAGCATGTCGTAATCGCCAATAAACACCGTTCCAGCGGATGGCACATCGTAGCCAGCAAGAATGTTCAGCAACGTGGATTTACCACTACCGCTAGAACCGATTATTGCGATGATCTCGCCCTTCTCAACCTTCAGATCAAGGCCACGCAGTGCGACAACTTCCAGATCCGCAACTTTGAAGATCTTAAATATGTCATTGCCGTAGATGTAGGAGCGTCCGGCCGCCAGATGATCTGGAGCACTCAATGATTTATCTGTCGTCAATTCTCTACCTCTCACCCATGCGCATTACGGAGTGGATGGACATTTTGAAGACCATCCACAGCAAGGTCGCAATTACCCCTGCAAACACTACGCCAATGATGCCAAATGTTATGCCAAATGACTGCCAGTTGATCTGCTGGGCCATTGGCGGCACCACATCCAGACCAGAACCAGACGTGCCAAGGAACGGCATGATGGTGTTTCCAAGCCGCGCTCCCATGAACGCCCCAATCGCAAACGCCGCGGAAATTACCAGCACCTGTTCCAGCAACACAAGACCAAGCAACTGCTTCATGGAAAGCCCGGAGGCCCTAAGCAGCGCGAACTCCATCCGACGACCCTGGAACGTCACCTGAGCGTGAACCAGGAATCCAATCGCACTCACCACAAGAACCGTGAAGAACGCAATCGCCAATAACGCTCGCCAACCTGCAGCCGAGAGCGGATCAACATCGCGCTGCCCCAACTGCCCAACCCGCTCCTCTACCTGAGCGAAGCGGATCTGCTGACGAGAGACTATCTGTTCAATATCCGCCGCTGTGATCTCAGAAAGTGGATCCGTGGCCACCCAGTACTCATCAACACGGCGGGCATCGCCAAGCCGGTCGATACCCAGTGCGCGCCACGAGGATTGAATATCGGCCACCACGAATGCCTCGACACCCGGATCAAGTGTCGGGAAGTAGGTGACTTTGTCGACAATCTTGATCAGGACTTCGCGGTTCTCCATCAGGATGTCTACTTCATCGCCAACCTTGAACCCGGATTGATCCAGGAACTCCTCGCTGGCAAGTATCGGGACCGCCTGACGCAACTTGCCGGCCAACACGCCCTGTAACTCACGGAGCCCAGCGTCACCCCAGCTGAACCTGGCCTGACCTGGAATCGGAGCACCTGTTGAATCGCGATACGGCGCTATAGTCCCACCCAGATCGGTGAGCGTAAGACCCAGAGAACCCCACGCAGCCAGATCATCGAAATCCTCCAGCAATAGATCACGACCATCATTCATCCGAACGCCGATGTTGTCGATGACCATGGCGCCAGACCTCAGTCCACCGGAGCCTTCTTGATCATTCAACTTTGCAACGCTCAGGAACTCCAAAATATACGGCGGTTCCGGCGCTCCACCGGTGACGCCCAACAGGCTGATCGACCCACCAACCGTGCACCATGGCGGCGGGTCACTCGGGTTCTCGCGTTTCGGACACCTTCCCAGCCCTGAATCGGCCGTATTGGGACCCGTTGAACCCATATTTAGCGTGAAGATGCGGTCTTCGGCATCACTAACGCGCGCCAGAATGTTCACAGAGGAATTCGCCTCAAACGGACGCACAGTAGCGAACAGACTCGTTGCCCCCTCTGGAATTACGAGTCCCGCCCGGCCTTCCAGATCCAGCCTCTCCAACCCATCTGAGATCGGCCTCGGACCAAAGTCGTCCCGCGTCCACCCAACCTCTCCAAAGGTCTCCGAATCGACGCCGACATAGTCGAAATGAACAGTCGCATCCGATATCAGACTGCCGCCACCGCGTATCACCGGCGTGATGCCAGTCACACCATCGGTGGTCCGAATCATCTCTTCCACCGCGACCGACCTGCCACGGGAGTTCTCAGGCAACCTGATGCCCAGTACCCGAACGTCTGCGCCAGTCTCATAGAA
>Ga0209089_10004903_pt1 | contig 11066 bp, 6 predicted proteins | sample ArcticOcean_MG_C_FD_187431 | JGI IMG/M metagenome (GOLD analysis project Ga0209089, IMG submission 187431) | Marine microbial communities from western Arctic Ocean - ArcticOcean_MG_CB2_150 (SPAdes) (version 2) | ecosystem: Environmental > Aquatic > Marine > Oceanic | place: Arctic Ocean: Canada...
TATTGCAGTTGTGTCTGTAATTTTATGGTTATTTTTGTAAAATATTATATTAATATTTTTAAATATTTTTTTTTTTATATCTTCTCCACATTTCCCATAACATGCTACTAAAATTAATACCAAAATTTTTTGCATCACATAATGGCGACTCTAGCATAGCTTCTCGTAAATTTTTTCTAATTTTTGAAAGCTCTTTAACTTTAGACGAAAATTCTACTGCTTTTTCAATATAATCATTATTATTTTTTGCAACCCAATCATGCATATTTAAATTTGAATTTATGCATTCCCCAGAATGAAATACTATTCTATTACCTTTAAGGGTCAATATAGGAACTCCCATCCAAACAGATTCACAAGAAGTTGTGTATCCCTGAAAAGGAAAAGTGTCTAGGCTGATATCAATATTGTTGTAAATTTTTAGTAGTTCTTTTCTTGTTTTACACTCTCCAATTAAGACTAATTGATTTGCATTAATATTATTTTTTTTAAACTTAGAAGTTATTTCTTCCCTTATAATTTTGTTGTCAAAACTTTTTGATTTTAAAAGAAGTTTTGAATTGGAAATGGAAGATAAAACTTTAGACCAAAGCATTATTACCTCTTCGTTAATTTTAGTTAATTTGTTTAAGCTTCCAAAAGTTATAAATTTATTTTTTATAAATGGAAGATCGTTTACTTCAACATCAAAATCAGGTGGTGTAAAACACTGAGATATTTTTGGCAGTCTAAACACCTCCTCTATCCAATGGTTTTTTTCATTTTCCTTTGTGAAATATGGGTTGGTTATAACATAATCAATTTCAGGAATTCCTGTTGATCCTTGACAGTGCCATGTTGCTTGTATTGGTGCTGCTTTATGCATAAATATCGGCAATCTATTATTTCCCGTGTGTCCTTGCATATCAATTAAGATGTGAATCCCGTCATTTAAAATTTTTTTAACAACATCTTCGTCTTTGTTATTTTCAATAGAATGCCATTTAGGAAAAAGTGATCTAAAACTCGAAGACAAATCATCATTTCTATCTAAACATGAATACGCTATTAATTCAAAATTTTTTTTTTTTAATTCTTTTATTGTGCTTAGTGAAAAAAAACCACCAGGATGGTTCCCAAAGTCCGATCCTAGTAATCCAACCTTAAGTTTTGCAGGTTGTTTTTCATATACATATTGAGAAGATATTTTTTCTTTTTTTTTTTTACAATTTAATCTAAATTTTTTAGCTATCGATAAATATAATTCTAAATCAAAATTAAATTTATAATTTAAATTTAATAAAATATTACTGTATGCTCTTGCAAAGTTGGGCTTAATTTTAATAGCTTTATTATATGCTTCGTTAGCTTTATCATGTTTTCCTAATTCGCTAAATAAATTGCCTATATTGTTGTGATATTTCTCATCATTAGGATTAATTAATAAAGCTTTCTTATAATGTAATAAAGCTTCATCAAACATTGAGATTTCACTTAGAATTATACCTAAACTATTATAAGCCGGCGCGTAGTTAGGGTTGATTTTTAAAGATATTTTAAAATTTTTTATCGCACTATTATTATCTCCAAGAGTTACATATGCCTCTCCCAAACTATGGTAAGCTTCATGGTAATTTGAATTAATTTTTATTGCTTCTTTATAATATTTCAAGGATTCTTTTGTTTTGTTATTTTCGTGCATAGCATTTCCTAAATTAAAATATGCTATAAAAAAATTTTTTTTTAAACTTATTGCTTTTTTGTAATTAATTATAGCTTCCTTCATCCTATTTAACTTATGTAGTGCAATACCAAGATTGTTAAAAGCTTGCGCATAATTAGGGTTGATTTTTAAAGCTTTTTTATAATTTTCAATAGCTTCTAAGAATAATTTTTGTTCAGAATAAACCCCCCCTAATATATTAAATAAAATATATGAATTTGGATTTTTTATAATCTGTTTGTTAATCTCTTTCTTAGTTTTAATAAATTTTTTTTCATTAAATAATTTTAAGATTAATTCTATTTGATTTTGGGGTGGGTTTTTTAAATCTTTGCTAAAGTTAGAAATCATAATTATTAAAAATATTAATTAAATCTTGCCTTTAAAAAGTCTAATATATATTATTAATCAGAATATATGAAATTTAGAAATGAATATGACAGCCTCGGAAGTATTAAGGTCCCAAATGACAAATACTGGGGTGCTTCAACACAGAGATCTAATAAGCATTTTGATATTGGTGATTTTTTAGTTAGACCTATTGTAATTAAATCAATTGCAATGATTAAAAAAGCTGCAGCAATAGTACATGCAAAAAGTAAAGATATAGACCAAAACAGTAGCAAAACAATTATCAAAGCAGCAAATGAAATAATATCAGGAAAGCTTAATGAGCACTTCCCCCTCAAAGTTTGGCAAACTGGATCTGGCACACAAACAAATATGAATGTAAACGAAGTAATAGCTAATAGAGCAAATGAAATGCTCGGTAGTAAATTGGGAAGTAAAAAACCAATACACCCAAATGATCATGTTAATAAATCGCAGTCAACAAATGATGTCTTCCCTACAGCAATGCACATGGCTATAGCTATTAGAACTAAGGGAAAATTAATACCTTTTCTTAAATTGCTTAATTTAGAACTAGGAAAAAAATCTAAAGAATTCAATAAAATCATAAAAGTTGGGCGTACTCATCTCCAAGACGCTACGCCAATTACTTTGGGCCAAGAATTTTCTGGATATCACTCTCAATTAACCACATGTATAAAAAGAATAGAATCTGCGCTTAGTGAAATATATTTTTTAGCTCAAGGTGGGACCGCAGTAGGTACTGGATTAAATACCAAAAAAGGTTTTGACAAAAAAATAATAAAAGAGTTAAGAAAAATTACCAAACTTCCCTTTAAACCTGCTACAAACAAATTTGCTGCACTAGCTTCACATGATGCGATTGTAAATTTTTCAGGCACGATGAATACCACTGCTGTTTGTTTAATGAAAATAGCGAACGATATTAGATTTTTAGGCTCAGGTCCAAGAGCTGGTTACGGGGAACTTATTTTACCAGAAAATGAACCTGGCTCATCTATAATGCCAGGAAAAATTAATCCAACACAATGTGAGGCTGTAACTATGGTTTGCGTAAAGGTAATTGGAAATCACAATGGCATAACAATAGCAGGATCGCACGGTCACTTTGAATTAAATGTTTTTAAACCTTTAATTATTCATAATATATTGCAGTCAATTCATATAATGGCAGATTCTTCAAAAAGTTTTGCTAAATATTGCATAAAAGGTTTAAAAGCAGATAAAAAAAGAATTAAGAATCTTTTAAATAATTCATTAATGTTAGTTACGGCGTTGTCACCAAAAATAGGCTATGACAATGCTTCTAGAATTGCAAAGTTAGCGTATAAAAATGGAACAACACTTAAAGAAGAAGCTATAAAATCTGGATTAGTAACTGAAAAAGAATATGGAAAAATTGTTGATCCAAAAAAAATGATAAGCCCTCATTAATAAGTATTATTCTTCAGAAACTAATTTAACGAACTTTTTTAAATTTGCAAATTTAAAGAAGCTTTTGTAACCGTCTTCTAAAAAGGTTTTATTAAATTCTTTTTCGTAGAAAGCTAAGTTCTCATCAGAAATTTTTTCACCATTTAATATTTCACTAAATCTCATATTTAAGTTCATTAAATCAAAATTACCTAAAACATGAATACTATCTTGGTTTTGATCTGTTTTGTTGTAAATACCAAATTTATTGTAAAACTTTTTTAAATTGTCTATAAATATATTCTTTTCAAATTTAAAATTAGTAAATTTATTATCATTTCTAATTACTCCTGTTAAATCTGCTGCACCTAATTTACCTAAACTAACTAACATTTGCTCAACTAAAATATCTCCATTCATAAACTTTATTCTAGATTCGAAAGAGTTAAATAAACTATTACTGGAATATATTTTGTTTGCAGACAAGGAGAGTTCTCCATTTATTTTTTTATTATACTTAAATAATTTTTTTCTTTCCTCTTCGCCCAAGTTAACAATAACATTATATAGTTTATTAAAATTAAGAGTATTTAAGTTAAGATCAAGATTAAAATTAAAATAAGGTAAAAACTTTAATGCTCCAGTAAATTTTCCATCTAAAATATTATTTTTTATATTTCCTTTTTTTACAATAACTTGATCGTCTTTATGTTCAAAAATTGCCATTATTTTATTTTTGTTTTTTTTTATTGAAAAATTACCTTTTGTTAAATTATCTCCAATATTGTTTTTTGACAATTCTAGCGTAGAAGATAATTTAGTATTTTTTAATTTAATTTTTAAAATTGACAAAGTTTCTTTTTCACTTCTATTATTTTTTAAATTAATAACAATTTGGTCCGATAAAAAATTTCCATTAATATTTATTTTATCAGTATTTTTATTAGATTTATATTTAAACACAGCATTTTCAATTGATGTTACATATTCTTCATCATTTAAAAATATTATTTTTACTTTTTTAAAATTTATGTTTTTCAAATTAAATTTAGCATGAAGTATATTTTTATACTTTTTTAAGTTTTTCAAATCAAAAATTATTTCCCCACTTTTTAAGTTTATTTTTTTATAGCTTAGTGCTTTGCTATTATGAAGATTTTTCAAAGAAATTTTTATTTCGGCATCTTTTATCTTAGCTAAAATTTTATTATTATCTAAAATATTTCTTGCAACTAAATTAGTTAATTTTATTCTAGGGGTTGGAAAAATACTATATTTTATTTTTCCTTCTACAGAGCAAGTAACATTCAAATCTTTGCAAATTAAATTTTCTATATTCAATTTATCAAATTTATGAAACATAGGTAAGCTAAAATAAATAAAAATTAATAATAGAATAGAAATAGGAACAGAGATTTTGATATATTTATAAACTTTAAAGTCAATAAGTTTATATAATTTTGAAAAATTGAAGCGTCTAGGATCTATATATTTATATAATATTGAAAAATTGAAGCGTCTAAAGTTAATATGCCTATATAATTTGGAAAAATTGAAGCGTCTAGTGTCGATATGTTTGAATAATTTAGAAAAATTTAAATTTTTCAAATTAGTATACCCATTCATTTTAATTAAATTGTGAAACTTAGATTGAAAATATTTAAAATAAAAATTAAAAATACTTCTTTTAAAACTTATATTTTTAAAAATTGTGGAAAACTTATGTCTTTTATAATTAAAAAATTTCATTTACTTTAATTTTAATTGTGATTTAGAATACCTATTACTATTTTTATGGAAACTATCAAAAAAAATTATTTAAGCAACCTAAATAAAAATCAAATGGAGGCTATTACAAATCTTGATGGCCCGTGTCTTGTGGTGGCTGGCGCAGGATCAGGGAAAACTAAAGTTTTAACATCAAGAGTGGCTCATATTATCAAAGAAAAAAGGGCTTGGCCAAACCAAATTCTTTGTGTCACATTTACTAATAAAGCTGCACGAGAAATGCAAAATAGAATTATAAATTCTTTAAACGAAAAAATTACATCCTTACCATGGCTTGGCACATTTCATTCTGTATGTGCTAAACTATTACGCAGACACGCTGAGGCAGTCGGATTAAATTCAAGATTTACAATTATAGATGCACAAGATCAATTAAGATTAATAAAAAATATATGCAAAGCAGAAAATATAGATGTTAAGAAAATATCACCTAAATTTGTTTTGTCTTTTATAAACCAGTGGAAAAATAAAGGTCTGCTTCCTGAAAATGTAGTAACTAAAAAAGGTGTTCCATTAGAAGTGGCAATATTATCTGTTTATAAATTTTACCAAGAAAGACTTAAAATTCTAAATTCATGTGATTTTGGAGATCTAATTTTACTTTGTGTTACTATGTTTGAAAAAAATAGAGACATACTTGAATTATATTTAAATAATTTTAAATACATTTTAGTTGATGAATATCAAGATTCAAACTACGTGCAAAGCAGATGGCTTAATTTGTTAGCTCAAAAAGAAAAGAACATATGTTGTGTAGGTGATGATGACCAATCTATTTATAGCTGGAGGGGAGCGGAAATAAGAAACTTTTTAGATTTTAGCAAAACTTATAAAAATGCAAAAATTATCAAATTAGAACAAAATTACAGATCAACTCAAAATATATTAAGTGCTGCATCAGGATTGATTTCAAAAAATAGTGATAGATTGGGGAAAAAACTTTGGACTGCCAGTCAAGATGGTGATCCAGTTAATTTATCATGTTACAAAAATGGAAGAGATGAAGCTACGGGCGTCAGTGACATAATAGAAAAAAATCTTAAAAAAAAATATTCTTTAAATAATATATCCATTTTGGTGAGAGCAATTTTTCAAACAAGAGAGTTTGAGGAAAGGTTTTTAAAAATCGGGATGGGGTACCGTGTAATTGGTGGTACAAAATTTTACGAAAGGGCTGAAATAAAAGATGGTGTATCATTTTTAAGAATAGTTAATCAAAAAAATGATGATTTAGCTTTTGAAAGAATAATTAATACTCCTAAAAGAGCTATTGGAGATAGTACAATAAAACAATTACATGATTATGGAAGAAAAAATAAAAAATCTTTAGAAGACTCTGCAATTGACCTTCTGCAATTAAATAAAATTAAACCCAAAACAAAATTAAGTTTAATGCAAATTTTAAATCTTTTTAAAAAATGGCGAATGAATTTAAAAGAAAAAAAACATTATGAATTAATGGAAATTATTCTTGATGAATCGGGTTATTCAAAAATGTTAAAAGATAAAAAAGATTTAGAAAGTGAAGGCAGGTTAGAAAATATGAAAGAATTAATAAGGGGTATGCATGATTTTGATAACCTTCAAGGCTTCTTGGAGCATGTCGCTCTTGCAACGTCTATAGATCAAGATTGGGATGGCGAAAAAGTTAATTTAATGACAATGCATGCAGCTAAAGGATTGGAATTTGATGCTATTTTTTTACCAGGATGGGAAGAAGGTTTATTTCCACATCAGAAATCACTTGAAGAAAAAGGAGATTTGGCTTTAGAGGAAGAAAGAAGACTTGCCTACGTAGGTTTGACTAGAGCTAAAAAAGAATCTTTTATTTCTTTTGTTATGAATAGAATGTACAGAGGAGATTGGGTTGATTCTTTACCATCAAGATTTATTGATGAACTTCCTGATAAAAATATTAAAAAACTAGAAATAAAAGAACAAAATAATGAAGATTTCTTTTTTGATCAAGATATTGACTATACCAAAGGAATAAGAAGCCCAGGTTACGCTAGGCTGCAAAAAAAACTTAAGAAAATAAAATGATGGAATTAAAAAGGTTAAAAAAAAAATTTACCACTTATAATATTGATGGGTATATTGTGCCTAAAAATGATGAATTTTTTGGAGAGTATATTCCCGAATATAAGGATAATCTTAAATTTATTTCTAACTTTTCAGGTTCCTATGGTTTTGCATTAATACTAAAAAAAAGAAATTATTTATTTGTTGATGGTCGGTACACTTTACAAGCAGAAATTCAAAGTGGTAAAAAATTTAAAATAATTACTTTACCTAATAAACTTCCTTTTAATATTTTGAAAAGTAGAGAACTCTTCATAGGTTTTGACCCTAAACTTCATACGGAACTTAAACTGGCTCAAATTTTTAGAAAAACAAATTGCAAATTAGTACCCCTTAATAAAAACTTAATTAATAACGTTTTAGAAAAAAAAATTGCTAAAAAAAATAATAAATTTTATACACTAAATGATAAAAACTCTGGCAATTCATCTAAAAATAAAATTAGAAAACTTTTAAAAGTATTAACAAAAAATAAAGTAAATTTACAATTTATTACTGCTCCAGAAAATATAGCTTGGTTACTTAACTTGAGGGGCTCAGATTCTGATTTTTCACCTATTCCGAACTGTTACTTAATTTTGGATAGCAAAAATAAAGTTTACCTTTTTTGTGATTTAAAAAAAATTAATAAAAAACTTAAGAAAGATTTAAAAAATGTAATAATAATTGATATTAATTATATTGAACAATTCATTTTAAAAATTAAAAACAAAACAGTTCAATTAGATATTTCTTCATGCTCAATTTTTTTTAAGAATATTCTTAAAAAGAAAAACAAAATTTTTGAAATTAAAGACCCAATATATCTACTCAAAGCTGTAAAAAATAAAAAAGAAATTCACAATATAATTAAAACACATATATATGATGGTGCAGCTCTAACAAAATTTTTATTTTGGATAAAGAAAAATTTTAGAAATAAAAAGATAACTGAAATAAGTGCTCAAGAAAAATTATTAAATTTTAGGAAAAATAATAAAACATTTCAATCGCTAAGTTTTCCAACTATATCAGGATCTGGACCTAACGGTGCTATCATTCACTACAAGGCAGACAAAAAGAGTAATAGATTGCTTAAAAAGGGAGATGTATATTTAGTAGACTCTGGTGGTCAATATAATTTCGGTACTACAGATGTAACCAGAACTATTTCTCTAGAAAATAACCAACTAAGAGTAAAAAATATTTTTACAAGAGTTTTGAAAGGTCATATAGCTGTAGCAAATTATAAGTTTAATAAAAATACAACTGGATCAGAAATTGATGATGCTGCTAGAAAATATCTTAAAGAGATTAATCTTAATTATGCACATGGAACTGGTCATGGAGTGGGATATTTCCTAAATGTACATGAAGGACCGCAAGCAATATCAAAAGGAAACAAAATTAAACTTATGGAAGGAATGCTTTTATCCAATGAACCTGGATATTATGAGCGTGGTAAATTTGGGATTAGAATAGAAAGTCTTGTTATAGTTAAAAAAAAACAAAATGTGCATAAATTTGAAAGTATTACTTTAGCGCCAATTGACAAATCTTTGATTGAAAAGAAACTTTTAAATAAAAATGAAATTGATTGGTTAAACAATTATCATATAAAAGTTTTCAATAATTTGAAGAAATTTATGAATAAATTAGAATTAATAGAACTCAAAAATTCTTGTTCAAATATTTAATAATTTATACCAATCTTTTTCATTTAAAATTTGAATATTTAACTCTTTTGCTTTAACAATTTTCTTTTTAGTTGGCTTAGAATCTCCGACTACCAATATATCTAATTTCTTTGATATCGTTCCTAAAACTTTACCTCCATTATCTTCTGTTAGATTTTTAGCCTCCGATCTGCTGATTTTTTCAAAACCTCCAGTAAACATTAAGTTTTTATTGCTAAATTTTCCTTCTTTATTTGAATTTTTAAAATCTTTTACTTTGAGTACTTTAATTAAAGATTGGACTACACTTATGTTTCTTTCACTTGAAAAAAAAATTTCAATTGATTTAATTTGCGTCTCACCTATTCCATCTAAATCTTTTAAATTATTCAAAATTTCCCATCTTTTTTTTTTTATAAATAAAGATGTAAATTTTTTTAATGATATAAAAAAACTTGATAGAATTTTTGCATTTTCTTGGCCTATATGTCTTATTCCAATTGAATAAATAAATCGATTCAGTGAAATAGTTTTTGCTTTATCTATTGATTTATTTAAATTTTTAATAGAAAGATCTGCCCAGCCTTCTAAGCTTTTAATTTTGTTATAATCTAATTTAAATATATCAGATGGTGTCTTAATTAGTTTCAAATTCCAGAACTGATCGATGACTTTTTTACCAAATCCATCTATATTAAATGCCTCTTTGGAAACTACGTGTTTTAACTTTTCTCTTGCTGTAAAGCTACAATCGTATCCTCTCATGCAACGCCTAACTGCATCTTCTTTTTTGGTAGAACTGCTAATTTCTTTTTTTGTTACTGATCCGCATAGACATTTTTCTGGGAAAATATATTTAGTACTTTTTTTTCCTCTTTTTGTTTTATCAACAGAGATTACTTGAGGAATAACATCTCCCGCTCTTTGGATTGTGATGGTGTCACCAATTCTAATATCTTTTCTAATAATTTCATCTTCATTATGTAACGTGGCATTAGAAACGACTACACCTCCTACGGTAATAGGTTCTATTTTTGCAACTGGAGTTATGGCTCCCGTTCTACCTACCTGAATAACTATATCTTTAATTTTGCTAATAGCTTTTTCTGATGAAAATTTATAAGCAGTAGCCCATCTCGGTGAATTGGATGTGTTTCCTAATCTAGATTGTAGCTCTAAACTATTAACTTTATAAACTAAACCATCTAAATCATAATCAAAAGATGATCTAGCTTCCTCTATAAATTTATGCTGTTGTTCAATTTGGTCTAAACCTTTTACTACTTTATTGTTAGGGTTAACAGAAAATCCCCATTGTTCAATTTTCTTTATAAATTCTGATTGGGTTTTAAATATCATTGGTTCAACAACACCAAAGCCATAAGCAAAATATTTTAATGGTATTTTAGCTGTTTTTTTTGAATCCTTTTGTCTTAATGATCCCCCGGCTGCATTTCTAGGGTTTGCAAAATTATCTCTGATTGTTTCAAAGTCTTTTTTTCCAATATAAACTTCTCCTCTTATTTCAAGAGTTTCAGGTACATTTTTATCATTTATTTTTTTTGGTATTTCACTAATCGTAATTAAATTTTGAAGAATATCTTCTCCTATTATTCCATCTCCTCTAGAGAGACCTTTGGTTAGTAGGCCCCTATTGTAGGTTAATGAAGCGGATATGCCATCTATTTTAGGTTCTGAAGAAAATTCTGTATCTAAATCTTTGCTATTTAAAAAGTTACTAATTTTACTTAAAAAATCTTTCATATCATCTTTTTTAAAAGCATTAGATAATGAAAGCATTGGCTTTAAATGTTTAGCCTTTCTAAATTTATTAGAAGCAGCATAACCAAGTATGTTGCTTGGAGAGTTTTTATTTCTTAAATATGTATACTTTTTCTCAAATTCAAATATTTCTTGTTTGATACTATCGTAATCTTTATCTGAAATAAGAGGTTTATCATAATCAAAATATGCCTGATTATATTTTTTAACTTCATTAATTTTATTATTATAATTTTTTTTGATTTCTTTTCTTTTCATGAATTCTTACTTTA
>Ga0209089_10004906_pt1 | contig 11058 bp, 16 predicted proteins | sample ArcticOcean_MG_C_FD_187431 | JGI IMG/M metagenome (GOLD analysis project Ga0209089, IMG submission 187431) | Marine microbial communities from western Arctic Ocean - ArcticOcean_MG_CB2_150 (SPAdes) (version 2) | ecosystem: Environmental > Aquatic > Marine > Oceanic | place: Arctic Ocean: Canada...
ACCACGTTGATAGGCTGGATGTGGAAGCGCAGTAATGCGTGTAGCTGACCAGTACTAATAGCTCAATTGGCTTGATTTATGCACTGAAAAAAATTTTTAATTGAAAAAAAAATAACATTAGATTTATATTATTTTATAATCCTTTTACTTAAGTATTATCTATAACCGTATTCTATTTGAATTATATTTTCTTTAATATTAAATAAGAATTATAATTAATTTTTGATATTGCTAAAAAATTAAATGAAAAAATTTAAAAAAAATTTATTTAGGCCCTTCATATTCTAAAAAAGATATTGAAATAGAGTTAGTTAAATTAAGAAAAAATAAAAAACTAATAATAAAAAAGATTAAAGATAACAAGATCATAGTAAAAAAATTAACAGAGGGCAAGATTCTTGGTAGATTTAGTGGTAGGATGGAGCTTGGCCAGAGAGCATTGGGAAATAGATCAATTATTGCAGATCCAAGAAATTATGAAGTAGTTAAGAAAATCAATGATCAGATAAAATTTAGAGATTTTTGGATGCCATTCACACCATCCATGTTAAAAAAATATAGCAAGAAATATATAGTTAATAAAAAAAAACTAGACTGTCCCTTTATGACTAAAGCTTTTGATATAACTACTCATTTTAAAAATATAGCACCAGCAACTATTCATCCAGCAGATTTAACTACTCGTCCACAACTTTTAGAAAAAAAACATAATTCTAGTTATTATAATTTAATTGAGGAGTTTGGGAAAAAAACAAATGTTTATTGTCTTTTAAATACATCATTAAATTTACATGGCTATCCTATGGTATGTAGTCCAAAAGACGCAATTTTTACTTTTAATAATTCGAATTTAGACGGTTTAATTTTAGAGGATAATTTGATATTAAGAAGATAAATTATCAGTAACCCTTTACAAATCCATATCTTTTTTTTTTATTTTTAATTTGAGTTATTTTAAGCTCTAGTTTGTAAATTTTTTTTTTATCCTTGATTTTAATGTTATCAAATGGTGGAAATGTTGATGCCCTCAACAGATTTATAAAATTTTTTATACCTTTATTTTGTATGGATTTAGATGTTAGCTTTGTTTGAAAATCTTTCTTTTTATGTAATGAAGTTTTTTTAATATATATTTTTTTAGGTTTTTCTTGTGCTTTTTTTAATTTTTTCCAAAATACGAAAAATTGTTTAAATTGTTCATTTTCCATTTTTTGGTATAGTTTTTTTGCATTATAACTAAAGTCATAGTCAATTTTTTTTTGTTCATAAACTTGACCAGAGTCTATTTTATTAGAAATTTTATGTATAGAAATTCCTGCTATAGTATTATTTAGGATTGTCCAAAAAACTGGATTTGCCCCTTTATTTAAAGGAAGCATTGATTTGTGTATATTATAAGAGCCAAATTTTGGATATCTAATAACTTCATCTGAAATTATAAACCTATAACCCAGAGAAAAAATTATATCAGGATTGAATTTCTGAATTTCTTTTAAAGTAATTTTTTTTTTACAATTTTTAAATTTTTTACATGAGAAGAGAGTTTTCTCGCAATTTTGTTTCCAACATTATTTAAACCTAAAATTAATACTTTTTTAATATTTCTTTTCATATATGAATAAACTTATACTTAAGAACTAAATTTTCAATTAATATACACTATAAAGCTTTACAATGAAAATATCTAAAATTCTTTTATGTTTAAAAGTAGTCTTTAGTTCAAAATTTCGTTTTAAAAATCCAGAGCATAAACCAATGATACTTTTTGATGGGATGAGCTCAGATAAATTAAGACATGTTTTAAAAAATTTTAAACATTTCATTTTAGAAACTCGATTTGAGAGAACAAAAGAATTTTTTATTACCAAAAAAATTATTTTTGCTACAATTAAAAATTTAAAAATTGGTTTATTTGACTCATATTTATTAAGTATAATTGATGAAATAAACCCAAAGATAGTTTTTACATTTATAGACAACAGTCATAGGTTTAGTAATTTTTCTAAATTAAGAGAGAATAATTATCATTTTATAGCACTTCAAAATGGTGCCAGATATGAGCACAAAATAACAGAAAAATTAAAGAAAAAAAAAATCCATGTAGCAATTGATAGATTTAATATACCCAATTTCTTTTGCTTTGGAGACTATGAAATAGAGGATTATAAAAAAACAAATCAAAATATTAAAAATTTTTACAAGGTTGGGAGTTTAAAACTTGCTAATTTTAAATTTAAAAAAAAAATAAGAAAAAATATTAAAGAATATGATATTTTTTTAATTTCTGATTTTGATTGTTGGGATAAAATTTTAAATAAACTAAATTATCCTATTGAAAAAGGTTTGGTTAAATTGATTAAATACACAATTAAATTTTCAATTAATAATAATTTAAAAATCAGAATAGCTTCTAGGAACCCAAAAAATAATTTTGAAAAAGAAAGAATTTTTTACAAAAATAATTTAACTAATGTTGAATATAAATATTTAGTTAAAAATATTTTTTTCAGACCAAAAAATTATCAATCATATGATACGATGTTAAAAAGTAAGTTAGTTATAGGAACTATGTCTACGATGTTAAGAGAAAATCTATCTCTAGGCGGAAAAACTTTGGCATGTAATTTTACAAAAACTGATATATTTAATTTTCCAATTAAAGGAATTTGTTTCTTAGATAAAGATAATTATAATTTTTTTGAAAAGCGGCTTAATAAATTATTCAAAATTTCAAATCAAAAATACTTTATTAAATTAAACAAGAATGCCTCATATGTTTCTTATACTAATTTAAAAAATAAAACAGATACTATAAATTTGGTTACAAAGAAAATTAAATCAATTTTGATAAAATGATAAAAAATATAATTTTTGACATAGATGGAACATTAGCAGATACATCTGACGATATTATAGATTCTTTAAATGCTTCTTTAATGAAATTTGGATTTAAAAAAAAAATTAATTTTCCAAAATTTAAGAAAGTAGCAAATAAAGGTTCAATCCATATGATAAAAGAGGTGTTAGGAAAAAATAATAAAAAAGAAGAAGAAATAAATAATTTTTTTTTAAAAAATTATGAAATAAATATTTGCAATAAGTCAAAACTTAAAAGCGATGTTTTGGATTTTTTAAAATTTTGTAAAAAAAAAAAATTAAGCTTTTTATTTCTACCAATAAGTCAGAAAAAAATGCCAAATTATTGTTAATGAAATTAAAGATTTTAAACTTTTTTGATTTTGTTGCTGGATCAGATACTTTTAAATATAAAAAACCTAATATTCTTCATTTAAAATACTTAAATAAATCATGTAATTTTAAAAAAAAAGAAACTATTTTCATTGGAGATACAGAGGTAGATTCTAGAGTCGCAGAAAATTATAATATTAAGTTTGTCTTGATTAAAAATGGCTACACAATATTAAAAACTAAAGAAATAAATTACAATTTTTGCATTTCAAATTATGATGAATTAAGAACTATTTTAGAGGAAAAATCTAAATTTTATCAATAACGTTCAATTTATGAACATTAAGTAGACTTTATAAATTATTTTGTTTATAACACATTTAAAATTTTTACATTTATGAGAAAAATAATTAAACTAAAAACTGATAAGTTATTCACTGATATTACTGAGGAAGTATCTAAATTTACTAAAATCTGGGGAAAGTCTGGTTTGTTAAATATTTTTTCAAAACATACTACTTTTTGTATTTGGTGTGGAGAAAATGAAATTCTTCACAAGACAGATGTAAGATTTTTTTTAGATAAGATTGCCCCAAGATGGAAAAATCCAGAGGGAGATCAGCATAATATAAAATATTTACATGATTTAATATCACTAAGGGATGATGTCCCACATAATGAAAGGGTTAATGGTCATTCACATATTAGAAGTTTATTCTTTAACTCATCAGAAACTATTCCAGTTGAAAATGGAAAATTGATTTTAGGAAATTATAAAAAAATTTTTGGTATAGAATTAGACCCAATTAGAGACAGAGAAATTATTTGTACTTTTATTAAATCATAAAAGAAATGATTTTTTTCATTATAATTAAACATAATTCTGAAAGAATTAGAAATAAAAATTTTAAAAAAATTGGTAAATATCAGCTTTGGCAGCATTTAGTACTAAAATTGAAAGGTAAAAAAGTTTTTATTGATACCGATAGCAAAACTATATTAAAAAAGTGTAAAAAAGATTATCCTTGGGTAACCGCATACCTTAGAGAAAAAAATTTTATTAATCTTGAAAAATTAAAAAGTACAAGCCCAACACTTGGTATGATAAAAAATTTTTTATTAAAATATTCAAAAAATGACAATGATATTATAGTAACAACCCATGTAACTTCACCATTCATTCAATTAAAAACTATTAATAATGCTGCTAAAAAATTAAATAATCATGATAGTGTAGCTGCAATTACAAAAGATTATAACTTTGCTTGGCTTGAAAATAGCAAAAAAAAATTAATTCCAATTAATTTTAATCCTAAAATAATTACCAAAACACAAAATTTAAATCCGATAATTCAATCTAATGGTGCCTTTTTTATATTTAAAAAAAAGACTTTTATGAAATACAATAATAGAATTGGGAAAAATCCATTCTATTATGAAATTAATTATCCAGAAGCTCTTGAAATTGATACCTATGATGATCTATATTTGGCTAGGAAAATATGCAAATAATTGATGTAACACTTCGAGACGGAGGGCATGTAAGAGAATTTAATTGGCCTTTTAAATTTGCAAAAGAACATTACAAGTCACTATGTAAAATACCTGAAATTAAATTTATAGAACTTGGTTATTGGAAACAAACCTCTAAAAGTAAAAACCCATTTTATAACTTAGACTTTAAAAAAGTAAAAAAAATAACGAAAGAAAAAAAATTAAATAATGTTTCTATTATGATCGATTATCATTATTGTTCAAAAAAATTATCAGATTATCCTCAAAATAATCAAAAAGAGATAGCAATGATTAGAATTTGTTCAAGAAAAGAGGATATTCCTGAAGCTTTATTATTTGCCGATAGGTTGAAAAAATACTCAAAACTTAATGTGAGTTTTAATATTTTTAATTCAACAAATTATAGTGGTGCAGAGCTTTTAAAAGTTTGTAAATTAGTTGCAAAATATAAAATAGATTATGTATATTTTGCAGATACCCATGGTGACATGGATTTAGAAAAAGTTTTTAAAAAATTTAAAAAGCCATTGTCAATTTTAAATAAATATGGAAAAAAAGTTGGTATGCACCTTCATGATCACAGTGGAAAAGGTTATTTTAATTTCAGACAATTAAAAAAATATAAAATTTCAAAATGCGATTCTTCAGTCAGGGGTATGGGAAAAGGGTTTGGTAATTTGAGAACAGAACAAATTATTAATCCAAAATACTTTAATATCATTGGATCTTTAATAAAGAATAATAATGAATTATTAACTATGCCTCAGAATATTTATACTATGATAACATCAAAATATGCAATTAGTGACAATTATGCAACTGAAGCAAAAAAAAGAAATATGAAAATAGAAATATTTTCTCTTCTTTGCAAAAAGGTAAAAGGTAAAGATAAAGATAATTTTAATAAGAAATATTTCGTAAATTTATAAATTGATCAAAAGAAAAAAAATACTTATATCAGGAGCATCATCTGGTTTAGGAAAATCTTTGGCACTAAAATTATTAAAAAACAATAATTCAATTTATTGCATAGGGAGATCCATTTTAAAAAATAAAAATATCAGATCAATCAAATGTAATTTTAAAAACCCAAATAACATTAAAAAAAAACTATCTATTTTGATTAACACTAGAAAATTAGACTATGTTTTCTTAAATGCTGGAATTTTAGGAAAAATTAAAAATATACAGAAAATTTCATTAGATGAAATTATTGAAATTTATAAAATTAATGTAATGGCAAATAAAGAAATATTAGATTTCATTATTAAAAAAAAGATTCAAACTAAACTGATAATAGGTATTTCATCAGGAGCAGCTTTAAGTCCTAAAATTGGCTGGTATCTTTATTGTAGCTCGAAAGCAGCCTTTAAATTTTTAATGGAGTCTTATGCTGTTGAGGACAAAAAAAGAAAATATATTAATATTTCTCCAGGTTTGATAAAAACTAAAATGCAAAATCAAATCTGTAAAATTGATGAAAAAAAAATTTCATCTGTAAAAAAATTTAAACTATTAAATAAAAAAAATAAAGTTCCATTTCCAGATGAAGTAGCTGAAAATATTTTAAATACAGTTCAAAATCTTAAAATAAAAAAAAATGGAGGATATTTAGATATAAGAAAAAGGTAAATTTTTAATTTATTTTAATCTCTGACTTTATTCGATTTAAGCAATGTTTTTGCAAAGTTAAAATAGAGTCCAGTGTGCTCCCTGCTATATGTGGCGTTAATATTAGATTATTATTTTTTCTATCTCAGATTTTTTTAAGAATTTCATTTTCGATATTGCATGTGCGCCTAATGACCCAAAATTAAAAACTGTTCTAGGATTTTCACCTAATTGAATAAGTCTTTTTTTATAATCTTCATGAATTGGGAAATGTAAGTGTGATAACTTTGTAATAGAATGTCTTATCGAGTCATCATATGCACCAATAGTCAATTCTCCACCATGAATATGAGTAATTGGAATTCTTAATATCATGGCTGCTATTGCACTACCTAATAATTCATATCTATCACCTAAAATTACTATTACATCTGGGTTTTTATTGTTGATTACTTCAGTGGTTATATTTATTGACTCTGATATATAATTGCTAATTTTGTTATCATTAAATTTTTTATCAAGAATATTTCGTTTAATAATCCTTTTTATATTATCTTTTTTAATTTCTTTAATTGTATTTCCAAACTCATGTGAAAGATGTGAACCGGTTACTAATAAAAAAGTTTCTCTATTAAGTTTTTGAGTTTCCAATATAACTTCTCTTAATAAACCATAATCAGCTCTTGAACTTGTAATAAATAATACTTTTCTCATTGTGATCATTTAATTTGTTGATCCTTTTTATAGTTTTTTAAACTTCTTTTTCCTAAAAATTTTATTATCTTAAATGGAGATAGCCCACTTCCTGGTCTCTTAGCTGTTAAATTTTGTTCAGTAAAAATTTCTCCTTTTTTAATATTTCTTGAGGCAACTAGCGACTTTCTGACAATTTTAATATTAGCAGTTTCACTTTTTGAAGGTCTTTTTACTCTGCTTCCCAAAGCAATCTCTATATTTCTAATAGCATGTATCATTTTTGTTAATTCTTTTGGTTCTAAACTAGCTCTGTGATCTGGACCTTTCATTTTACAATTTAAAGTAAAATGCTTTTCTATACATTTTGCACCTAAAGCTACAGCTGCAACACTAACCTCTGAACCTAGGGTATGATCACTATAACCAAAATTTACATTAAAAGCCTTCCCTATTGAAAGCATTGATCTTAAATTTACATCACGCATAGGTGTTGGATATTCTGTGTTTGCATGCAATACAGTAATATTATTTTTTTTTGTCCCCGACTTTACCAAAATGTTTAGAGCATCTTTAATTTCATTCATATTAGACATGCCAGTTGATAAAATTATTTTTTTGTTAAGTTTTCCCAACTTTTTAAGATAGGGTAAATTTGTTATCTCTCCACTTGGTATTTTAAATATTTTCAATCCTAAATTTTTTAAAAAGTTAATACTCTGTAAATCAAAAGGGCTAGATAGAAAAAGTATATTCTTTTTTCTACAGTAAGATAATAATACTTTATGCATTTGAGGACTAAGTTCTAATTTTTTCAACATATCAAATTGTGTCTCTTTCTTATCACCATTTTTTTTTTGATATTTTGCTTTCTTAGCATTCTTAGTCACTAAATTTTCAGTGTTAAATGTTTGAAATTTTACAGCATCAGCTCCTGCTTTTGCCGCTATATCAATTAATTTTTTTGCAATACTAATTGATCCATTATGATTTATTCCTGCTTCTGCTATTATAAATACTCTCATTTAACAAAACTGCATGCTTTTATAAAACTATTTTCTTTAATAATTAAATTTTGTTTAATCGTAGCATTACTTCCAATAAAGCATCCTGATTTTATATTGACACCTCCATTGATAGTTGCATTTGTAGATATATGACAATGTTGAGATATTGTACAATCGTGTTCAACTAAAGCGCTGGTATTGACAATACAATTATCACCTATTGATGAATTGGCATTAATAATTGAGTTATGCATTATAATTGAGCCTCTTCCTATTGAAGAATGCTTTGATACATAGGCAGAGGGTGAGATAACTTTGGGTAGTATAAATTTTGCTTTATTAACTAAATTAAAAAGTTTTTTTCTAAGAGTTGATGATTTGATTTGACCAACTGTTATTAATGCATAAGAGTATCCTTTAGCCAACCTTTTTAAATCATTATCACAGCCGATTACTGAATATCCAAGAATTTTTGATCCTAAAAGATTTTGCCTATCTATTATGCCGGCAATCTTAAATTTTCCTTCTTGCTCTATAACATCGATAACTGATTTACAGTGGCCACCACCACCAACTAAAATAATTTTTTTCATAAATTTTTTTTTGAATTAATGATATTGCAATATTTTATAATATAATTTGAAATTTTATCTATATCCGAAATCGATAAATTATCATCTGATGGTACACAAAGAGAGTTTGAGTAAAATTTATTTGCATTAATAATATTATAAGTCTCAAATTTTTTTAGATACGATTGTAGGTTTAAAGGACACCAAATTCTTCTAGTTTCAATTTTTTTTTTTAACAATTTTTGACTCAGTTTATAAGTTTGATTAAAATTCAGCATTCTAAAAGATATTACATTAATCCAATAATTCATTTTAGATTTTTTTTGAAAAGATAATACTTCAATATTTTTTTGTTTATTAAAATTAAGTAAATATCTTTGATAAATATTTTTTCTTACAACAATTTTTTTTTTTATACTTTGCAATTGAGATATACCTAAAGCAGCACTCATCCCATTCATTTTATAATTGTACCCACATTCATGATGAATATAATTAAAACTATCATCTTTTGCTTGATTTGATAAATATTGAGCCTTTAAATATAAATTTTTTTTATTTGTAATAATTGCACCACCAGAACCTGTTGTAATTATTTTATTTGCATTAAAAGATAGGCAGCCAACATCTCCTATACTTCCACAATGTTTTAATCCTTTTGATTTAGTGTTCACAAATGAACCTAATGCTTCTGCCGCATCCTCAAGAATATAAATATTTCTCTTTTTGCAGAGCTTAATTAATTCTAAAAAATTACAAGCTCTACCCCACATATGTACAACGATAATAACTTTTATTTGTTTTTTGGTTTTCTTATTAATAGTTTTTCTATTTTTAAATTTAGTTTGATTTTTTATAAAATGAATAACATCTCTTATTTTGAGATTATGGTGTTGATCAACATCAAAAATTATCGGCTTTGCCCCTAGATAGAGAATGGGATTTACTGTGGCTATAAAAGTTAATGAAGGTACAATGACCTCACAATTTTTATCTACTCCCAAAATTTTTAGTCCCATATGTATTGCAGACGTACCTGAATTCAAAGCTACAGAATATTTGGTCTTACAAAAAGAAGAGAGTTTTTTTTCAAAATTATAAACTTCTCTAGAAGAAGTAGAAATCCATCCACTTTTCATAACATTTTTAATTGATTGAATATCACTATTGCTTATATGAGGAGTAGATAATTTCATGTTAATTTTGATAGTATTTTTTGTACCATAATACAGTTTCTTTTAATCCTTCTTCAAAATTATGTTTTGTTTTTATATAATTAAGGCTTTTATTCATATCTGGTCTTCTTTTTTTTGGTGAATTATCCTTTAGTTTTTTTGATGGTAATAATTTTTTAAAATTTTTTCTGCTTTCTTAACGTCGCTAATTTCGTCTACTGCTACAGAATTTGAAGTTAATTTTACCATTTTAATTTTAATACCATATTCAAAAAACCTTAATATTTCTATATCTTCAATTTTTTCAACTAAACTTTTTTTATTTTTTAATGCAAATTTCTTTAATTGATATTTGTTAAAAGCATAAATACAAACTTGTTTATAGTAATCAATTTTATCTAATTTATTTTTTTTTCCTGGAACTAAAGCTCTTGAAATATAAATTAGTTCATTAGAGTTGTTTACTACTACTTTTGGCAAATTTAAACTTGCTGGATTCTCAAGTTTGTGTATTTGGTCATATCCACAAATTACATGATTTGGATATCTCTTTTTTACTTTAATTATTTTTTTTATATCATTAGGATTTATAGTTGGCTCATCACCTTGAACATTTATATAAATATCAGCTCTAATTTTTTTTGCTACTTCGGCAACTCTATCAGTTCCTGTTAAACATTTTTTTGATGTTATAATTGATTTATATCCTGCTTTTAGAGAAACATTTTCAATTTGCTTGCTATCTGTTGCAATATAAAGATTCTTCAAACCAACAATTTTTTTACAAATATCAGCTACTCTTAATACCATTTCTCTACCTAAAATTTTTGCTAAAGGTTTCCCCCTATATCTTGATGAACCATATCTTGCTGGAATTACTATTAAAATTTTCATTATAATATTGATGATTGAATGTTATATTTTGTCTTTGTAAGTGTCTTTAAATTTATTTTAGTATGGCTTTTTAAAAACTTTTTTAAATAATAATCAGTTTCATCAGTAAAAGGATCATCATTTTTGTACCCATCAAAACCAGCTAAGTATATCTTTTTTGCTTTAGCAGAAATTGCAACCGAAAGTGAGTAAAACAAAACTAGTGGTTTTGGAAGAGAACAATAATTTTTAAAAATATTTATTTTTTTTTGACCATTTATATGAAGACCAAAATCAAAAATGAATTTATTTTCAGAATGCAAATAATCTTTTAATTTTTTTGGCATAGAAGAAATTGGAGCTATAATTGAAACATTTGAACTATTTAAATTTTTAAAGTCTAGAATTATTCTTTTTGGGTGA
>Ga0209089_10004908_pt1 | contig 11055 bp, 6 predicted proteins | sample ArcticOcean_MG_C_FD_187431 | JGI IMG/M metagenome (GOLD analysis project Ga0209089, IMG submission 187431) | Marine microbial communities from western Arctic Ocean - ArcticOcean_MG_CB2_150 (SPAdes) (version 2) | ecosystem: Environmental > Aquatic > Marine > Oceanic | place: Arctic Ocean: Canada...
TGAAAAAAACACCACACCAGAGCTTCATTGCTTCCGGTAGTGGAAAATTTTTAGACTTCTGTCCAGAGAATAACCCACTTAGAGCGGATACTCTGATTCAAGTCTTCAATTGTTAGATTCCGTTCTTACGCCTGGAGTTTTACAAGCCTGAGCCTGCCTCTCAAAGACGGTTTCATCCATGAAACTTTGTCGGGCACTCCACCCTGCTGTAATTTATCAATGGTCTGGTAGTTCAGTTCCGGAATGGAACTGATCAACCTCCCATCGATAAAAACAGCACTCCTGGTTTCCGTTCCAGGATTTCCGCTCAGCAACATAAAACTTTCTGAGCAAAATTTTCAAACAACGTTAAAATCCGTCATCCTGAGCGCAGTCGACTGCACCGGCTGCGCTCACCATAACGGTTCTTTCAATTGCTTACCCTCAAATTATGAAATGCTTTTCGCTGAATTCCTCCATGAGTCCAGCGAAATGCTACGTCATCATCAAATCCGCTTGGGGATCAAGCGAATACGAATCAGATCCCACTAACCATTTATTAATTTCATAACGGCTGCAGGAGTCTGATTTGCCTGTGCCAGCATCGCTGTGCTGGACTGGACCAATATCTGATTACGGGCAAAGGCCGACATTTCCTCAGCCATATCCGCATCACGAATTATTGATTCCGCATTTGTTACATTTTCATGTGCATTCCTTAAATAATTGAGATTGCTTTCTAAATCATTTTTCTGAAAAGCACCCATTTTTCCCCTAAATTTTGTAATTTCATCAATCGCCCGATCAATGATTAAAATTGCATCCTGAGACCTCTCTGCATCAGTAAATTCAACATCATTCAATGATCTAAAACCCGAATCATTCGTCACTCCGCTACCTAGTTTTTTGCTGTTGACACTTCTTAATGAAAAGCTTGTGGACTGCTCTACATTTGGTCCAACATGAAAAACAAGTGAGTTTTGAGAAAGTGTTACCGAACCAGCCATTTTGCCTGGCGGCGGTGTATTTCCTCCGGTATATCTCAGCTTCAGTCCGGAAACCTTCGATGGAATGCTACCTGTCAGGTACTGTCCTCTTCCTATTCCAAGCTCTCCTCCGATAAAACCTGCCACATCATCACCGTTTTTTATTTTGACCGAAACATCTGCTTGAGCAGACAAGACTCCAGACGTACTGCTGGCAACTTGAAAAAAATGTTCGCTGCCAAACTCATTATGCTTAAAACTCAAAAACTGTGGTGCATCCGGAGTTGCAGCGCTTCCTGGAATCCTGACCATCACTACTTCCATTCCAGAAGCAATAACTGCTTTTTCCAGACGATTCATCGTAGTTTCTACGCTTTCCCCTGCTATGGTTTCAAAGTTCAATGTTTTACCGCCTTCTGAAAATGTCAATTGTTCCCCTGCATCAATAAGTGCCTGGTTTAAGGATACGCTTCCTTTCACAGTAGATTGGGTGGCTGCCGTTTTAATTTCTACGGCATAGCCGCCCACCGGTGAAGAATTCGTATTTTCAGTTGCACTGACAAATTCCAGATTATCTCCGGCTGCAACTCCGTTTGCCCCCATACTGCCGTCCAAAATAGCCTTTTTGCCGTAATTCGAAATCTTCGCTATTCGGTCAATTGTGCGCAAAGAGTCTTCTAATTCTTGTTGATTGGCAGCCAGCATGGACTCATCGTTCACGGCTTCGTTCGCAGAACTAATCGCAAGTTGCCTGATATTAATTAGAGAACGGTTTACTTCTTCCAAAGCACCTTCAGCAGTTTGCAGCATTGTAATTCCAGTTTCAGAGTTGTCTATGGCCTGCCGAAGTCCCGCTATCTGTGCCCTCATCCTTTCTGAGATGATTAAGCCTGCAGGAGAATCGGCGCCGCGATTGATTTTCAATCCGGACGAAAGCCGTTCTAAATTTTTATTTTGAACCTCAGTATTCTTCATGAGGTTCCTGTGCGAATTCATCGCAGCAATATTATGATTGATCCGTAAAGGCATAAATCCCCTTTTTTGATTTGATTGATAAACGTATAAAATAAAACGACCAGATCTTTACCATCCTGGCTAAGATTCAGCAGAGTTGCCGTTACATTACGGCTCTTTCCAAAAGTTCCCACACTCTCGGAAATATAATCGCTTCCCTATCTTTTTTTATACTCAAGAAAAGAAGCAGTACTAAATTATTTAAGCTTATGTTTTTAATAAATATATTCTTTTTATTACATTATTGAATAATATCAACGAGACTCTCATTAATTTCATAATAAGAATTTTAAACTCACATTCCGCTTCTGCGGATTTTAATATTAAACAATGATGTATCTAATCTTTACTTTAACAATGAGAGCACAATTTCCTGATTCTGGTGTGCCTGTGCTTCTTTAGAACGTACTAAATTCTTTGCAATTATGTTCCCCGTTTGTTCTGCGAAATCATGTGCTTCCTCACTATTTTTGATATTTTGATCTGTAATAACTAACTTGTCATATTCGTTTCGCAAATTCTTCATTGAGTCATTAAATGTAGTGTCACAAAACACCTTTACTCTGGCTCTGACTTCTGAAATTTCTTTCAGGCTTTTCTCTAAGACACGCATTGAGTCTTTAATTCTTTGTTCAGTCTGAATATCTATTTCCTGCAACGAATTAAAACCTGATACATTCTCAGTATCCACTCCCAGATGTGAAGTATGAATACTTGCCAGACTCAGCAATTCAATGTTCTGCTCCTGGATTCCTACTCTAAATTGAAATCCATTCTGTATCACAGAAACCGTACCGGCCACTTTATCTACAGGCGCTTCACTTCCATAGTACCTGACAGTCAACCCCCTAATATCCTCTGTTTCTTCAGTAACACTTAAGTATTGTCCGTGTCCTAAACACGGCTTTCCGTTGATTGTGCCTTTTAGATCTAATCCTGGAGAAGCAAGAGTAACTTTTTGACTCTCTAACGAAAGCAGACCCGGCGTGAAACTCGAAGCTTCAAAGATGTACGCACTTCCATACTGAAGGTGTCTGAAATGCAGTATATCATCTACATTTCTAACAATTTCCAACGGTAAATTAAGTTTAGAAATCCAGTCTTCAAGACGACGAAATGTAGCTGAAACACTTTCCCCTTTCTGAGTAATAAAACAGTTTGAAGTTCCACCCTCTTCAAAGATAAGCTGTTCTTTTTGGTCAACTATATCTTGTGTAAATGGCCGAAAACCCTTTAGTTCCGATCTTGTTGCTGCTTCAGTTACTAAAACCTCATAACCGCTTAGTGGAGATGTTTTTGAATTGGAGTTCATCATTACAAAATCCAAATACTCACCAGACGCAACTCCTCGAACTCCGTAACTGCCGTCCAGCAAAGATTGATGACCATAACTTGTTTCATCTGCTACTGTGTTTATCCGCTTAATCAACTTCACAAGTTCTTGCTGGTCAGCCTCTCTCATAACTGAATTGAATCCTGTTTCTTTTGACACAATTACCAGTAATTCCATTATTTCTATCAATTTAACTTCGACATTTTCCAAAGCACTTGCTGCAATTTGAACAATAGACATTTCTTCCTCAAGATGAGAAATTTCATTTTGCAAAACAGTTGACTTAAGTCGCAAATCTTCATTTATCATTAAATGAGCGGAAACGTGATCTTTCGCAACAGCCGGACGTACCGGAGTTTTTTGTTTTTCTTTTTTCTCTTGCTCCTGCTGCTGGTACATTGAATTTCTAAAAGTACCATGCTCGCTCAATCCCCCCATAGCAGGCCCAATATTTGTTCGAATATTCATAGACATATTTCCTCTTATGTTTTTAATTCTCCGGCAGAGAAACTCCGTGTCCAAAGACACGTCATTCCTCTTTCCGGGGACGAAACTTAACTTAAAATTTAACTTAAAAAATAATTTGCAAACCTGCTGATGTTCTGACAGCAAACTTGTAAATCATTTTTTCTGCTGACAACCGGCAAGGTTCAAGAAACAAGATAAGGGCTAGGCACAGGACCTTGAACCTTAAACCATGAATCTTGAACCTTAAACCGTATTACTGAGTTACACTTCCAATCAGTTGCAATACTGATTTAGGAATCTGGTTGGCTTGTGCAGCCATTGCGGTGCCTGATGCAATCAAAATTTGATTTTTGGTAAAGTCACTCATTTCCGCAGCCATATCTGAGTCACGGATGATAGACTCTGCATTTGTCAGGTTTTCACTGGATATACGTAAATTTCGTAAATTAGATTCTAGAGAATTTCTCTGGAATGAACCAAGATTCCCACGTAACACACCAATATCCTGGATTGCTTTGTCAATCAATTTAATTGAGTCTTGGGCACCGGTACTGCTAGTCAAGTCTAAATCAGCCAGGCTGTTGAATTCACTCTTATTTTCCACACCTCTTGCAATTTGCCTTGTGCGGAGATTATCTAATGAAAAAGATATCGTTTGGTTGCGATTCGCACCAACCTGATAAACTACAGATCTTTGTGTAATATGAACGTATCCTTCTACATCTTTTCCAACCAATTCTTCATTAGTCTGTTTGACAAGTTTTTGACCAATTACTCTGTCTTGTTCATCTTTAATATATTCAACACGATGTCCCAGTTCTTTGTCATACTGAACAATTATTCCTTCAGTGGGCGAACCCTGTGTGCCGTGCAGAAACTGACCTTCTCCTATAGCAAGGTCACCTTGGATATAACCCGATACATCCTGTCCTCCGCTGGAAAGCTTAATAGTTCCTGGTTTTTCTCCAAACAGTCCTGAAAGATTAGTTGAGACCGCAAAATTCGGTCTGCTGCCGTAATGTTTATGTTTTACCGTCAGCATACCATTTTCATTGATTACTATTATTACAGAAAGACCGTTTTCATCTGCCTTTTTCTGTAGTGACCTCGCAATTAAATCGGCCAACCTTGCTTCAGTGTTTTCTCTGGAAAATGTCTCGGGAGATCTACGGAAATTCCCCAGCAATTGCTGTATATTTTTCTTTAGATTTCTCTCCTCATTGGTATCCATTTCCATCACCCTGTTATTTTCCTTAAGCACAAACGAAGCGCCTTTTTCTATTTCTTCCAACGACATTCTTCTGCCAGCATTTACTTCCGCACGTGCTGCGACTTGTTCAATGTCAACTGAGTAGCCTTGTTTTGTAGGAGCCTGCTGAGTAACCGGTGAAGCACCATAAAAAGTTAACCCATCACCAACAGCCACACCATCTACTGCATTGCTGCCATCAAATAGTATTTTTGTGCCGAACTGAGTTGAAACAGCAATCCTATCCATAGTCGACAGAAGCTCTTCTACCTCCAACTGGTCTGCCTGCAGCATTTTTTCATCGGCTGCCCCATCATTTGCGGCATGCAATGCTAATTGACGCATACTGATCAACATTGAACTAAACTCACTCAACACGCCCTCTGCTGTCTGCACCATTGAGATTGATGTCTCCGAGTTTTTAACTGCCTGATTAAGTCCTGAAATTTGTGTACGCATTTGCTCAGAAATCATCAGCTCAGCAGGACTGTCTGCTGCAGAATTGATTTTTAAACCAGAAGATAGACGTTCCAGATTCTTTTTTGTATTGTTTGTATTACTGCTTAAATGTCTCAAAGAGTTAATTGCAGCTATATTATGGTTGACGCGCATGGCATCCTCCTTTAATTGGAGTTAAACAATTGGTCAGTTACTCATGACCTTAGTTGATCAAAATTTTGTAATAATATATTTATTTTTATTACATTTTATAAAATAGTATGACCTTGATTAATTTTTAATTCAGCAACATAACTACCCTTTACCTCACCACACATTAATGTGATCGGTTTCAGGCATTTTTCTGAATGCTCAAAAAGTCATTACAACCCAGCACTATTCCGCTAAACTGGAATAAAGTCGGGCAACAAACGTCGCAGCATTTTCAAAACGACGTCCTCAAAGAAATTACAAAAATATCGCAACTCGACACGTTCTGAATCAGCGAAAACCTGATACTTCAACAAGAAACAGCTGGTCCTGACGGCAGAAAAGTGTCTGCAGCAATTATTTATTTGTAAATTTGACGCAATTCGATGCTGCGTCTTATCAAGAGAGTACTCAACTCCCTTCATAAAACGCAATTTTGAATAACTACATTATCAACTGATGTAAAACAAATTTTTCAAAAAATGGATATGACAATTAATATCCAGTAGAGTTTGAAGAATTTCTGCAAACTCAGACCTTCCTCCTTCACTTTGAAATCAAACTTAAAAGATTCAGGTCAAACTGTTTTGGTCAGTGCTGTATTCTATTGAACATAAGTCCCAGTGCTGACATCTCCATGCTTAAACATCACAAAGCAAAATTTAGTGTTCAGATTTGAATGCAGGTCTTACATTAGACATACATTGGCATCTGAGCTCATAAGTTTTAATTCATGAGCACACTAAAAGCCGTATTGGTCGACACTGTCGTGCCTCACAGCTCATACCGAGAGTTAAACATAGAGCGAGCAATCACAATTCCAGACTGCGGCTGCCGACGACATTAACTTTGAAATAGTGAACCCGTCACAACCTGCTCAAAAGCAAATACAATAATATTTTCAAAGATCATTAATTCTCCCTGGTCCACCAAAATAATTCCTGTTTCACAAGAACGTATTCAGTGATGAGGGAGTTAGTATTTATGTGGAATCTCCCCCTTATTTATTGAGTAGAGATTCGTGCGTTCTCCTAACTTGGATACTTTCGTTCCAGGAAAGGATTTCCATTGTGTTTCTTATCGACACCTTAAACTGGAACTTTAATGCTTTTTTGGGGTTTATTTTTATATGAAAGTAAAGGGGGCCATTCCCTTAGATAATACGGAAACGAAACTTGGATAATTTAGATTTAGTTTTCAGCTTAGAAAAAGTAATTAAAGCCAAAAAGGGGATAGGTACGTCTGTCCTGAAGGGTGTAATTCAGGGCATTCTCACCACTCTTGCGTTCAACAAATTTTGCATCCTTCAGTCTCCGGTGTTCAAGAATGGTATCCCACCATGAGTGAATTGCAATCGGTTGTGTGAGGTCAAAATTTCCATCTGCAGGATGATAAACCATTCCCAAATATATACCAGCAACAAAAGCAATCCCAGGTGATGCAGTAAAGCCTGCTCCTGAATGAGCGGCTCCAAAAATAGCACTGGCTGTAATTATACTTCCCCAGCGCGAGAAACCTTTACTGAAACCAGTTGATAATAAATTGAACAATGATTTCTGAATTACACCGCGAAACAGCATTTCTTCCCCAACACCAACCAGTTGATACTTTAAAAACGATGTGTTTATGATTTCATTTTTACTCAAATCATTGTCCACATGATAAGTAACTAAATCTGAATCAAGAGAAACTGTAGAAGCCCAAATTGTCGGCACCCAGAAAGTCCATTCATCAGCATATTCCCACACCTGAAAAGGAGACAGCATCAACCCAAAAGTACTGGAGTTTTTTTCACAGCCACTCTCATAAAGATCATAAAACGTTGCAAAAGTAAGGTTGCCGTACATACTTAAATATACATTCGCATAATACGTTTCTCTGGAATAGAAAAAATCATGTTGCTTTTTGTCATCCGCTAATTCTGTCTCTTTATAAATCTTATTGAAGTATTGTTCGTAATCGCTGCTGCTTGAATTTTTCCAGTATTGATTAAGTACAATCCAACGAGAACCACCCAAAACCAACATTTTGTCGTAGTGACCAAGAATTCCATATCCCAGTCCAGGTATGAGATATTCAGCTACTGTAGCTCCTATGCATCCGAAGCCGGAAACTCCCCAGGCTGAAACTGGAATGAATATACCAGCCAGCATAGTAAATATTAGCAACTTTAATTTTTTATAAAATACCAAATTTTTCCTCTATTTTTATATAGTTTTGATAGACAGACTTGCATGTTTAGTAAAAAGTCTGAAATCCACAGAGTCTTTTCAACCGTAGGGTAAAATCTCAAAATATTAGTTAGGCCACTTATACAAGATTTCTCGTTTCGCTCGATATGACACGTTTATAGGACTTCTACGCCCCCACCAGCTTTAAACATTTATAAATTAAATTTTATGCTTCTACACAAACTAACAAAATCCATTACTAAATAAAACTCCAAATTAAAAAATAATGCTTGACACCAAATCAGGATAACTGTAGACTCGCCCTGTTTAATTAATTTTTCCATAGTGGGAAAATATTAACGTGACAGCAACGGTCAATTGATCTTGTTGTCTGTTTTTTAACTATTAGACAAAAAGGTCCGCATGAATCGAAGAAAATTTATTAAGGGCGCAGCCGTTGCCGGTGGGGCATCCGCAGTTGCCGCCTCAACTTTTCCCGCACCTGCGATTGCTCAAAAACGCATTGAAATCACCATGGTAGCAACCTGGGGACGTGATTTCCCTGGACTTGGTACGGGAGCCCAGCGTTTTGCTAAAAGACTATCAGATATGACTGATGGTCGAATGAATGTTAAATATTATGCTGCAAATGAAAGGGTCAAAGCTTTTGATTCTTTTGATGAAGTAGCCTCTGGTAACGCACAGATGTATCATGCTGCAGATTATTACTGGAAAGGTAAGCATCCTGGGTGGGCCTACTTTACAGCGGTTCCATTTGGATTTGTCTTCAGTGAAATCAATTCCTGGATCAACTTTGGCGGAGGACAGGAACTATGGGACGAATTGGCGGGCAGTTTTGGCCTGAAATGCTTATCCTGCGGAAACACGGGTGTACAGATGGGAGGCTGGTTCCGTAAGGAAATCAACTCTGCAGACGACCTGAAGGGGCTCAAAATGAGGATTCCTGGTTTGGGCGGAGACGTTATGGCAAAGCTAGGTGCCTCTCCTGTCTCACTTCCAGGTGGGCAAATATACGAGGCCTTGATTTCAGGAGCAATCGATGCCACAGAGTGGGTCGGTCCCTGGAATGACAGCTTTTATAAATTCTATGAAGCAGCTAAGTATTACTACTATCCAGGTATGCACGAGCCGGCATCCATGTTGTCTCTCGGCATGAACAAATCGTGGTGGGAAGGTCTTTCAAATTCTGATCAACTCGTCATAAAAGCCGCATCTCATGCTGAGAATGATGTAATGATGTCTGAGTACAATGCGAAGAACGGTTTTTATTTAGAAAAACTGATTCGTGAGCAGGGTGTTCAGTTGAGACGCTTTAATGATGATGTCTACGACGCCTTTGGAGAAGCTGCTGAAGAAGTATTTAGTGAAGCCCGTGCACACAGTAATCTTGCCGAGCGAATTCATGCTAGCTTTGTCAAAACTCGTCAAGACGTTGGAAGCTGGATGAATATTTCTGACATGGAATACCTCAGTCAACGTAACCGTGTGCTTGGTGTTACGTGATTAAAGGTCACTACTCAAGTCTGAAGACGGTATCTTAAACTGTATACCGTCTTCTTACTCTCCAATAACATTTAAGTTCTCCATCTGATTCCTAAATATTCTGTTCTAATGATATTTTTAAAATTTTTCCGACCAAATCATATCATTTAAAATCGATCTTTCAGCGTACATAAAACATTGACTGATACTATTCCAAACTCTCTTTGGGTTCCTAGACTACTAAGAATTTTTGCCTGGTCTACGGTCAGTCTGACCATGCTTTTTTTGGTGAACAACTACCTAATTTTCTGGAAAGGATGGCCTGGTTTATGGAATTTTTTTGCTCATCATGAATTGTTTGGAATCTCAGCTCTCAGGATTCCTCTAAGTCCGGACGCTCAGATATTGGGGTGGATTCAAACCATTGTACTTATTTTACTTATACTCGTGATCATTCTTTTTGTTCTCAAAACTCCCATAAGGACATTAAGTGATGATTCCATAATTTTTACCAGGTTCGCAGCCTATCTGACACGGGCATTTTTCTGGGCTGTTTTTATGGTCGGTTGTGTCGACATAGTAATTTCCTTTCTTCGTGTAGAAGACCTATTGAGTCCCATGTTCGGGAAAGAAATGGCAGTTGAGCTGGGACGTTCAGTTTTTCGAGGGACCTATGTGCATTACCCTCTGATAATTTTAAGTTTCGTAATTGCTTTTTTTGTAAGAGGTCTTGGTTTTACTTGGCTGGCACTATTGGTGGTGATTGCTGAATTCCAGATTGTCATCTCACGTTTCGTTTATTCCTATGAACAGGCTTTCATGGGAGACCTGGTCCGTATGTGGTATGCAGCACTCTTCCTTTTTGCAAGTTCTTATGCATTGATAACCGAAGGACATGTGCGAGTGGATGTTTTGTATTCACGGTTTAAATCAAAAACCAAGGCCCTTTCAAATGCCATAGGTTGTGTCATTCTAGGTGCTCCTCTGTGCTTGGTTATCCTTACAACAGGTATGTGGGGTAAAGGTAACAGCTTGAACAGTCCTATACTTAGTTTCGAGGTATACCAACAGGGTTTTGGGATGTATACGAAATACCTGATGGTCGGTTTTCTAGTCGTTTTTGCGGTCTGCATGCTTGTCCAGTTCATGGGGTATTTCCTAAACAGTACAGCAGAGTTGATTGAAGGACAGATGAATTCAGATCAAAAGCTTAAAAATAATCCCTGATTTAACAACCTTAAAGAACCTACATGGAAGTCTTTTTTCTACTTCTTCTTGTACTCCTGATGGTGAGTGCACTTACTTCAGGATTCCCAGTCGCCTTCTCTCTCCCAGGTTCAGCTATACTCAGTATCGGAATAGCTGCCCTTTGTGGTTATGTATTTGAGGGTAACGCATCAGCTTATTTTGTCCAGGATGGACCTCTGGAGTGGCTAAGTGCAGGAGTAACCAACTTTAGGAGCCTATACTGGGATGTGGAACGAGACACCCTGATTGCAATTCCACTTTTCATTTTCATGGGCATTATGCTTCAGCGTTCAAAAATTGCTGAAGACCTACTCGTAACAATGGCACAACTGTTTGGTCCTATTCCAGGTGGTCTTGGTATTTCTGTAGTTTTCGTAGGAGCCTTGCTTGCAGCCACTACAGGAATAGTTGGTGCTACAGTGATTGCAATGGGACTCATTTCACTACCGGCAATGC
>Ga0209089_10004912_pt1 | contig 11047 bp, 14 predicted proteins | sample ArcticOcean_MG_C_FD_187431 | JGI IMG/M metagenome (GOLD analysis project Ga0209089, IMG submission 187431) | Marine microbial communities from western Arctic Ocean - ArcticOcean_MG_CB2_150 (SPAdes) (version 2) | ecosystem: Environmental > Aquatic > Marine > Oceanic | place: Arctic Ocean: Canada...
TTCAAATATTTGTTCTGAAGATCTTAAACCATCTTTTAATATAATATTAACCATTTTATTAAAAGTAATATCCCTTCTATGTGCTTCTTGTGCAACTTTTATAAAATCTTCATCTCCTATTTCTATATCAACTGCTGTGTGGGGAACTTCTTCCTTACCAATTTCAACTGATATAATCCCTCTACTTTTTTTCTCTCTTTCCCTTTGTCGTTCTATTTCATCCATATCATAATTACTCATTTTTTCCTTTCTATGATGGCCGTGAATCCCCAGGCGCTACTACTGCCTGTGGTGTTTCTAATTTTTTCCCTCTATCGAAATCTGCCTTTGACTGAAATATTGCATTAAATGAAATACTCCTGCGTTCTGGATCTCCTTCTTCGCAACGATAAGGATAAACTGCGTGTTGTTGATGTGCTCCAAATATAAAAAAATCTCCTACTTGTGGGGGAATTACTATATTAGGTACACTAAAATCAATATCTCTTGAAGAGTTACTAACAAATAAAATAGATCCATCATCAAGTGGTCTGTGTTCTTTTTTAGAAGGCAACATTTTTGGAACTTTGAGGTACATTACCGATGAAATCTGGCATTGAGTATGAATATGCATAGGATTATATTCTCCCGGCTGTTGAGATACGATCCACATTGTCAACATTTGAATCAACCATTCCTCTCGTTGAACTTCATCTATCAAGTTCGGCATCATTTGACATTTACATTGAATTATAAATTGACGAACTGCACCCAAAAAGAAACCCATCACTCCTGTCTGTTCCAAAATATTATGTTCAACCAATAATTCAGAATCAATTTGTCCTGCAAGATTTCCCCCATGAGATTTGGCATCTTTGTCTGCAATAACTTGGTCTGAAATTTCAATCATCGTTTGAAGAATTTCGGGAGGCAAGATTGTTTTGAAAATAGGAACAGACCACGGCTGTATCAATGATACTTCCATTTCATATGCTTTGTCTTTTCCTTTTCCCTCGGCCCATTGATTGAATTCATGTCCCTTCTTTGATTGTTTCTTTGATATTCTTTCTTGGCGTCTTCGTTCTTGTCTAGTACTCATATTGTCTCTACTGTCAAGGCTTCATTGTAAAGATTTTGCATTAATAAATTCAACGATTCTTTATTTTCAATTGGCAACCCATCAACACAACTTTTAATTACACTCATGGTGTCTTCAACATCTTCCATATTCCCTATATCATCTCCCATGTCTTCAATATCAAAGAGATTGTCTATTACCGAAATATGACCGACACCAACATCTACCAATTTGTCCATTAACACTTGAAATAGATAGGAATTGTTTCTATTCTCAATTATAATTTTTACATAACAATTTTCATATTTTGATAAATCACCATAATCATTTTTCTCATCATTATAATAAATTTTGTAAAACATCGAATAAGGATTTTCTATGAACTCCGTTTCCATCGTTTCAGTATCGTAAATATGAAATCCTCTCTTATCATTATAATCGCTCCATGTGATTTCATAAGGATTCCCTAGATATGTAATATTTCCAGTAGTAGAACGATGATGAAAGTGTCCAGAAAATACTCGTTGAAATGCTTTGAACATTGATGATGAATATCCATCTATACTGAAAGAACCTTTAATCTGTTCAATTCCTACTAACTGAAGATGGCCGAACGCAACCATAGTTCGTGTCTTTTCAATAAGTTCTTTTGTTTCCTCTTCATTGTCATCACATATCCACGGCACAAATAAAACCTTATGGTCATCCGTTAAAGAAACTTCAGTAGGTTTATCATAGACAGTAACGTGAGACATACCCTTTGTTAGTTCTGTCATCGAATTGACTGCAAGAGTATTCTTGTAATAAATGTCGTGATTACCAACAATGATTTTGATATTTCCGCCCATTTCCTTGAGAGGATGAAACAATATATCTTTCATGGAATTCAGAGTTTTATAGTTGATGAATTTCCTTCTATCAACAACATCTCCTAAATGAATTACATCGGTTATTCCTCTTTCTTTCAAAGTAGGAAAAAATACATTTTCATAAAACTTACGAAAGAACTCTGTAAAAATAAGGCTGTCATTTCTTGCGCCGAAGTGAGTATCGGTAATTAAGGCAATCTTCATGCGTAGGCTTGGTCTATGTAAAATGTCAGAGGGGAAAAGGATATTACTTTATCATCCTTTTTTGGTACAACCTTAACCTTTTTCTTCTGTCGTTTCTTCTCTTCAAATGCGAATATAAATTCTTGAATAGAAACACGTTTATCTGCTGACAAAGGCGATGCACCAGAAGCAATTTTCCGGGCGTCACTTTGTCCCATTTCTCCCATATCCACATTATCTTCTAAAGAACTATATTCTTCCATCGTTTTATACTTAATATATAATTGTTTTTTTTCTTTTTCGATTCTTCGTAAAAAAGCAAAATATATTATTTGGGTAAAATATGCAAATGGATTTGTTGATTTTTCTGGATTGAAATTACTTGCGTACATAACACAATTTTCTATTCCATCACTTACCATCTCTTCACGAAATGCATAGTTTATAAAGTTTGGTCTATGGGATAATCTTTCTGCTATTTTGAGAAAACATTCTCCTGCATATTCTGGTAACATGGGCCTTTCAGTATCGTTGTCTTTTGATTGTAAAAATTTTTCACGATAATCTCCCATTACTTCCAAAAATTTTTCATTATCAACATAATGTTGTTTCTTTCTTGGCATATTCACCTTCCTTTCTTATTTAAGTTCATTATATAAGTATATCAAGTTTTATTAAATTTGTCAAGTTAAAAATAATTAAAATAAAAAACTTGACTTTTCTCTCCAAAATTGTTATAATGAGTATGTTGATTCGGAAATAAAGATTCTATCTATCACTAATTGGGATACTATACATGTAGTATGGGAAATGTTCTGAAGAATATATCTTAATTCGTTCCATAAAATGATTTAATGTATAGTTCTTTTTACCATTATAACTTAAATCATCAGAAATATCATAAAGAGTTGCACTATCTTTTGTTTCTGACCTTCTTAAGCCCCTACCTATCGATTGTAAATTTCTAATACGACTCTTAGAAGGAGAAGCGAAAATAATGTTATGAAGATTCCGAATGTTGATGCCGGTACTGTATACGCCATAACTTGCACATATAATAGCATCTTTTTCCTTCTCGATAAGTTCTCTGACTTTTTCTCTTGTATCTGCATCTGTTCCTCCATAAACAAAAAAGATTTTTCTAGAAGAATCAATTATTTCTTCCAGTATTGAATGTAATATATTACCATGTTTTTCTATCAATTGAAATAGAACCAATGAATTTCCTGAAAGTCCCTTTACTAGATTACATATGTATTTGTTTCTTTCAGGATGACCAACCAAAAAACTTATTTCTTCTTGATAGTTCAGTTTTGATACTACCGCACATTCCTCTTTGGAATATTTAAGAACAAGACACTTTATGGCAATTGATGATAATGTCTTATTCTTGATAAGTTCTTTAGTGCTTGTTACCTTGTTTGTTGTACCAAATAACCCCTCTAATATTAATTTATGTACTTCGACATCATCAAGGGTTCCAGTTGTTCCAATTCGATAAGGTGCATTCTCCAAATTCTTCATTATTTTAGTAAGTGATTTGGCCTTGTAAAGGTGAGCTTCATCTCCAATTACCAATTTAAAATCTGTGAAGAAATCCTTTTTCAAATCATACAAGGATTGCCATGTTGAAATTATAATCGGTTTATCTGTTGTTTTTTCCTGTCCTCCAAAAATTTTGTGGACGAAATTTTCGACTTCAAAGGTATCATCTTTTTTCGCATAGGCTTCAAAATCAGAATACATCTGACTTACCAATGAAAGTGTCGGCACGATAACCAATGATTTTTCAGGAAAGTAATAACGAATCAGATAGTAAATAATAAGAGATTTGCCTGATGCAGTAGGTGAGAGAAGTACACATCTTCGGTTATCAATCGAATGACGAATTGCGTTGTTTTGATAATCTCTTAATTTGTATTCACAGGGAAATGATATAAGAAACTTTAGATAATCTTCATTGGATATGTGTTCAATTGAATCATTTGTTTGGTCAATAAGTTTATATTCTCTATCACTCGCAAAACGTTGTATTCTATTTTTTAATCCATAATATATTCTACCGCTGTCCATATTGAAAAGGTAAACATATCCATCCCACTTTTTTCTTCGGAACATCGGCATGAATTGATAATCTTTTGGATGAAATCGAAAATAGTGATTGAGTTCCATCTTCACTCCTGGCTCGCAAGAGAGTCGTAGATATACTTCGTTCTCCTTTTCCATTATGATTTGCATGATGTTTATCCAAGTCCTGCAACAAATTTCCTCCAATTGATTGCATTATTAATATGAAAACTTCTATTCTCAATCATTGAAAGAACCGATTTAAGATAATCAACTTTACCTTTCTGTTCATTCATAATCTTTTCGGCTTTCTGTAAAACCTCATCTGCTCCAACATAATGTCGTTCCAATTCTGTTTTGGATATTCTGATGTTGTGGTCTGGAGCCTTTCCATTCTTAGAAATGACAACTTCCCATCGTTGTTGAAAAAGAACTTTCCAATGAGTTTCAAGATCACTCATTTTCCGTTTCTCTTTTGAATATATGTTTAGATATTTTTGGTGTATATTTGGAATATTTAAAGATTCATTGTCTAAATCCTTATCATCGATGTGAGAGTCCTCCCCCCACATTTCCATAATTTCTTCAATTGTCATTCTAATCTCAATTATTCAATAAATTCTTAATTTCATAATTTGTGTAACGAAATCCTGCGGTAGCAGTAAAATATTCCACATCAGTATTTGCACTATCAAAATCAAGTGCTGAAATAGAAATTGGAAATGCTTCGTAAAAATGAAATTCCATTTGAGGGTTCATTGCACTTGTCAAAATAGTAAGAACAATTGTTGAAACTGTTCCTCCCCTTTGAGTTGCATCAGATTTTGCTTTAAGTAAACGATATTTTTCACTTCCTTCTGTCAAACCCAATGCAATTATACGATCATAAATTTCTGTCCAATTTTTCATATGTTCATCAACAATAAACCTGACAGACAACTCTTCAAACGAAACTTTATTTCCGGCATAAGGTATAGTTACATATGGTGTAAATACATCTATACCTTCAATTGATACACCAGGCACATTTACTGCCTGACAAAACCAAGTCAAGTTTGGTGCATCCTGCATTGTCAGTCGAAAACTGATATTTGAAAGATAATTTAAATTGTCTGGTACTAGATTTGATGCGGCCATGAATTTCCTTTTTAGTCCTTCTATACTATTTATTCAACAGATTTTCAAACTCGCCATAATCCATGTCTTTTCCAACAAAAATAAATTTAGAATTTGAGAATTCTTCTTCGATATGTTTATGTTGACCAATCCAAGAATCTTGATTTTCATTTTGAAAATCTATAATAGAAGATCCAAGATATATCCCTTCACTGGTTTGATTGTGAAAATAATCAAACCCCACACAATAAATTGTTTCATTTGGATTTTGTTGACAGGCCAAACGGAGTGCGACTGTATCCGAAACCCATTCATCAAATTTATTATCTGACCACCAATCAATATTTTCAGTTAGATCAGACGAATCAATCCAAATAAAATACATAATTCCTTCATGTGCGAATTGAATAAACTTGTCTGTTTTTGGTTGATTCTCTCCAATTTTTAATCTTTTATCGGTTGTCTGTTTGAGCATGTCATAATGCATACTTGGAATTAAATCGAATCCCTTAAAATAACATTTGTATTTTTTCGTTAAATCATTTGTTATCAATTCCAATTGTGCATCGATATCTTGACAAATTAAATGGGTTGGTACGAATTTACGATAAATTAAATCACAACCATACGTAATATGTTTTTTGAAAAGATTGAAATCTGAAATAGATTTTGATTGACCATTTCCTATTACTATCAACATTGAGGCCTCACTGGAAAATTATCACTACAAACAAAAAAAGGGAGTAGATTTCTCCACTCCCTTTTGAAATCCTACTATATGTAGGGTCAAGAATTACATCAAGTTGCTAATTGCAGCTTTTCTGTAATATACATTTAGGTGAGGATTGGTTCCAAGAACACCTGTCATACGACCAGTTGAAGTAGTCGCATTTTCAGCAAATGGATTCGATACTAGACCATAACGTGTTTTGAAAGCAATCTGTGGTTGAAAACTAGAACTATCAACCGCACGAACCATTTGCAACGGAACGTAAGGGCAATAGAAAATTCCAGCATCCATCGGTGAATCACCTTTGTAACCTACACAATAAAATTCTTGTGCATTCGCATCAGCATATGGATCAACATATACTTTATACCGACCATTAAGAACTCCGGCAAAAGTTGAAGATGCGGTATCTGTATTCAGATCTGTGCTCATTGCAGGAGCATAATCCAAAATACCTGCCATTTGAAGGGCAGAGGCAACATCAGATGAAGTCATCAGAATGTTTCCTTTTCCTCTTCGTGTGTCTTTACCAATCTGATTTGCATCTTTTTCAATCTGCATCATCAGACCTTTGAACTTTTCAACCATCCAACGTCCATTGGAATCAGTATCAAGATCAAAAAGACCGGCAGTAGTTGTACCAATTTGGGCACCAACTGCGGCATTGATATAAATCTTACGAACAACCTCACGGTTGATTTCTGCAAGAATTTCCATAGACAGAATGTTAGCAAGTTCTGCTTCTGCATCCAGACCATGAACAGCACGTAAATCCTGTGCGAGTTCCATTGAATAGGAACCTTTCAGGGCACGTGTACCAGCGGCGATTGAAATCTTCTCAATCGAAAAGGACATTTCACCAGCAATATCACCCTCACCACCGTCTGTTTCCAGAGCACTTGATGCGGAGTATTCGTTACCAGTTTGTCCAGTTCCGTCAGCGGCTGTGATCAAAAGACCAGGCGTCTTGACTACATCACCTGCTGCGTGTCCTGGCGTACCAGATTCACTTGCAACAGTATCAGCATTGACTCCGGGCATTTCTGCACCTGTCATGGAATTGACACGACTCTTGAGTGCGAAAATAAGACCTGTTGGCCCTGACATTGGTTGTACACCACAAACATCGTATGCTACGAGTTGAGGCATAGCACGCCGAACCATTGAGATCAAAACTGGATCTGCAAAATCGGCACTAACTTGAACAGAACCACCAGCTACACCACCCAAAGATGGGTTAGTAGATGTTAATCCCATAGTAGTAGTAGGGGCTGCCTCCATTAAGAGTCCACCCGAACGGCTATGACTTTGATCTTGGGAATATTGAGCTTCAACATTTTCAAGACACATAGCTGTGACCGCCCTACGATACGAATCTTTGATCTTAGGAAGATCTGGATGATCCAGAACTGGCGCCCACTTTTTATTAATTGTTTCTGAGAGTTGCATTTTTAAAACTCCTTAATTGTTAAAATATTAAAATTAATTATTAATTACGAGCAATAGCTTTACTATATGCTTCCATGATGTTATTCAACTTAGGTTCAGAAACTTCTTCCCCATCCACTGATGCATCACTTTCTTGTTCAACATTTTCATCTTGTTTAATTTGATTTGGGAAATAACTTTCCTTAATCGTCTTAATTTTGTTCTCAAAATTATCTGCATCCTCTTCGTAAGAAACACCTTCTACGAGAGATTTCATCTTTTCAGATTGTGTGTCTGCAAGGTCTTCACAAACTTCTTCCAAGATTTTGTCTTTGCGATATCCGTTGAGTTCATTAGTAACTTGAACGTTATCATCAATTTGAGAATTTAATTTTTCTTCAAGTTCTTCCACCTTGTCGTAAAGGCTTTCAACGATGTCAACTTTTTCGTCTGGAACTTCAATATAATGTTCAGTAAAGAGATTTTTAAGTCCACCTATGAACTCTTCAGTAATTTCACTTTTCAGTGAACTGTCAAGTGCAATTTCGTTCTCTTTCATCCACTCTTCAACTACGTAGTTGAGATAACCATCGACTTTTTCTGTCAATTCGTCACGGAATGAAACAATCTCTTCTTGAAGATTGGTTTGATACTCTTTTTCAAGTTCTCCAATCTTTTCGGTTGCAATTTCCATTACTTTTTGATGTACTGCCGCTTCAAAGATAGTAGAAGCTTTGGATTTGAACTCTTCTGAGAGTTCTTCACCTTCTACTAATGCATCGATATCTTCTTTGACATTAATTTCAGGCATGGAAATTTTAATTTTCTTTTTCTTTTTACCTATTTTACCTGTGTCACCGAATGGTGTTGCATCTTGAGGTGTTTCTCCGCCAAGGTCTTCTGCTTCTGCAACATCCATCAGATTTTTCCACTTCGCAGAAACTTCTTCTTTTTTCATTCCACTAACTTTATCGAAAAGAGCTTTAATCATTGCAGATTTAGTAAGAGGAATTTTAACTTCTTCTTTTTTTACCTGTTCGTCTTCATCCTCTTCTTCGTCATCATCATCGTCATCATCGTCATCATCACCGTCTTTTGCTTTCTTAGCGGCAATGGCTTTTTGTAAAGCGGGTGGTAATTCTCCCTCTTCGACTGTTTCCACTTCTTCAATTACTTCTGGAGCTTCAACAAGTCCTTCTTGCTCAGTTTCTTCCAGAATTTCTTCTTGAGTTGTATTTTCCATAGAACTTGATACTCCTAATAGTTAATGGTATATTTCGTTTACTGTAGTAATATTTATAATATTACAACTTTGATAATAAATTTTTAAACTCTATTATTTTAACTTCCTCGAGCGCTCTGGAAGAGGCTTTTAGGATGTTATTCCTTGCCCGTTCTACATCTTTTTCCTGCAATAAACCATTATCCCAAATCCACTCTTTTCCCTCCATAATACCTTCAACGAAAGCATTAGGAGCAGATGGATCTGCAACAATGTCTGCAGCAGAAGCAAGATAAAAATCTTTTTGTACAATCTGAGATTTATTTGAATCCGTTTTTAATGTTCCCATTCCCCTTGAGGAAACACCTAATCTTGCACCCTCATCAATCAAAACCTTAACGATTTTTCCATTTGGTGTATCGAGTATCTTTGCTCGACCAACAAAATTCTTTCCTTCTTTAACAAGGGAAGTAATCATATGAGATGCACGATCTAAATTGACAGTCGGCCCGTCTGGATGTCCCAATTCTCCGAATGCACGTTTTGGTGTAACATATTCTTTTACATAACGGTTTACTTCTTTTTCAAGGACAGGCAACGGATAAATTCTACCGTTTTTGTTCTTCATCTCTGATTGCATGAAAATACCCTCAATAAAATATTGTTTGGGTTTTCCCGATTCTTCAATCAGTTCGTATTCTACTGCTTCCTGAAGTTCGCATATAAGTTTCATTTGTTTGCCCCCCTAATAGATGATATTCTACTTCTTTCCATATTTTTCTCGTTCTCGATTTCGTTGTTGACTGTCTCTAAATCGTATATCTTTAAGTTTTTTCATTTTCTTATCAATACGATCTCCCAACGCTTCATACTCATCATCACCATAATCATGTTCTTTTTGTTTTCTTTTCAAATTTTCAAGATCCTGTTTCACATCATCTTCTTCGTCATCTCCGTAATCTTTAGAATCTCCTTCCATAACACCAATCATTGCTTCTTTTTGTTCTTCACTAACATATTTTGCAGAACCAATTGTATTAATTAACTCTCGTTTTTCTTTGTCGATGTAAAACTCTAAAATTGTGGACATTTTTCTACCTACTTTGCGTTACTGAATGCAAAATCCAAGATTTTTAAGAAAGATTTTGTATCTTTGTTAATGTTATCTTGCATTTTTTTCTTGTTAGAACTATTTAGTGAGTCAAAGGTTTTCAGAGAATGACTTTTGCTGATTCGGGGTCAATTGGAACCGATGTACCACTTTTAAACTTAATATCTGATTCTTTTTTCTTTTTTACAACAGATCTCAATTGATCTACAACATCTTCTTTCAAAGGCTTTTCTGATCGTATTACCTCTTCTACTTTTCTTTCTTTAACAGGAAAACCTATTGATTTTCTAAACTCGTTATATGTTTTCATTTATCTATTCGGCCCACCATCAGCGATTTTAGAATATGTTCCATTTGTTACATTTGCCAATAAAAATTGGTCTGAATCTTTATGAATAACGGTCAATGAAGCTGCAGGCAAAGTAATAGAACCTTTAACTGTTCCACTTGTTCCTCCTTCAGTTCCATCATTAGCAACTGTTTTAATAATTGTAATCGCTGATGCATAAACTGCAACCGCCGTTGCTTTACCCAAATTCAATTCTGTGGCAGTTGTGGTAGCGAGTGCCGCTAATAGTTTCATTGTGTCTCCGTTGTTTCTGATTCTGGTTCTGCCGGAACTTCTGTTGTTGGTTCTTCGATTGAAATTTCTTCTTTGTCCGAAAACATTCTGGCAGAAACTTCTCGTTTTCTGGTTTCTAATCCGTCTATCACTTTATTTGTAATTATTTGACCAAATGCATCGTGAACTTGTGTAGGATTACTTTGCATGGAATAATCTATTATATCTACTGTTTTAAAATTTTGTTGAACTTCTTGTTCTGCCATTTTTATCTCCAATTATCTATTAATATTTATAAACTTTTAAAGGTGTAAACCTCTAATATTCTTCTTCTCCACCTTCTTCTTCACCTCCTTCCTCTTCTTTTGCTTCTTTTGCAATCAATTCATCTTGTAGTTCAACTTCTGCAGCTGTCTGTTTGAGAATATTTGCCCGAAACCACTCTTTAGAATAATACTTCCCAACATACTCTTCCGTATTTCTTGCAAGATCTAGACGCTGGGACATAGTTTCTTGATGTTTAAATTCTGAATAATAATGATCCTTTTCAAATCTGTAATGAACCTTATCTTTGATCTTGGCCCATTCTGCAGCGGTTATAATATTTTTCAGAATTAATTGTTTTTCCAATATTTCATCAAACAAAAGAGAAAATCTTGTCTGCAATTTTTTGATAAATTTACTGAAAAGTAATTCATTTCT
>Ga0209089_10004922_pt1 | contig 11024 bp, 8 predicted proteins | sample ArcticOcean_MG_C_FD_187431 | JGI IMG/M metagenome (GOLD analysis project Ga0209089, IMG submission 187431) | Marine microbial communities from western Arctic Ocean - ArcticOcean_MG_CB2_150 (SPAdes) (version 2) | ecosystem: Environmental > Aquatic > Marine > Oceanic | place: Arctic Ocean: Canada...
TAGTAAAGAATTTAATATTAGTCGTGAAAGAGTTAGGCAAATTGAGGTTAAAGCATTTGAAAAAGTGCAAATAGAAGTAAAAAATATTAGTCATTCTCAAAATAATTTAGTAATTGAAAATCATAAAAATAAATAATTTATTTAAAGGGGTCTTTTATTAAAATAGTATCTTCTCGCTCAGGAGATGTTGATATCATTGAGACAGGACATTCTATTAATTTTTCTATGTTTTTAATATATTTTTTTGCATTGGCAGGAAGATCATTAAATCTTTTACATTTTTGCGTAGATGACTGCCAACCTTTTAAAACTTTATAAACAGGCTGTAATTTATTCATTTCTAAATATGTTTCAGGAACTGATTTAGTGATTTTATTATTTAATTTATAACCTACGCATATTTTTATTTCTTTAAAGGTATCTAATACATCTAGTTTAGTAAGTGCAATTCCATTTACACCTGACAGTTTAATAGCATAATTTACCATTACTGCATCAAACCAACCGCATCTTCTTTTTCTTCCAGTCACTACTCCGAATTCATGACCTATTTTTCCTAGTAGTTTTCCAGTAGAATTGTTTTGTTCAGTTGGGAAAGGACCATTACCTACTCTTGTAGTATATGCCTTAGTAATACCTAAAACATTGTGAATTAGGGAAGGTCCGATACCTGATCCAGTTGCAGCTTGTGAAGCAACAGTATTTGAAGAAGTGACATAAGGATAAGTTCCGTGGTCGATATCTAGCATAGTGCCTTGAGCACCTTCAAAAAGTACATTTTTTCCTAACTTATTTGCAGATATAATTAAATCCATAGTGTTATGAACATATGGCTTTATAATAGGAGCAATTTTGTTTATAATTTTATTTATATACGCAGTTTGGATTGGTTTTTCATTTAGTCCTTTTAATATAGTATTATGGTGAGTAATAGCTGCTGAAAGTTGTATTTTTCTACTATCTTTATTATATAAATCGCATACTCTAATTGATCTTCTACCAACCTTATCTTCATATGCAGGTCCTATACCTCTTCCGGTGGTACCAATTTTGTTATTACCTTTTGCATTTTCTCTTAATTCATCTAATTTTTGGTGATATGGTAGTATTAAGCTTGCTTTACTTGATATTTTTAAAAGTTTAGGTGTTATTTTTAAGCCTTGTTTTTCTATTTTTTTAATTTCACTTATTAGTGCCCATGGATCTATAACTACTCCATTGCCTATTATAGAAGGTTTTTTTCTAATTATACCGGAAGGTAATAAGCTCAATTTAAATACTTTTTTGTTTAAAACTATTGTATGTCCTGCATTATGTCCGCCTTGGAACCTTGCTACTAAATCTGCTCTAAGTGATAACCAATCAACTATTTTTCCTTTACCTTCATCACCCCATTGAGTACCTACTACTGTAACATTTGTCATTTAACCCTCATAAATTTTATAATTCTTCAATTTCATTATTTTTTAAAATATGTGAACAATTATACTTTAGTGCTTCCTCAGTGTCTTTTACATTATTTTTATAATTAAGAATAGTTATCCATCCATTTTTTCTTAGTTCAGGTGGAATGGAAGCATCATGTTTTAAAGGGATTAAAATTCGCTTTTGTTTATCTTCAATATTAGTTGCTTTTAAGAGTCCATCAAATAAAATTGATAAACCCATGCCATTATAATGAATATCATTAAATTCTAGAACATATTCTCCTCCAAAACCTAATTCTCGTTTGATATTTGATGAAAAGATTGCAAATCCTATTCCAGAATAATAATTAAACCCTCTATTTTCAATAGGATCGATAGTGATTTTTACATTTTTATGAAGTTTTTTTATAGCATTACATATTAAGGATATTTTATTAATAAGTTTTTTGGCTTCATTAGGTAAATCAATATTAGATAATTTTTCTAATGCTCTTTCTTCTTCTCCTGCAGAGTCTGCAATTTGAGATAAAATAGACCCACAATTTGGGATTGTTTTAATTTTATTTATATTTTTAACTTTTAAATATGATTTTGCTTTCTCAATAGTTTGATCATCTAGTTTATTATTATTCATTATTAAATTAGCTAAATTAGGTGTAGTTATATCTATTATGAGTTTTGATATATTTACTTGGTTTAAGGCCTGAATACCTACTGATATTACTTCAACAGCAGCTTCAACGGTTGGAGCGCCAAACAACTCTATACCTGCTTGTTTAAGCTGTCTTGAAGGGTGTAACTGATTTCCCTTAGGCCTTAAAATATCCCCTGCATACGATAGTCGTAAAATATTATTAATATTATTAATATTATTTAATTTATTTGCTGCAATTCTAGCTATTTGAGGAGTTATATCATTTCTTATAAACATAGGCTTATTTGAAATAGGATCTATAACTCTAAATATATTTTGTTTATTTGTGGTATCTAAAAATAATGTATAATTATCCTCGAATTCTATAAGTGGAGGGATAACCTTTTCGTATCCATTTTGTTTAAAACAACTCATTAGGTTATCAGTCAAATAAGAATCTTTATAAGTGTTTTTTTCAAGTAGGTCACTTATGCCTATAGGAAGTAAAGAGGATTTTGGCTTATATTTTTTCATAATATTTTTTTCAAGTTTATATATATATTAAATCTAAATTATATTTTTTGCAAAAGTAAGGGCTTTTGCGCTTTTAACTTGAGATATTTGATTTATATTTTTAATTAATTCTGCAGAAACAGGTTCATCTATCTCAATTAATGCTATGGCATCCCCCCCTACTTTAGTTCTTCCTAAATGAAATGTAGCAATATTAATATTTGCATCTGATAATATAGAGCCTAGTACTCCAATAAATCCTGGCTTGTCTTCATTCGTTATAAATAACATATTAGGGCCAAGTTCAGCTTCAATTCTAGTATTCATAACACCTACAATTCTTGGTTTATTACCATATAGAGTTCCTATAACATTTCGAGTCCTTCTTTCTGTTTCAACAGCCAAAGATATATCAGTAATATAATCCCCAGATTTTTCACGTATTGAAGTAGTAATATTCATATTTCTGTTTTTTGCAATAACTGGTGCATTTACAATGTTTATTGCTTCCATACTATGTGACAATAGTCCTGCAATTAACACACTTATAAGTGGTTCTGTGTTTAATAATGCAACTTGACCGCCAAATTCTATTTTAATATTTTTAATGCTGGTTTCAGTAATTTGACCTGCTAGTTTCCCAATTTGTTCTGCTAATTTTATATATGGTTTTAGTTTTGGCGCGTCTTCTGCAGAAATTGAAGGAATATTTAATGCATTAGTGATTGCACCTGATATAAGGTAATTTGACATTTGTTCAGCAACTTGTATTGCTACATTTTCCTGCGCTTCTTCGGTAGATGCACCTAAATGTGGAGTAACTACCATTTGTTCTAGTCCAAATAAAGGGTTAGATTTAGCAGGTTCGTTACTAAACACATCAAAAGCTGCGCCACTTACTTGCTTTAACTTAATTGCATTAGCAAGATCTTTTTCATTTACAAGACCTCCACGAGCACAATTAATTATTCTAACACCTTTTTTCATTTGATTTATGGATGAAGCATTAATAATTTCTTTTGTAGTCTCTGTAAGAGGAACATGAAGAGTAATAAAGTCTGAGAGTTTTAATAGTTCTTCAAAAGTTACTTTTTCTACACCTATCTCTTGAGCTCTTTCTTCTGTGAGATAGGGGTCATACACTTTTACATGCATTTTTAAACCCTTGGCTCTATCAGCTACTATAGATCCTATATTACCACATCCAATCATTCCTAATACTTTGGAGTACAGCTCTGTTCCAGTGTACTTAGATTTTTCCCATTTACCTAAATGTGTGGAGGTGTTAGCGATAGGTATATTTCTTGCTAGCGCCATCATTAACGCAATAGTATGTTCGGCGGTAGTAATGGAATTTCCAAATGGAGTATTCATTACAATAGTACCATTAGCGGTCGCAGATTCTATATCTACATTATCTACGCCTATTCCTGCACGTCCTATAACTTTTAAATTTTTTGCGTGTTTAATAATATCATTTGTTACTTTTGTGTTAGATCTAATAGCTAATCCATCATAATCACCAATTATCTTTGATAGTTCTTCAGGAGATAATGCTGTATTTATAGTTACTTCAATTCCATGTTTTATAAATATTTCTTCAGCTTTTGTACTTAATTTATCTGATATTAAAACTTTAGGCATAATGCTTCTCCATTATATTTTTATTATACTTTAGGTAGGTTTTTCCAGGCCCAATCAAGCCAAGGTAATAAAAGCTTAATATTAGATAGCTCTATAGTACCTCCACCCCAAATTCGAATGCCTAAAGGTGCAGATGGGTAGTGATTAATATCATAAGCTGCTTCTTTTTCTTCTAATAAGTCAAAATAGCTTTTTAGAATATTTTTTTGTTCAGAAACCTCTTTTCCCAAAAACCATGGATCAACTATTTTTAAACATATGGATGTAGATGACCTGATGTTTTTATCCTTAGCTAAAAATTCTACCCAATTTGATTTATCTATCCATTTCTCTATTATATTTAGGTTAGATTGACTTCTTTTAATCATTGCATCTAACCCACCTATACTTTTTACCCATCTTAGGGAGTTAAGTGCATCTTCTATGCAGAGCATAGAAGGGGTATTAATGGTACTACCTTTAAAAATTTTTTCTTGAAAATTTCCTTTATTTGTTAATCTAAATAATTTAGGAATTGGCCAAGTAGGAGTATACTCTTCGAGTCTTTGAATTGCTCTTGGAGATAAAACAAGAATACCATGCTGTGCTTCTCCCCCTAGAACTTTTTGCCATGAAAATGTAGTTACATCAAGCTTGTTCCATGAAATATCCATAGCTAATACGGCAGATGTAGCATCGCATAAAGTTAGCCCTTCTCTATCATCTTTAATCCAGTCACCGTTCGGAACTTTAACTCCAGCTGTTGTACCATTCCAAGTAAAGATTACATCATTATTGAAATCAACTTTATTGATATCTGGTAAATAACCGTATTCAGCCTCAATTAATTTTGTATCTTTAATTTTTAGTTGGTCAATTACATCTGTAACCCAATCTCTTCCAAAAGAATCCCAGGATAAAATATTTATTCCTTTTGCTCCAAGTAAAGACCACATAGCCATTTCAAAAGCCCCTGTATCTGAACCTCCTACAATTGCGACTTGATAATTTTTAGGAATTTTTAATACTAATTTAGTTTCATTTATAAGTTCTTGGATCTTTTTAACACATATAGGAGCTCTATGTGATCTTCCTAAAACTGCATTATTAAGAAATGAGGAATCCCAATTAGGTATTTTTGAGCAAGGTCCAGAAGAAAATTTTGGATTATCAGGTAGTTTTAAAGAGGTCATATTTTTCCCTTATTATTTATTAGATAACTTAACTTGTACTGCAATGTATTATGGTCTTGTGTCTTGTCAATAATATATTCTAATTTTTTATATTATTTATTAAATGATTTAATGGACCGTTACCTTTTCCTATATTTGGGGCATATTTTATAGATTTATTAACAAAGGCATGCGCTCTCTTTACAGCAAAATTTAAACTCATTTTTTGACCCATTCCGCATGCTATTGCACTAGATAATGCGCAACCTGTTCCATGAGAATTTTTAGTTATAATTTTATCATTTTGAAAATATTTAACTTTATTTTTAGTTATAAGTATATCTGTAAGAGTACTCTCTTTTAAATGTCCACCTTTCATCAAAACATTATTAATTCCCATTTTAATAATCATCTTTCCTGTTGCTTCAAGGTCTTTAATATTATTTATTTTTTTTCCAGTTATAACTTCAGCTTCTGGAATATTAGGTGTAATTATACTACATAAGGGCATTAATTTTTTTATTAAAGTTTCTTCAGCACCACTATCAAGGAGTTTATGACCTCCTTTTGCAACCATCACAGGATCTAATACAATAGGAATATTTTTATTAATTTTTGAAAGTAAATTTGCTATACAAAGTATAATATTTTTATTAGAAAGCATTCCAATTTTTATTGCATCGGCTCCTATGTCATCTAATATGGCTAATATCTGGTCTTCAATCATTTTTAAAGGAATATTTAATATATTATTTACGCCTAAAGTATTTTGGGCTGTTATTGCAGTTATCGCAGAAGTAGCAAAACCTCCAAGAGCTGTTATAGTTTTTATATCTCCTTGTATTCCTGCGCCACCTCCAGAATCTGAGCCAGCTATCGTCATTATTCTTGCTAATTTTTTATTAATCATTAACGTAATTATTTATTTCTATTTTTAACATTTTTAAAGTTTTATTTAATAAATTTTTATTAGACGCCTCACCCATTATTCTTAATTTATTTTCAGTTCCAGAGGCTCTTAAAATTATTCTACTATTTTTCCCTAGTAAATTTTCTGCGTATTTTATTTTTTTAATTATAAATGGGTCTGTTTCTCTATATTTAAATTTGGTTATATTATAATCAATGCTTTCTATTGATTGAGGTAATAAAGAAAAAATATTTGATATCTCCGAAGCTTTTTTATTCTTTTCAATCATAGTAGCAATTACTTGAAGAGAAGCCACTAAACCATCTCCAGTACTTCCATGCTCTCCAAGAATAATATGACCAGATTGTTCTCCTCCAATATTACAGTTGTTACTTTTCATTTTTTCCACTACATATCTGTCACCTACGTTTGTTCTTATTAATTTAATATTTTGTTTATTTAAATAAATTTCTAATCCCATATTTGTCATGTGTGTACCAACTATGGATTCTCCTGTAAGTAAGTTTTGGTCTAAATATCTTTTTGTTATTAATCCTATTATTTTATCTCCATGAATAAAGGCACCTTTTTCATCACAAATTATGCAACGATCTGCATCTCCATCAAGAGCAATACCTATGTCAGCTTTATGTTTTTTTACCATGTCAGACATAAATTTTGGATTAGTTGAACCACAATTATGATTGATATTGGTGCCATCTGGATTACAACCTATAGGCACAACTTCTGCACCTAATTCCCATAAAGCTCGAGGTGCAACCTGGTAAGCAGCACCATTAGCACAATCAATTACTATCTTTAGTTTTTTTAGTGATAGTTCGCGAGGAAAAGTTGATTTTACAAATTCTAGATATCTTCCTCCTGCATCCTCTATTCTTTTTGCTCTTCCTAATTTTGCTGAATCTACTAAATTAGATTGGCTATTTTTATCCATTAGGGCCTCTATTTTAAGTTCATTTTTATCGCTTAATTTTTCTCCATTTGGTCCAAATAGTTTTATTCCATTATCTTCATAGGAATTATGTGAAGCTGATATCATTACACCTACATCACATCTCATGGACCTTGTAAGCATAGAGATAGCTGGTGTAGGCATAGGGCCAACTAAAAAAACATTCATACCCATGGATATAAATCCTGCAGTCAATGAAGGTTCAATTAAATAGCCAGATAGTCTTGTATCTTTGCCTATTACTACAGTATGTATATGTTTCCCTCTAGTAAAATATTTACCGGCAGCCATTCCCACTTTTAAAGCTGTTTCTCCTGTCATAGGGTGCATATTTGCCCTACCTCTAATACCATCAGTTCCAAAATATTTTCTTATTTTATTTTTAGATTTATTTTTAATCATATTTTCTTCAATTATATTTGATCCCAAATAGTTAAAGCTTGCTTGGTTTCTTTTACATCATGGACTCTTAAAAATTTAACACCTTTAACCACCGAAGCTATAGCAAGAGAAATAGATCCAGGCAATCTCTCTGATGGTTTTGTTTTTGTAATTCTTCCTATTATAGACTTTCTAGATGCTCCTATCAATATATGAGATTTTAAAGAATGCAATAAGGCTAAGTCTTTTAACATTTTTAAATTATGTTGATCATTTTTTCCAAAACCTATCCCTGGGTCAATTAATATATTTTTTTCTTTTATACCTTTCTTAATAGCATATATTTTTTTTTCTTCTAGATATTTTACAATATCAAAAGATACATTCTTATATATTGGTTTTTTTTGCATATTATTGGGTACACCTTGCATATGCATTATTATTAAGCCTACATTATTTTTGGATATTATTTTTGCTGCATTCTTATCATTAAGTGCTGAAATATCGTTTATTATAGTAGCCCCTGCATCTATTGCCGCTTGCATAGTAGAAGAGTTTCTAGTGTCACATGATATAGGTATATTATGCTTAGAGAGTTCTTTTATGACAGGTATTATTCTTCTCTGTTCTTCTTCTAAACTAACTTTTATAGCTCCTGGTCTGGTTGATTCTCCTCCAACATCAATTATACTTGCTCCATCTTCATACATTGCTATAGCTTTTTTTATTGCTTTTGTGTTGCTAGAAGTATTAATGGAATTTTGATAAAAACTATCAGGTGTAACGTTTAGAATTCCCATAATATGAACTTTTTTATTTTTTAAACCTAAAAACTTTTTAGGTTTATGGGAGTATATTTTTAGTAATTCATTTATATCATGCTTATTCAGATATTTAGTATTCCATGATTCTTGTTTTTTAACAGAATATAAAATAGGAATATTATTTAATGTTTTATTAGAACATTGAATTTCAAATTTAAGGAATCCTATATCTTTCCCTGCTAATGGAAGAGCATTGCCTTCAGAGATTAAGTATTTAGCTTCATTCCCAAATACTAAGTTTCTTGGTATAATAAAAAATTTATTCACAATATAATATATTTAAAATTAATTATGTTTCATTAGGACGTGGGTTTTTAATATCTTGGTTTTTAATGGGTTTATTAATTTCAGGGTCAATAGAAGTATTTTCCACATTTGTATTGGCTTTATTTACCTCTTTTCCAGATAAAATATTACTAATATCTTCTGCAGATAAGGTTTCGTATTCCAGCAATCCTTTAGCTATTTTATGTAAATCATCAATTTTCTTTGATATAATTTTTCTAGAAGTATTTTCTCCAATTTCAACTAATTTTCTCACCTCTTCATCTATTATCCTCGCTGTTTCATCAGATATATTCCTTTGTTTCGCAACTGAGTGTCCTAAAAAAACTTCTTCTTGATTAGGTTCATATCTTAAAGGACCTAATTTATCTGAAAAACCAAATTCCATAACCATTTTTCTAGCTAAATTTGTTGCCTGTTGAATATCATTACCTGCCCCAGTAGTAATATTTTTTTTGCCATATATTAATTCTTCAGCAATTCTTCCTCCAAACATTGAGGCAATCAATGCTTCTAACTCTAATCTAGTTTGTGAAAGTTTATCTCTTTCTGGAAGCCACATAGTAACACCTAATGCCCTGCCTCTAGGTATAATAGTAACTTTATGGAGAGGCTCATGACCTTCTACATTTAGCATAACTAAAGCATGTCCTGCTTCATGATATGCAGTCATTTTTTTTTCATCTTCAGTCATTACCATTGAACGTCTTTCTGCACCCATCATAACTTTGTCCTTAGCTTGTTCTAGTTCAATCATGCCTACACTTAATTTATTCTTTCTCGCAGATAGTAAGGCAGCTTCATTGACTAGGTTTGCTAAATCTGCTCCAGAAAACCCTGGTGTTCCCCTCGCTATAATTCTTGGGTCAACATTTTTTGCAATAGATACATTCTTCATATGCACTTTTAATATTTTTTCTCGACCTAATATATCAGGGTTTGGCACTACAACTTGCCTATCAAATCTCCCGGGTCTTAGTAGAGCAGGGTCAAGAACATCAGGCCTATTTGTAGCAGCAATTAATATTACTCCTTCATTTGTTTCAAAACCATCCATTTCAACCAATAGTTGGTTTAATGTTTGCTCTCTTTCATCATTTCCTCCTCCTAAACCAGCACCTCTGTGTCTTCCAACAGCATCAATTTCATCTATAAATATAATACATGGTGCATTTTTTTTTCCTTGTTCAAACATATCCCTTACTCGACTTGCTCCCACACCCACAAACATTTCAACAAAATCTGACCCAGATATTGTAAAAAAAGGAACATTAGCTTCTCCTGCTACAGCTCTAGCTAGTAATGTTTTTCCTGTACCTGGAGGCCCCACTAATAAAACACCTTTTGGAATTTTTCCTCCTAATTTTTGAAATTTTTGTGGGTTTTTTAGAAATTCTATAATTTCTTCTAACTCATCCTTAGCTTCATCTACTCCTGCCACATCTGCAAATGTTACAATACCGTGCTTCTCTGTCAGTAGTTTTGCTTTTGATTTTCCAAAACCCATTGCACCACCTTTTCCACCTTGCATCTGCCTCATAAAAAATATCCAGACGCCTATGAATAGAAGCATTGGTAACCAGTTTAAAAGCATACCTATTATAGGTGATACACTTTCTTCAAGCGGCGCTGCAGTTACTTTTACACCACTTTCAGTTAGTTTTGTAATTAGTTCAGGGTCATTAGGAGCATAAGTTGCAAAAGATTCCCCTGATTGAAAATGCCCTAATATATTATTCTCTTTAATTATTACATCATTAATATTATTTAACTTAACTTGAGAAAGAAATTCAGAATAGGGTAATGTTATATCTTTAGTTTGCGTTGTTTTGTCCTGAAATAAATTAAATACAGCTAATAAAAAAATAACTATTATAGCCCAAGCAACTAAATTTTTTCCCATTTTATTCAAAGCATCTCTCCAATTTTAATATATACTTACATTTTCATATTTTTTTAATAATTCATGTTCTACGTGAGTTATTTTTATATTGTTTTTCCAAAAATTACTCTTCCAGTATAATAGATGGGGTATTGATACGATTTCTTCAAGTACTCTAATAGTTGGAATTGTTTTTATAGCATTAAAATTTATACTAGGTTTTTGAATTTTATTCAATTTAATCATTAACAAATAATCTTTTTCCCCCAAAGGGCCAATAGTGATTTTTTTATTTTTTGTATTATTACAAACAATAAATCTTCTATCCCATAAATTTTTATCACTTATCAAAGTCTGTGCTTTTAAGGAGTTGTCTATTTGTCTAGACATCAATATAGAA
>Ga0209089_10004925_pt1 | contig 11019 bp, 5 predicted proteins | sample ArcticOcean_MG_C_FD_187431 | JGI IMG/M metagenome (GOLD analysis project Ga0209089, IMG submission 187431) | Marine microbial communities from western Arctic Ocean - ArcticOcean_MG_CB2_150 (SPAdes) (version 2) | ecosystem: Environmental > Aquatic > Marine > Oceanic | place: Arctic Ocean: Canada...
GTGTAGCGCCTCGCAATAACCGGTGCTGACCACCGGGAGGTCCATGCGGACCAACCTTTCTCCGGTGCGGATGTCCAGGTTAACTCGGTCTCGGCCGGGGTATTCCAAAAGAACGCCAATGACTTCTCTCAGTAGGTGGGCGTCTCGGCTGGGATCATCCGACTCTGTAACTGCCAAGCGGACCACCTTTTGCGGATCCGCTGGAATGTCATAGCTTGTGGTCATTAGTGCCTTCTTTTCTCTAATGTTGGTGTCCGCTGATTTCTTTGCATTCCCGTTGCCGTTGTCATTCCCGTTCCTGTTCCCGTCGCCATTACTGTTTTTATATCCGTTCCACTGTTTAGCCGGCGCTGGTGGCGGCAACGTGGGATTATCCGGGTCAAACTCAATTGCGCTATCACAGGCCAGTGACATCTGGTCGGCACGGAACCGCAATCGGCCGGTTACTAGAACCAATCGTCCGTCCTGCCAGACCTCTGCAGTGCGGATCAGTGTGTCTGGCCAGACCAGAATCTCTAGAATGCCGCCCATAATTTCCAGGTTCACTATGAAGAAGCGTTTGCCTTCCTTAGTGCTCCGTTCAATCACCGTGGAGATGAAACCCAATACGCTGATGGATTGGCCAGATAACTCTTCAGTGATCTGGTCCAGGGAGTTGTACACGCCCTCAATGTTCAGCGCGGCCAGGGCGATTAGAGGGTTGTGGGACAGGGTCATTCCCAGCAACTCCCGTTCCCAAGCGGCCTTTTCCTGATCGGAAACGTCGGGCGCATCAAGGGTAATTCCGCTCATCCCAGCGGTCTCGGAAACGGCTTCGTTTCCTTCAAACATGCTAGTCTGACCCGACTCTCGGGTGCGCGCTTCTCTCTGTGCGGTGGCCGCTATCTGGTCTAAGGCCTGAATCACCGCGCCACGTGAGGCTAGACTGTCGAATGCTCCGGCCTTGGCCAGGGCCTCCAGCGTGCGGCGGTTAAGCCCAATAGCCCCCGCTCTGCGGCTGAAATCGTCGATAGACTTATAGGGGCCGTTCTCTTTCCGGTCGGCCACCAAAGGTCTTACTGCGCCCTCTCCCACCGTCTTGATGGCGGCCAGCCCGATTCGTAGACCCGGGCCGCCCAGGGTCATTCCATCGGGACCGTCAGAGCGCTGGTCATGGGTCTCATGGTCAATACAGAAGTACTCTTCCGATCGGTTGATGTTTGGCAACAGAATCGGGATTTTTAGTCGGAAACACTCATTCATGGAGCCCAGCGTCTTCTCCGGGTTGTCCAACCGGGAGTTTAGAACCGCAGCCATGTATTCAACCGGATAATGGTTCTTGAAATAGGCTGTCCAGTAGGAAATCATCGCGTAACTGACACTGTGGGCCTTGTTGAAGGCATAGCCAGCAAACGGCTCAATCAGGTCAAATATCTCACCAGCAATGGTTTGGTCGTAGCCCTTGCCCACGGCTCCACTGACGAAGTTAACCCGTTCTTCAGCCATGAGTGACGCAATCTTCTTACCCATGGCTTTCCGCACGATATCGGCTGCTCCCAGCGAGTAGCCGGCGAACTGCTGCAGGATCAGCAAAACCTGGTCCTGGTAGACGATGACACCGTAGGTCTCTTTCAGCAGGTCTTCTAGGCTGGGATCAGGGAACGATATCGGCTTTCGGCCATGTTTGGCATCGATGAACGTCTCGATATTTTCCATGGGGCCCGGGCGGTAGAGAGCGATCATCGCCGCAATGTCGCCCAGGTTGGAGGGCTTCAAGGCTTTGATGTAACGCTGCATTCCAGCGCTTTCAAGCTGGAACAGGTCGTTGGTGTCGCCTGACGACAACAGGTCGTAGGTTGTTTTGTCATCCAGTGCGATGGTCTGGAGGTCTATCTCCACACCCCGGCTTTCTTTCACCAGTTTTACGACTCGGTCAAGGATGGTCAGGTTGGTTAGCCCCAGAAAGTCCATCTTCAGGAGGCCCAGGTGGGCCACCGGTTCCATGGAGTACTGGGTCATTAATACTGGGCTGTTTTCGTCGCCTTTAGCCGGCCTTTGCAGCGGAACAGTCTCGGTGAGTGGCTCATCTGCAATAAGTACGCCCGCGGCATGGGTGCTTACGTGGTGGACTATGCCCTCTAAGCCTTGGGCATTTTTCACCAGTTTATTTACGGCTGGTTCTTGCTCGTAGGCTGTTTTGAGCTCTGGGCTAACCCGTAGGGCATCCTCCAGAGTCCTGGCCTTTAGGGGAACCATCTTGGCAATGCGGTCCACGTCTCCGTAGCCCATGCCCAGCGCCCGGCCCACGTCACGCAACGCTGCCTTGGCACCCAAGGTTCCAAACGTGATTATCTGGGCCACGCGGTCATTGCCGTAGCGGTCAATCACATAGTGAAGGACTTCATCCCGGCGGTCGTCCTGGAAGTCCAGGTCAATATCGGGCATCTCTTTACGTTCCAAGTTTAGGAAGCGCTCAAAGACCAGCCGGTACTCCATTGGATCCACGTCGGTGATGCCCAGGGTGTACAGGGCCACACTAGCTGCAGCAGAACCACGGACGCCGTAGAGGATATTGCTCTTTCGGACAAAGTCAATGATGTCCCAGACTACGAGGAAATAGTTGGCGAACTGGGTGTGTCGGATTACGTCCAACTCGTATTTGAGTCTGTCTCTGTCTGCGGCTGTTGGGTGGGGGTAACGACGCTTGAAACCCTCTTCGCACAACTGGGCTAGGTAATCGTCTGCGGGCATGTTGTTCGGGGTTGGGTATTTGGGCAGGTGAGTCTGGCCAAAGTCCAACTCCACGTTGCACATATCAGAGACCAGTTGGGTGTTCTCCAGCGCCGGCATAAAGTCTGGGAATAGTTGGGCCATTTCCGCTGGGCTCTTGATGTAGTACGAATCATCCTCCATACGGAGGCGTTTTTCGTCGTTGATATTGGTGCTGGTCTGGATACAGATATAGATATCTTGTAGCGGTGACTCCACCTTATTTACATAATGGGCGTCATTGGTGACGATTAGAGGCAGGTCCAGTTTTTTGCCCATGGCGATCAAGCCTTCGTTGATCTTGGGCAAATTGGGGACGTGCTCGTGGCGTTGAATTTCTAGGAAGTAACCGTCGCCGAACCGTTCTTTGTACCAACCGGCGGCCTTTGCTGCCTCGGCGTCGTTGCCATCTGCGAGCAGGCGGGGCACCTCTGCTGACGGACACGCAGAAAGAACTGCTAGACCCTGACCAAATTCTTCCAGAAGGCCTTTGTCGATTCGGGGTCGGTAATGGAATCCGTCCACGTGGGCCTTGGTGACCAACTGCATCAGGTTGCGGTATCCGGTATTATCCCGGGCAAGCAAGACTAGATGGTTGGGGCTGCGCTCTGAGGGGTCTTTATCGAAGCGGCTGTTGCGGGCTACGTAAACTTCACAGCCGATGATTGGCTTGATGCCAACCTCTTTGCATGCCGAGTAGAAGTCGACCACGCCGTAGAAGGTGCCGTGGTCGGTTATAGCTAAGGATTCCATCCCAAGCTCTTTAGTGCGAGCCACCAGGTTGGGAATACGGCTGATGCCGTCTAACATGCTGTACTCAGTGTGAACGTGAAGGTGCGTGAACACTAAACCCGTCTTCCTCCCCACAAAATGTGGCCATACAATCCACATAATGCCAAGTTGGGTCTACTTAAATCGATGAATACCCGTCTACCTGGCAGTGGCTATTATAAACCCTGTTTGCACGGCGTAGACAAGGGTTAACGAGAACCATTTTGTGATTGAATTTTGGCCCTCTGCAGGTGTCCACGCACAGGCGTTATCCGGGGTTTTATTCGATACGGGTTTTGAGACATGTTGCGAGTTGAAGATCGGCCAATCAAGATCTACTAGTTGGTGTTAGAAGAGCGGTTAGGCTTCGACCTCTTCAGTCCCAGTTTCATCGCTGTCTCCAGTCTTGGAGCTACTGGTGTCTTCGTCGTCTGAAGTCGACTCACTGGCTGTCGCGGTGGACGCCTTGTTGGTAATACGACTGTCACCCCAGGTGGCTGACTCTACGTAGTTTTTAAACTCGCGGATTTCACCGCAAACCTGGCATAATCCGTTACTAACGGGGCCGTCTGCAGGCTGGATTACCCAGTGGTGACGGCATGTAGAAACGACTTCTTCGTCGTTGTTTTCTTCAGTGGTTTCAGGTGTGATTGTAGTTCGTTGTGCCATGATATTAACCTCAAGTTGATAGTGCTATTTTACCAGTTGGTGGTCGATTTCGTCAAGTTGCTATGTATCATTGTCGTATTAGTGCTGCGTTATAGCCGTGATACCTATTCGTAATGAGATAAATCGCCAGAAATCGTCACCAGTTGTATAAATTCAGTGTTTGAGAAGTTGGAATGAGTACCTGTAACTAATCATACGTATGGGAATGTTTGATGGACTTACGGATTGGGCCGGTCGCTCAATGGGGTTTCTTTCTCTCACCCATGGGTAATCGGTATTTCCTGGGCATTTACTAAGATGCTGATGATCATAGTTGGTTTCGTGACCCTAAGAATCAGCTTGTGCAACCGAGAAAATATGCCCTATCCAAATTCTCAGACAAGGTGGAATGACGGTCAAGCCGATTTTGTCTGAAGTATGTACTGCAGGCGCAAATGCCCTGCATTGCCGTTCAAATAGGCTAATTGATTAGACAGAGGGACAGAACTCGTCGGCTATTGGACTGGGTTAAGCGTGCTTGACGATTTCTTCCGTGGCCATTCGCGTTACGCCCCATCCAGCCAACCAAGCAGAGTGGCGGCCGTCACCCCCGGCAACGATAACCACCAAGTCTTCTGATGACCGTACGATGGGCACCAGCGTCTCCGGGTTGCTCTGATCCACCCAGCTGGGCCAATTACGGTTGCCGTAATGGGCCCGGTCCATCAAGATCTTCAGCGGCATCCGTGCATTCTGGTAGATGAATTCTTGGACGTCAGATTTGGAGAGACCTGATGCTGCTATCTCCTCGGCGTGTTCCGGACAGATGACCACCACAATCTGGGCACCGGTGCCAATCTGGTAGTAGTTGGAGATGCCGACTGCTTGCATGTTGCCAACGATCGTCTGGAGCACCTCCAGTCCGGTCGGGGACGTTGATTCCATGATGGTGTAGACGCCTCTGATCGCGGCGAGGGTGACGGTGCTGGAGCCTTCAGCGTAGCCCATCTGCACGTTTCTGGGTTCCCATGGGCTGCGGGATTCATTCTCTGAGAAGCAGAAACTGTACCGGCCGGGAGTGGCCAGGGTGGCCTTGTCCATCTCGCCGGGAATCAGGCCGCCTACGTTACGGATTACCAGCCGCAGCGCCCGACCGATGGCGGCGTTGGACCGAAAACCGGGTCCAAAACAGGCAGCATCGCCATTGATTTCCAACTCCGCCGCAATGGGGCCGTTGACGATTATGACCTGGGCAGCTCCGCCGGTAGTGGCAGCGTTGCCGCCAAGATTAAAGTCTTTGTCCAGCGACGCTTTCACTGCCGCAACCACAACTGGAAAGTGTTCCGGTTTGCAGCCGGCCATCACAGCGTTGATGGCAATCTTCTCCAGTGTTGCCTGGGCGTTTCGCGGTTGCATGATTCCCAAAGACAATGAGGGCGCCCCGCCGTAGCCAGCCAGCATCTCTCGCACCAGGGGTTCCGTTGGCGGTACCACCGGTAACCCATCGGTCCAGCCCTGCTCCCAGCAGTAGTCCTGGATGGCCTGGAATGAATCTTTTACATCTACCCGTCTGGCGTTAAGGGAAACGGAACTCACGACACTGGACCTCTTTGGAGAAGATTTGTTGGAACTCAGGAGACGATTCTCAGACTAGGAGCTTGCCAAGTCAAGATGGCTTCAAATAAAAAAGGGCCATTACGGCCCTTTTGTTTTTACTATTGAAATGTGTTTCTGGAGAGTTTTGGTTGGAATTATTTTCCGGTTAGAAGACCAACAATCTCAGGCGCGAAGTCATGAGCCATTTGCTGTACCTCAGGAATCGTGCGCGGGGCCAGCGGGCTGGGTAGCACCACTATACGTGCTCCCGGCATTCCCAGCGCAGTAGCCCTGGCGTGGGCAGCCCTGGTAAAGGTACTGGTGATGACGCTAACGGACGGTATGCCCTTGGACTCGGTTAACACTGTGTCGTGGAGACCCCACGCTGTGCAAGAGCCTCAATCGGCAATGGCGTGAATCACGACATCGCATTCATCAGACAGAGACTGGATCGTCTCATCGGCGCAAGGGGCGCTATAGGTGAACTTGGTGGCATATACCACCCTTGCCGCGCCGTACTCGTTGAGCAGTACTTCTTTTAGTTCACCCAAGAAGGCGTCGGCGTGGTACTTACGGTTCTCCAGCAGGCCAACGACCTTTCCCTTGAGGTCGGGCAGAGTGTCGCTAAGACCCAATTCCTCGGGTACATCCTCAGCGGTTGGATCAAGAATTTCTATCATGCTGGTAGCCTGTGCCATGTGCGCCTCCTCGGATAATCAACTCTAGGAGATATTAGCGGCTTGTCTGGAAGAACTTGCCTTCTGTTTTAACGTGAGAACTAGCGGCTCATCTGGAAGAACTTGCCTTCTGTTTTAATCGAAGGGGCTATGACCATCTCAGCCTTGTGCAGATCGCGCAGGGTATAGGCGCCGCACATGCCCATAGCCACTCTCAGCGCACCCATGAAGTTCTGTGTGCCGTCGGTCTTGGAAGTCGGCCCGTAGAGGATCTCTTTAAGGGAGCCTTTGGTGCCAACGGAGATTCTAGTGCCCCTTGGTAGTTCAGGGTGGGGATTGGCCATGCCCCAGTTGAACCCGCGTCCCGGAGCCTCGTTAGCCTGGGCAAACGGGGTGCCCAGCATGACGCCGTCTGCGCCACTGACCATGGCCTTGCAGATGTCGCCTCCGGTGCGGAACCCGCCATCGGTTATGACCGATACGTAGCGCCCAGTCCGGCGGAAGTAATCTTCCCTGGCTGCGGCACACTGAAGAGTGGCTGTAACCTGAGGGACGCCAACGCCAACCACTTCGCGGGTGGTACAGGCAGCACCGGGGCCAACGCCAACCAACAGGCCGTCGATCCCGGTTTCCATCAATTCTAATGCCACTTCATAGGTGACGCAGTTGCCCACGATGACCGGAACCTTCAGGGCATCAATGAGTTCGGCAAAAACCAGGCCACGGTAGCTGTTGGACATATGCCGGGCAGTGGTCACAGTGGACTGAACCACAATCATGTCGGCTCCGGCCTCGACGGCCGCAGGGGACATGAGTTTGGTGTTCTGAGGGGTGAAGGAGACGGCGCAGGTTGCTCCGGAGTTCTTGATCTCACGGACGCGCTGGCCAATCAATTCTTCTTTGATGGGTTCGGAGTAGACCTTTTGGAGGAAGCTCGTGACTTCATCCTGAGGACAGGAGATAATCTCTTCCAGCACTGAATAAGGGTCTTCGTATCTGGTGTAGAGACCCTCAGCGTTTAGGACGCCCAGGCCACCCATCTCATGCATGTAGCTGGCGAATCCCGGAGAAACCGCGCCATCCATGGCAGAGGCCATGATGGGAATCTCAAATGACAAGTTGCCAATGTTCATCTTGGTTGAGGTCAATTCGGGGTTAATCGTGACCTGACCGGGTACGATTGCTACTTCGTCAAAACCGTAAGAACGCTCAAGTTGTTTGAATAGCCTTTTCCCCATCCCTGCGCACCTTTTCCATTACCGATTCTTTGGTTGATTTAATCAGTTCATCGAGTTAAAAGTCAACCGGGTTTAATGTTAGATGAACGCGCTTAGATACTGGGGCAGATACTGGGATAGAAACCGGGGTTTAACGAAGCAAGAATCCCAGGAGTAAAATCAGACTGGAACCAATTCTGAATTGGAAGGCGATTTAGACTGATTTGCCCTTGCGGGGTTGTGATAAATGGTGCATACTAATCGAGTTGATGTATCTCCTGGTGGTTCTAGCGAAGCGGCCCCACCCGTTCCCATCCCGAACACGGTAGTGAAACGCTTCAGCGCCTACGATACTGCTCTGGCGACGGAGTGGGAAAATAGGTCACCGCCGGGGGGTATTTCCACATTACTACTGAAGCCTCCACACTGCTGCACCTTCCCAGTCTACGACCTTGGTGCCTCCAGCCACGGGTAACCCTCCGGCAACCTTCCCGCATGGATTCGGCTCACGCCGCTCTTCCTGCTTATTCCAGGCTCGGCTGGATACACGCTTCCTTTTAATTGATTCCTCAAATGTGCCTTTACACATAGTTGAGCCTCTAATATAATTGGATGAACGAGGGTCATGAGGGCGAATACCCTGCACGGGCCCCGTTCCCATCACCGATGGGTCGAGTCCCCACAGGTTAACCCCCTCCGCTACAGGGTCTTTGCAGAAACTTGGTGGCAAACGTACCTTACAGTGTCTAGTCTGCTTCGATTAACATTTAGGCAGGCGTTTCGTTAAGAATGGCATGTCTCTCTATCTAAAAGGAACCATGGTGAAATGGGTTCCTTACCTCACTCCCTTCAGGAGCGATAATATGGGCAGTAGATTCGAGAAGTTCTCCGAACGCGCACGGCGGGTACTATCGCTGGCTCAAGAAGAAGCCCAGCGTTTTAACCATAACTACATTGGCACCGAGCACATTCTTTTAGGTCTCGTCCGTGAGACAGAAGGCGTTGCTGCACGCGTGCTCTCCAGTTTGTCAGTGGACCTGACCAAGGTTCGATCGGCCGTGGAATTCATAATTGGCCGCGGCGAGAAACCAGCACAAGGCGAGATAGGTCTAACTCCCCGTGCCAAGAAAGTTGTAGAGCTGGCTGTCGACGAAGCTCGACGCATGAACCACACCTACATCGGTACTGAGCACCTACTCATTGGCCTACTGCGTGAGGGCGAAGGCGTAGCCGCCGGCGTCCTGGAAAGCCTGGGAGTCACCTTGGACAAGGTTCGAGCTGAGACCCACCGCATACTGAGTCATACCTCCAGTACCGGGACCCAGGGCAGCCGGTCTACCTCCAAGACTCCAACCCTTGATCAATTGGGCGTCGACTTAACCGTTGCTGCCAAAGCAGATAAACTTGACCCGGTCATTGGCCGGTCCAAAGAGATTGAGCGGATGGTTCAGATTCTCAGTCGCCGTACCAAGAACAACCCGGTTCTTGTTGGCGAACCTGGCGTTGGCAAAACTGCCATCGTAGAAGCTATGGCCCAACTGATCAGCTCCGGTGATGTTCCGGACACACTCCAAGGCAAGCGCTTAGTCACTCTGGATATGGGTGCACTGGTCGCTGGTACCAAGTACCGGGGTGAGTTTGAAGAACGGCTGAAGAAAGTTATTGAAGAGATCAAGGCCGCCGGTAACTGCGTCCTCTTCATTGATGAGATACACACGATTGTTGGAGCAGGCGCCGCAGAAGGTGCCGTTGATGCTTCCAACATCCTCAAGCCTTCATTGGCTCGTGGTGAGATTCAATGTATCGGCGCCACCACCTTGGATGACTACCGTAAGTACGTTGAGCGAGATGCCGCATTGGAGCGTCGCCTCCAGCCCGTTCGGGTTGAAGAGCCGTCCAATGATGACACCATACAAATCTTGATGGGCGTTCGTCACAAGTACGAAGAGCATCACAAGGTTGATATATCCGACGAAGCTATCAAGGCTGCGGCCGTGATGGCCCAGCGTTACATCCCGGATCGATTTCTCCCGGACAAGGCCATTGACCTAATTGACGAGGCTGGCTCCCGGGTACGCCTACGCGGCAGTGCCACACCGGTATCCGTGAAGGACGCCATGGAAGTTTTGGCGAAGGTCCGAAAAGAGAAAGACGAAGCAATCGCCTCGCAGCAATACGAGACGGCCGCTGAACTACGTGACCGGGAGCTCCGCGAGACGGAGAACGTGGACACCCTGGAAAAAGAATGGCAAGAGGGCGAGAACAAAGAGCGCCGTGTTGTCACAGAAGATGATATTGCTGCCGTAGTTAGCTTGTGGACCGGTATTCCGGTAACCAGGTTGGCTGAAGAAGAGACTGAACGGCTTCTCCAGATGGAAGCCGAACTGCACAAGCGGATCATCGGTCAGGACGAAGCGATTATCAGCATATCCAAGTCGGTTCGCCGCGCACGTGCCGGTCTGAAGGACTCCCGCCGTCCCATCGGCGTGTTCATGTTCCTTGGCCCCACCGGTGTTGGTAAAACCGAGTTGGTGCGTACTCTAGCCGAGTTCATGTTTGGTGATGAAGACAACATGATTCGCCTGGATATGTCGGAGTTCCAAGAGCGGCATACCGTTGCTCGTTTGATCGGCGCACCTCCTGGGTACGTGGGTTATGACGAGGGCGGACAATTGACCGAGGGTGTTCGGCGCAAGAACTATTGCGCAGTGCTCCTTGATGAAATTGAAAAAGCCCATCCAGAAGTGTTCAACATTCTGCTCCAGATTTTTGACGCCGGCCAATTGACCGATGCCAGAGGCCGGAAGGTAGACTTCCGGAACTCCATCATCATCATGACCAGCAACCTGGGATCGGACTTAATCAAACGCGAGACAGCCCTAGGGTTCTCCGCTAAGACCACGGACGCCCAGACCGATGAAAGCGCCTACGGACGGATGAAGGACAAGGTCTTGGAGGAAGTGAAACGCTTCTTCAGGCCGGAGTTCCTCAACCGCATTGACTCGACTGTCGTATTCCACCAGCTCACCAGGCCTGAGATTCTTCAGATCGTCGATTTGATGATGGACCAGGTACGGGGAGAGCTCGGTGAAAAAGATATCGAAATGGAAATCACCGAAGCGGCCAAGATTCACCTGGGAGAGAACGGTTTCGACCCTGTTCTGGGTGCCAGGCCACTACGGAGGCTCATCCAGGACGAGATTGAAGACAGCTTGTCTGATGAGGTACTCAGCCGCAGGCTGGTGGCCGGAGACGTAGCCATGATCGATATGGATGATGATGGCAAAGTCAAAATCACTTCCAAGAAAGCCAAGGCCAAGCCCAAGGCAAAAGGCAAATCTGAACCGGAAACCGAACCGGAA
>Ga0209089_10004927_pt1 | contig 11017 bp, 7 predicted proteins | sample ArcticOcean_MG_C_FD_187431 | JGI IMG/M metagenome (GOLD analysis project Ga0209089, IMG submission 187431) | Marine microbial communities from western Arctic Ocean - ArcticOcean_MG_CB2_150 (SPAdes) (version 2) | ecosystem: Environmental > Aquatic > Marine > Oceanic | place: Arctic Ocean: Canada...
CCGACGCGCCGTCAAAAACCTATCCCGGATACCGACTCTACGCCGCATTCGACCACATCGAGGGAGATCCCAAGCGACCGCTGAACGCGCCTGATGATCGGTATGGGACAAAAGGCGCCTGTCTGTACCCTGGCGTATGGAACTGGAAAGCCGGAGAGACCCAGGACCTCATGGTCGGATACGGCCTCCTCGCCGAAACCTTCTCCGATGCCGAATCGGATCTGAAAGAAATGGCACTGAGAATAGTCACCTCCGTCGAAGGAGACGAATCCCGGCTGCAGAAATCTGAACAGACCCTCAAACGCGGCATCCTGGAATACACCCTCCATCCCTACACCCTCGTCACCGGGGCCGACAACCTCTCCACCACGACACAAATGCCCAGACTTCAGTTGGGAAGAATCGTCGGCGACGATCGCATCATCGAAAACGTAGCCAGGGACATCCTCTTCTTCTTCCACAACTTCTTCACCGGTGATGGACTTGGCAAAGAGGGATCACCCTCCTACACCGGCTGGGGCATCGCATCTGTCCTGGCTGCGTGCCACGGCCAACAGGGCGACTTCGACAACAACGCCCCCTACTTCGATCCAGAACTCGAAGGCATCAACCTTCTGGCACTGCCCTTATTCAAACACGGACTTGGTCATTATCTCAAAACCGGCTTCCCGAACGGCCGACCCATCACCTGGGAAGACTGCGTCATCCGAGCAGCGATGCCTCTGGAACCGCTTGCCCTTGTCGAAAAACTCGGCGGCGGTATACCGGACGCCTACCGACCGTATCTCCACATCGATCCGAAAAACGAACCCACCGTCACCCTGAAACTCCCCATGGTCCTCCCGTCGCATCTCCTGGGACAGAACCGCAAAGCTATCCTCCGAAGCGGCGAAGGGGCACACGCCCGGGCGCTGTCCATCGACTTCACCGAACGTGTCGGCCACTATCACATGGCCCCGCTCAATCTCACCTTCTTCGCAAAAGGTCATGAACTCGCCACCGACCTCGGCTATTTGGGCTCCACACACTTCATGACCGTCGACTGGATCAAAACCTTTCCAGCCCACAACACCGTCGCCATCTGCTCAGAGGACGGGGATCCCATGGGAACCGACAATCTGAGGGGAGATCTCAGATACTTCATCGACATGCCAGGATTCCAAGCGATCGACACGGCCGAGGAAGACGCTTCAGAACTCGCCAAAATCCCCGGAACCGACCGCTACCAGCGGACAGTCGCGCTCGTGGACATCGACCCGGAGGACGCCTATGTCATCGACATATTCCGGGTCAACGGCGGTCACCTGCATGACTGGACCTTTCACAGCAACGGGCATCGCTTCGACACCGAGGGACTCGACCTCACAGATCGTCCGAAAGATGAAACCCTCTACAACTACAGCGGCTTCACCTTCACGCCGTCACGACGGACGAAGGCGGCAAACGCCAAATGGGGATCTGAAAGAGTCTCGGAACTCAGCGCAGGGAAAAGCTCAGGGAACTGGACGGCGACCTGGGGAGACGTCGCAGAGTATCCATCCGAAGAAGACGGCCCTGAAATCGACAAGAACGTCTTCCTCAAACTCCATATGCTCGACGAACCGGGATCGGAAATCATCACCGGTACAGGTCCGGCCCAGCGGTGGCTGGACAATCGTGACCTGGGCGAACATATGAAAATCGTCACTGTCCGTCGCCCGAACATTGAGAAGCTGGACACCTTCGTCGCCGTACACGAACCCTACCGGAACACGCCATTCGTCAAAGACATCGAGCGCCTCGACACGTCGAACAATGAAGCGGTCGCCCTGCGTGTAACGCACAAAGAGGGCATCGACCTCATCATCAGCAACACATCCGGCGAAACCTGCGAGATCGCACACGAAGGGCACGACCTCCGCAGCGACGGAGAGCTCGCCTTCGCCTCGTTCGACACTGACGGACTGCGCTCACTTTCATTGATCGGCGGAACCTCAGCAGAAACTTCTGAACGCACCATAAAGCAATCTCCTGCGATCGAAGGACTGCTCGTCAACTTCGACGACGTTGGCAAGACGCTCAAGATTCGGCCGAACACCGAAATCACCGATCCCGGAAATCTCGGAGGCAAGACAATCACCATTCGCCACAGAGAGCGGTCCTCCGCCTACACCATCTGCTCCGCCGCAAACAATCCCGACAGCACCTGCACCCTGACACTGGAGGGATATCCTCATCTCGCGATCGGGTACCTCCTCGTCACCGCCGTCGAGGACAACCGCGTCTGGGTCGAACCGCCCCCAGTCATCCAGGGCAAGAGTACGAACCTGAACCTCTTCAAACTCGAATCCGACAGGCGTCTCTCCTACCTTCAACAGCTGGCGGGTGTCGACTCGGATGACATCCTCGACGAGCGCGGGTCTCGGTTGCGCACCCGGAACGCGATCACCCTGGACAACACGGAAAGTCTGTCACCTGACGATCAAATCGCTATTTCGATGCTTCATCCCGGAATCGACCGAATCCAAATCATCCAGTCAACCTCCTGGAAACGAGAGTAACCCGGCACGGGTATCCGGGCCTTGACCACCTGAGACCGAAGTGATTCAGCATTCACCATACTGGAACTCCCTCTGATGAACGGAGAAACGTCTCCTCTCTCGCTCAGTCATCCAGGTGACCGGCAGGATCGGCTCATCGCCATCACAGGTCACCGCGACAACGATCTGCGTGCAGAGTACGCCATCGACACCGCGTGGCGCTCCGCCACCATCTACCAGGGCGCGGACGTAGACGCGTGGCGTCAGGCGGAACCCGAAAGCTGGAACAGATCGGTCACCGAAGGCATTCTTCCTTCTGGAAGCGGCACCTGTGTCTGGGCTTATTGGTTCGACCTCGGCCAACCGTCCGAGCAAGTCTCTCTCAGACTTCGTGCAGGAGAGCGTATCCTCTTCGAACAAACCATCGACCTGATAACCGACCACCTAATCATCAATCACCTGAACATCACAGCCTATACACCCGAACCTTTGAGCGCCCCCTGGTCACTCTCTCCTACCGATCTCGAAAATGCTGAGTCTCCTTCCATTCACGGCGCCGTTCAGATTCGCCAACTGGAATCCGAATACCCTACCGCCTTTGTAGAAAATGCCGACCATCAGCCGCTCGTTCTGCAGCCCAACCTGAAGGGCTGGCACAGGATCTATCTGGGCATGGAACCCGACTCCTCAATCCAGTTCTCACTCTCGAATGAAGCAATCGACATCCCGGTTCCCAACGAGAACCACGGCAAACTAAAGCGTGAATATCTCGTATCAACCGCCGACCTGACTGATCAAGACATTATCATGCGCCTCGGAGGCTCGCGGGTCTGGAAGGACGCCTCCATCCGCTACATTCGGTTCGTATCCATGATCGATGCTGAAATCCAGACCGAAAATGATCTATGTATCCGTGCCGCAACCGGTCGGCCTTTCGCCGGATATCTGGAACAACTCACCGACGGCTACTACATTGGCGAAACCATATCGCTCAGGGAATTCACCCGAAACGAAATGCGACTGCACAAGCTCCGGGGGTGCACTGAAGTTTACGCGCACGTCATCCGGATCGGATTCAGCGCGTGGTATCACAGCAACGTCATTGACCAGTATCGACCGGAGGGATCGGAGTACGAAGATAGGGACCCGGCTCAGCTCAAGTGGTCATCCTGGATGGATCAGGGTGATCCCCTGGTGATAGCCATCGAAGAAGCGCGCGAAGTCGGCCTCAAAGTCATCGCAGACGCAGGCATGAACATCACCTACCTGGCGACAGACAGATTCCATTACCGATCTATGACTGGCGAATTCGCTCAAACCCATCCTGAATACATGTGCGCCGACGACCTCTCCTTCTTCGACTATCGCCACGAAGCTGTTCGCGAGTATGCCGCCTCCATTATCCATGAACTTCTGATGGACTACGACCTCGACGGCATTCACCTTGACTTCGCCCGATTCGCCTATAACAAGGCTTTCGACCACGAGTCCCTCATCGACACCGTCCGCCGCATCAACGAAAGCCGCCAGCTCGCCGTTGAGAAGTGGAAACACCCTGTCACCATCTCTACAAGAATTCCCTCTTACATATATCATCACTGGGATCGATACGAGGGTGATTTCCCAGAATTCCTGTCCGCTCTGAAAGTCTGGTCACAGGAGAACTGGATCGAACGTGTGATGGTCTGCTGCATGCTTCTCGACCGACTCCCTGAATTGCAGCTCGACAGATATCTCAACGCCATCCAGGACACCAGAGTCGAACTCTGGGGCGACCTCTACTGCACGACACCTGAAATGCCAACATCTCGCGTGCTGAAACTCGCTGAGGAATGGCGCGATCAAGGACTCGACGGAGGCTATTTCCTTTATAGCTCCGGTGTCCCAATCGATTTCGATGCCATCCACAGGGCAATTCGAGCCATCGACACCGCATCAATGCCAGAAAGCACCTGAACCGGATTGAACCGCAGCTCACATCGAAGCGCGCAATGAACTGGAGAGAATCATGTTGACCGACATAACTGAATGTCTGAAATCCGGGTTCGACCTGGGTGTCACCTGGACAGACAAGGACGGTGTCCTGAACGATCCTTACGAAAGCGACCGGCCTGAAAACTTCGCGCCCGCCTGCTGGAGCGTCGTCGCCGCAACCCTCTACCGGCTCACCGGTGAGTCCAAATACCTGGAATGGACTGAGAAATGGGTGAAGCGAACGGCTGACATTTTGGAGGACGCGAAAAACTCACCGGGCTTCCGCGAGTACGTCATGGGTTACGGCGTAATGGTCTTCCCCATCCTGACCGGCGTCGTAGAACAGGACAAACTCGACACCTGGAAAGGCTCCTTCGCCGCTTCCTACACAGAGGATGCCGGTCTCTCAGACTGCCACGTATCGGCCACCTCACTACTCTGCGACCTCTTCTTCGACCTGAACCGGGAAGAGAAAGCGGCAGACAGGGCGGAAGAAATCATATCCGCCTTTCAGGACAGACTGACCACCGACGGATTTCTGCGCGATGACGATGTGAACGGTCATTCCATTCCGCACGCCTATCTCGCCGCCAGTTTTCTCACCGCTGCCCTGCTCAAACCCAAATCCGAAAATCTGGGCGACCGCCTCGAAAACATCCTGCATCACCTCGTCTCCTGGGGAACGGATGACGTCCGAACCCGGATCGAGGACCTTCTGGGCAAAGTATGCATCTGGTTCAAGCAGGCGAACGGCGCATTCCACCTGCCTGTCCTCGCCAACAGAAGCATCTATCAAATGTATGCCTATCCTATGGTCGCCCTCCTGGCCTATGTCGGCGAAGGGAATGAAGCCAATGGACGCATCCGATCCATGCTCAACTTCTGTCAATCCTTCGGTCCGCACAACCACGGCTTCTCACACACACCCAATCACTTCTCCCCCTATGCGGTTGCCGGCCTGGAGTGGACTTACAACCGCCTCAACACCGACCTTGGCGCCGGACTGGTCGGGTGGGCCCTACTCGCGCTGCTGATCGACCAGGATTGGGAAGGACTGGATGAAGTCAAGGAAGCGCCGCAGACAAACATCGTCGACACCGAAGCCGGATATGCCGTCCTTCACGGAGAGAATTCCCGTATGGCCATGTCGCTCCGCGAACACAACTGGGGATACCACCTTCCGCTTCAACCGTACAGCATAAAATTCGACCACAACCTGCTGATCGAACCCATTGCAGACGCCAAGCGAGACGGTGTGAAACATCCCTTTGCGGATATCCTCAACGACCCCAACTCGGGTGATCCTCTGCTCGAACCCTACTTCGGAATCGCCGTCAAACACACCGATGGATCCAGCTCCATCATGACCGGATCAGTCGAAACGAAAGACAACACCACATTCGAACTCTCCGGCGGCAACTTCGGACTCTCGTTAACTCCGGAACTCCTAAACGAATCCATCCGGCTGAACTACACCGTCACGGGACTCACCGGAGACGACCAACCCCTCTATTCGATTCCGGTCCTCTTGTGGGATGGTCAAACAGAACTCCGTTACGAAATCGACGGCGCCGCACTCGGCCTCAACTGGCTGGATCGGGAATATCATGTCTCCTGCACTGGAAACAGCGGCCCGTGGGTCTTGCACATGGCTCGCTACACCCACGCGGGTTACGGACTCACAGGAAACATGAAGATCCCGCTGTCTCCAACCGCGCCGGAGCTCAATTGTCAGGTTACGATTGAACGGGCAGGATGACAGGTGGCACTATGCTGAGGCTTTGTGTTCGGCGTGAGGGGTGACAATTTTGGTGAGCGACAGGGAGTGAAATGGCTCAGAACTTTCTGATCACTTAGGGCTTGGAGATCCTTCGCTGCGCTCAGGATGACCAGCGAGACTGCAGGAGAACAAGCGGGGCTGTAGAATTAAAGGCAGAGCTCTAGGACGACAGGCTGGCTGCAGAATGACAGGCGGAGATACAAGATGGCAGGCTGCCGCGAGTGACGATTCGGTTAGTGACTTTCGGCATCAAAATTGAAAGCGACACACAATGAACTTTGGATTTGTAGGATTGGGAAATTACTCACGCAACCACCAGCGGGCGGTCGAAAACAACGAGGACCTGAACCTCGTATCGGTCTACGACATCGTCCCGGAAAACGCCCGGGCGGTCGCAGAAAACTCCGGCGCAAAGGTGGCGGAAACCATTGAAGCCCTCGCATCGGATCCATCTGTCGACTCCGTCGTAATCACCACTCCGAACCCGCAGCACTTCGCGGACTTCAAAACCTGTGTCACGAACGGCAAACACGTCTTCGTCAACGTCCCCGTCACCACCAGCGCACAAGAAGCGACGGAAATGATCGCGCTTGCAGAAACGAACAACGTCACCTACATGGCCGGCCACAATCTCCGGAAGAATCCCGCCATCGTCCACCTCGGCGAGCAATTGGAAAGCGGTGCAATCGGCACAGTACACTCGGTAGAATCCACCGTTGGCGGCCCCTCGGCGTATTCACTCACACCCGAGAACTGGAGATATCACCTCGACCAGGCCCCGCTCCTCCCATTCGCCCAGATGGCCGTCGTCTTCATCGACCTCATCCTCCATCTCATGGGACCACCCGAAACCGTATCCGCCTTCATGACCAAACGGGACGCCCTAAGTGAAACACCCGATCACGGATCCGTCATCTCGAAATATGCGGACGGACGACTCGCCTTTATCGGCTGCTCCTACATCACCCAACTGGGCTACGAAATCACCTTCGCCGGCACTGAAGGAAAAATCAAATGGGACAAGCGCGACGACAATTCAGTCACCCTCTTCGCTGGCAATAACGCTGAGCGGATCACCTTCGACCGCATCGACGAACAGGCCGAGGAGTTGGCAGAATTCAAGCAGTGCGTCAAACAAGGCACCGCTCCATCCTGCGGCGGCCTGGACGCATACCACGTCGCGGCTTACTTTGATGCGATTGAGCGATCTATTGGATCGGAAATGCACGTGGAGTATCGAGAGTTGGAATAGCCAGGGAAGTTCCTACCTTCGTCAGTACCTGTTATCCAAAAAGGCCAGAAACCCACGAGCAGTTTCCAGAATACACGGCCAACAGTCTGATCTGTTACCTGGTGGCGCGCTATTCGGTTCATCCGCGCGAAGAATCTGCGAAGGAGGGATCGCAAATCCACCTTTGCGCGAAAGGCCAACCTTACCCAAAAGCAAAAGCTATACCCCCCAGGACCGCCCACATACAACCACCCGGAATACAAAAAAACGTTGACACTGTAACAAATTATGTTACTTTTCGATATGATCAAAAGTTTTAAGCACAAAGGCCTCGTCGAGCTATTCGAACGCGGCCATAGTCGCCGAATAAGACAAGATTTGCAAGCTCGATGCTTACGCCGTCTTGAGATTTTGGATCAAGTTGAGTCATTGGTCGAGTTAAATTTACCAGGATTCAATTTTCATAGCCTTCACGGATTACCCAAACGATACAGCATCCATATCAATGGTCCGTGGTGTATCACGTTCGAATGGGAAGACGATGAAGCATTACGAGTCGATCTTGAACAATATCATTAAGGGAATATTATGGCTGAATACATTACCAACCGTCCGTTGAAACGATCGCCGATTCATCCGGGGGAGATTCTGCGGGAGGATATTCTTCCTGCGTTGGGTTTGTCCGTAAGTGAAATTGCACGTCGACTGGGAGTGTCCCGTCAGCAACTCCACCGTGTTATGGCGTGCACGCATCCAATTACGACGGAGATGGCGCTCAGAATTGGAAAGCTGGCAGGGCAAGGACCAGACCTTTGGCTGAGGATGCAACAACGCTATGATCTATGGCACACAGAGCATCGATTGAAAGACGATCTCAAAAAGATCGAGCCAGTCGTAGTGGAAGCCGTTCTTGATCCAGCCAGCAAGGCATCTTTTTAAATCGATTTCGTTGATGGTGAACCCTTAGAAGAGGATCTTTTGTGGTTTAGAACGAAGGGTAAATTGATGGAGAAGCAGTTTCGGTCAATTTGGAATGAAGGCTCGTGGAAGCCCTTTGTATCGCCCACATCCTCAGAAGGAGACAAAACCATATCAAGTACGCGATGCGAAAAGTTTTCTACAACAGGCAGGAGTCACACAATGAATACCATGAGACATTAGAGCTATGCGGGCCGAATCGAGTATAGTGACGAAGATGGCTGCTTTATTGGTCATATTGCGGGTATCAATGATGTCGTTGGTTTCCACGGCGAGTCTGTTCCAGAACTCCGTTCTGCTTTTGAAGAAGCAGTAGATGACTATCTTGAAACGTGTGAGAAATTGAATCGTTCGCCTCAAAAGCCCTATTCTGGAAAACTGATGCTGCGTCTTCCATCCGATGTTCACGCAAGAATTGCCATGGCCGCTGAAGTTTGTGGAAAAAGCATCAATCAATGGACTGCTGATACTTTGACAGAAGTCTTGGAGAAGTATTAAGACCCCCAGGTACGGGGTGCGCAATAGGTTGGCCCCATTATACGATTCATCGTAATTGGGAACGCGCCTGCAAGGCAAGACCGCATCCCCGGACATCGTCCAATCCCTGACCACCTGAGCTTCGCGCGTTCGGGAATGGCTTCCGTTGGCTGTAAGCCGTACCTGAATCCCATCCACCCAACGCATTTGAACTCCCGGAGCCCACACTGTGACAATCCACCACCAAAACTGGTCAGGCCACACACCTTTCAACTCTGCAAGATTTCACCAACCATCCACAATTCCAGATCTGCAGAAGGCCGTCCGAAACGCTGACAAAGTTCGCGTCATTGGATCCCGCCACTGCTTCAACGAGATCGCCGATACGACCGGTGACCTCATCTCCCTGAGCAAGCTCGACCATAATCTGCTCATCGATCGCGAGCGAAATACCGCCACGGTGAATGCTGGAATCACATATAACGAGCTCTGCCCGCAACTGCACGCGGCCGGCTATGCGCTGCCGAACATGGCTTCACTGGATCACATCACCGTCATCGGGGCATGCATGAGCGCAACACACGGTTCTGGTAATGCCCTCGGCAATCTGGCAACCCCGGTTTCTGGACTGGAAATGGTCGTCGCCAATGGTGAATTGGTCACCCTCACACGCGACAAGAATGGAGATCAATTCCTCGGTGCAGTCGTTGCGCTGGGTGCGCTGGGTGTCGTCACAAGGGTTACACTCGATCTGATACCCTCGTTCACCGTACAACAGCACGTTTACGAGAAACTGCCGTTGACGCACTTCTACGACGCCTTCGACGAAATCATGGGTTCGGGCTACAGCGTCAGCCCCTTTCCAACCTGGCAGAAAGACCACATCGAATCGCTCTGGGTCAAGCATCAACTACCAAACGGATCGAGCGAACCCTTGCCGGTACCGGAATCTCTGAATGGCGCCACGCTGGTATCCACCGGCCATCTCTGGGAGGACCCGCCCGATCGAAAATGGACGCCGACGGGAACGATCGGACCGTGGCATGAGCGCCTGCCTCACTTTCACTTCAACGACCCGGATCAAGAAGGGGACGAATTGCAAAGCGAGTACTTCGTGGCGCGTCACCACGCAGGCGAGGCGCTCAGAGCGGTCGCCGGCCTTCGAGAACAATTGGAGCCAATCCTGACCGTCTCCGAAATTCGAACCGTCGCGGCGGACCAACTCTGGCTGAGCACCGCGTATGGTCACGATGTGGTCGCCATCCACTTCAACTGGCGCAAGGACTGGCCAGGCGTGAAGGCCTTCCTCCCTGTTCTGGAGGAGCAACTCGCCCCCTTCGATCCACGACCCCACTGGGGCAAACTATTCGACATGTCACATGATCGGATACAGGCGCTCTATCCAAGGATGGCCGACTTCCAGAAACTCGCACGCGACTTTGATCCAAATGGAAAATTCCGGAATTCATATGTCGATAAATACATCTTCGGCGTCGCTTGATCGCCCTGACTTCCCCTCCAAAAGGTTGCCTAATGTGGGATGCGCCTGGAATCTGGCTCCTCCTGCTCGGTTGTTCGATGGCGCCGCTCACGCATTCCGCACAGGAAGACTCCCCTCGCAGAACAATTGTCACGGATTGAGGTAAACTACATCCTAAATGAGTATCTTTTTGACCTTGTGGTGACGCAGCAGGTTGCAGCGAGGCGGGCGGTGAAGCACCGAAGCAGATTAGAATCCGTACATCATAATGGATCGGTCGCCAGGATTCTCTTTGTTGACTAATGGCAGGTAGAAGGATCTTGAGAAATCATCTCAACCCTTTATCTGATCTGAGCCTGTTCCCTGAGTTTGCGTGCAAAAGCTGTACTGTCTCCAAGATCTTCACGATCTTTCCAAATCCCTATCAATTCGGAGTCACGCAATTGGCGGGCAACCATTTGTGGCCGATTCGAGGCACCCGAAGGCTCTATTACCAGAGTAATCTCAACTTGCTGACCTTTTTTGCAGGGCAATCCGCTCACCGAAATTTCCCCATCTTTCTCGACAATTTTATTAAG